>Ga0310690_10007316_pt1 | contig 14250 bp, 7 predicted proteins | sample AusTroGonzalo_MG_2_FD_207661 | JGI IMG/M metagenome (GOLD analysis project Ga0310690, IMG submission 207661) | Bovine rumen microbial communities from tropical cattle in Woodstock, Queensland, Australia - Gonzalo_04 (v2) (version 2) | ecosystem: Host-associated > Mammals > Digestive system >...
TACTTGGCAGTATTAAGCAGTTTATCCCAACGGTCCTGGTCGTAGGTGACATAGCAAGCCAGCGTCTCCACCCAGTCCTCTCCTGCCTGTGATGAGCCGTAGGGAGTAACGAAGCCAAGACCGGCCTGGATGGTATCGCTCTTCTCTGCCCATCCCAGTGCATCGTAAAGACCGCTGCTGATGGTATTGAAAGCCGTGGGGCGCAAGGTCGTCTGGTCAAGAATATGGCCAAACTCATGGTGCATGGTGTGGAAGAACAGTTCGTTAAGTCCCTTGCTACCCTCAATCTGGTTGACATCCAGACGGTTCACCTCCATTAGCGTCACCTTGATGCCACCCTCGGCTACACCAACAGTTTTCGAGCCGTCGCTGTTGTAGCCAGGCGAGCCAATGACATGGATGATACGGGGCGAATACTTCTTCAGGAACACTTCCTTCTCACCGGCAAGCTTGGCATAGACATCGAGCCAGAGATACTTGGTGAGCACTGCCAGGTTGACACTGTTCTCGTAGGTGGCAGGAACCAAGTTCTTCTGCATGTCGGTACCCACATCCTCCATGCGATAGATGAACTTCAGGTTGTAAGGCTCCAGGAAGTTCTTCTTCACAAAGGTATCGAGCGGGAAGGTATAGACGGAGCGGTCGAGCGGATAAGCCGTAGTGTCGTAGATAGACGGGCCAAGCTTCTCCTCGCTGCAGGATGTGAGAGCCATACCAGCGGTAATAACAGCAGAGACTGTTAGGACTGTGGCTGCACCACAGAAAGCCTGACACCAGAGCGTGAATTTATTCTTGATATTTGTCATAGCTGTAATTGTCAATTTCATCCATTAATAATATCTGAGGTCATCGATAGAGAAGCTGGCGGGCTTGGTTATCGACGTGGAGTCGTTAGTGGTCAACGAAGCGGGCTGCGAAGGCTCCATGCCGGCAGCAATAGCATCCTGCGGAATCTCGATGGCCTTGCGCGGGTCGTTCCAGGTCATGGTGATAACCTCATTGTCAACACCATACTCATGACTCCACTCCATACCCCAGCGCTTCAGGTCGAACAGGCGCTTGCCTGTAAAGTTGGTCTCATAGCGGCGGAAATAGTTCACGCAGTTCATATAAGGTACGGCTGCTTCGGGAATGTTCCAATCAGGATTCATACGCTTCAGGAACTCCCAGTCGTCAAAACAGTTATAGTTAGACGTAGTGTTCTTGGCAAACCAGTCGTTAATCATCTCATCGGTCAGGGCTGTCATACCGTTGTTGGCCACATAGATGTCGCGTGTCTTGTCAGAGAAATTCATGGTGCTGGCATGATAGGTACACAGGTCTTCAGAGGCACCTGCGAGGTCGCCCAGGTTAATCTTGGCCTCTGCACGCTCCAGCAACAGCTCCATAGCCGTGAACTCACGACGGAAGGTGTGTGCATAACCGATGCCGGCCACCTTGTCAGTGTACTGGAACTGCTCGCCTATCCACCCCGGGGCAAAGCCATAGTCGCGTGAACCGAAGAGGCCGGATACAAAGGCCGAAGGGTTGCCTACCCAGCGACGCCACATGGGAGCGTTGTGATAGTAGATAGCACGGGCAGCCAGACCACCCTGCTCGTAGCGATAGCGCGACTTGCGGAAAATGGTGCTATAGGTGTCGATAAGAATCAGGTTGTTGAAGTCGTCAGGCTCTTGCCACACATTGGCGAAGTCGCTCAGATAGGAGCAGTCATCCAGCGGGGCGTAGTCGAAAAGCTTCGGCAGCAACTGTGCATTATCGGTACCCAGCACCAGGTCGGCCTGCTCAACAGCCTTCTGCCACTGATGGAGGAACAGATAGACACGGCAAGCGAAAGCATGGGCTGCATTGGTGTTGAAGTGATACTTAGGTTTCTCGTAGTTGATGTCGCTGATATTGGCCAGTCCCTCTTCCAAGTCGGCCAAAATCTTCTTATAAGTATCGGTGACATTGCTGCGCGAATAGGTATCGTCAACGGTGTTGATGACTTCGGTAACGTATGGAATGCCGATGTCATTCTTACTCATCTCATCATTTTTGTAGGCCTGCGAGAAAACATTCACCAGAATGAAATGGCAGTAGGAACGGATGAGCAGGGCTTCGCCCTTGGCGGCCGACAACTGTGGAGTCATCTGCCTTCCATTGTCTGAGATACGCTCAATGGCCTCCAGCACTTCGTTGACGGAGTTGATGGTGATATAGAAACTGCTCCACAGGCCGCCCGGGGTATCGCTGGAAGTAGAGGACTTCACCGGCTCAAAGCGGAACGCCTCGTCGTCCTGACGGCCCGACGAGCCCAGGTTATAATGCGTGGGGTTCTGAGCAGCATCAGAACTGACAGGCAGGTGAACTGAATTCAGGTCAATGATGTTATCGGTCATCAGCTCGCAAAACCAGCCATAGTTGGCATCGGGATAGGAAGCAGTGAGCAGCATGATGGCCTGTTCGGCCGTCTTAATCTCCACACGATCGTCGGGCTCCTTGTCGAGGAAGTCGTTACAGGAAACGAAGAATGAAGATTGAAGAATGAAGAATGCTGCGCACAGCAAACCTCGAGTCATTCTCATCCCATTTCCTTTCATTGTTCTATTATATTTCATTGTATTCATAGCGATAGCAAATTCTTAATTCTTCATTCTTCACTCCCTAGATTCCCAGACGAACGGTGAAAGTGAACTGCTTCGAAAGCGGCGTAGCCACACCACCGGAGTTGACGAACTCAGGATCCTGTCCGTTCAGCTTCTTGTCGGCATAAATCAGGAAGAGGTTGGTGGCATCCAGCTTCAGCGAGGCGGTGGTAAGACCAATCTTGCTGATAAACTGGGGGTTGAAGTCGTAGGTCAGTGAGATGTCCTTCATTCGGATGAAGCCACCGTCGGCCACGCGGGCGGTAGAATAGTTGTATGCGTTGTAAGCATAGCTCAGATAATAGTCTTTATTGTTCTGACGGACAGAAGCAATAGCCGGAATGTCGGTCAGCTTCTCGTCGCCCGGCTGCACCCAACGATTCTTGAATTCCTTGGGCATGGCACTCATGTCGCTATAGCTGGCAGCGAACACGGGATCGAGACGCAACTTGTTGCCGAAAGAGTAAGTGATGAACACATTGAGGCGCCAGTTCTTATAACGGAACATGTTGTTCAGACCACCTGTATAGGTAGGCTCCGTGGGGCCTTCATACTTCAGGTGGTCCAGACGTTCATACTCCTGGAAGTAGATGTCGCTGGTGGTGACATCACCACTCTCGTTAATCACCTGCGGAATACCCTCGTCGTTCAGACCCTGGAACTGGAAGGAGAACAGGGCGCGATGGGGATAGCCCTCACGGGCATAACCGCTGGACGACACGAGGTCGATAACACGCGACACAGAGAGCAAGTCGGTAATCTCGGTGTAGTTGTAGGCAAAAGTAAGGTCAGTGTTCCACTGGAAGTCCTTCGTCTTTATATTGGCTGAAGAGATGGTGGCCTCTACACCGTGCGACTTCATCGAAGCCACATTGGCATACTGGCGACCGATAATCTGCCCATAGTAATAACCCATCAGGTCGAAGTTATCACGCCAGTAAGCATCGGTGACCACGTTGATGCGATTGTCAAGGAAACCGAGGTCTACACCGACGTTGAACTCATGCTTCTTCTCATAGGTCAGATCCTTGTTACCCAAGCTCGACTGATAGAGGGCCAATTCCTGCTGGTCGCCCTGCGGACGCCACATGTTGGTGGAGCGGAAGATAGGCTTGGCGTTCGAGGCGGCCGTCTGCTCACCTACCAGTGAATAGCTCAGACGCAACGTGGCATGGGAGAAAGCCTGGTTGGTGTTCTCGGCCCAGCGCTTGAAGAACGGCTCTTCATGAGCGTTCCACGATGCCGACACGTTCCAAGTGGGCAGCCAACGGCTCTGGCGACTCTTACCCAACTGGTTTGAGCCGTCGTAGCGGGCAGTGAAGTTGGTGGAGTAGCGGCCCTTGTAGCTATAGTTCACATTACCGAAATAAGCTAGGCGACGGTTCCACGAACGTGAGAACGATGTCAGTTCGGTGCCTTCCTCCTTGGCCTGCTTGTAGAAATCAGGCGTGATGGTTACAATGCGGTTCATGTTGTAGTTCACGCCGTAGTCCTGATGCTCACGGGCATCATAGTCGGCACGGTTGGCCTCCATACCTGCCAATGCGCTAAAGATATGGGTTTCCACATCATTCACCGACCACACGTGGTTATAGTTAATAGTGCCACGGAAGTCGAGCTGCTTCACCTGGTTCAGATTCTCAATGAAGATACCACCGCTGGGCATTACCGAGATGGGCAGCGAGTTGGGTTTGTCGGGATCACTGTACAAGTAGGGGTTCGAGTACATGATATTGGGGTTGTCCACTCCGGCACGATAGGCCTCAGCCTGGTTCGAACTGTCAGTGATGGAATGGTCGCGGGCCGAACGGTTGACTCGGTATGAACCCAGCACATTGACAGAAAGGCCGCGCAGGGGCTTCCACTCCAACTCGCCCTGGAACTTCAAGTCCATCACATTGATGTCGATGTAGTTATTATCCAGCTCATGGAAGATGCTGAAGGGTGCGTAGTTACGGGTGTACATCTGGTAGGGGTCAAGCGTGCGGCTAGTGTTCAGCGCATAGCTGAAGGGGTTGATGTCGAACGAGCGGCTGACAGCACCCGACACCACGTCGGTACTCTGATTCAGCGTACCGGGAGCCGTCTGGTCGCGGTAGCTGCCATTTGTGCGAAGCGTGGCAGTGAGATTCTTCGACAGTTTGTAACTGGCGTTGATGTTGGCAGTGTAGCGCTGTACCTTCGAGTCCTTCGTCCAGCCCGGGTCAACCATGGCCGACAGCGAAGCATACATGCTGCTACGGTCAGTACCACTGCTGACGCTGATGGAGTGGGTCTGCATGATATTGTTATTGAACAGCAGGTCGAACCAGTCTGTATTACGGTATTCTGCTTCCTGCATGTAACGTGCAATGTCTGCATCAGTATAGTGCAACTCAAAATCGCCCTTGGTGGGGTTGTAGGTGTCCATCAAGCCATACATCTTTCCATAGAGGGCAGCCGAGGAAGCATTGGCCACTTGCGAGAATTCCAGCCATCCCTTGGCCTCCATCTCCTTATAGATACCCATCTGCTCCTGCGAGTTCGAGATGTTGTAGTCGCTATAGCTGGGCTTCAGGCGGTAGGTAAACTCACCCGTATAGTTGATGCTACTATGTCCGGCACGTCCTTTCTTCGTGGTAATAACCACCACACCCGACATGGCACGTGCTCCGTAGATGGAGGTGGCTGAACCGTCCTTCAGCACCTGGAACGACTCAATATCGTCAGCATTCAGACCTGCTATAGCGTTGGAAATCAGCGTTGTGGCATCACCGCTCGACAGGTCGTCGGCATCCACATTGACTGCATCCTCCATAATCACGCCATCGACCACCCAGAGGGGGCTTGACGAGCCATAGATAGATGTTGCACCACGCACGCGAATCTTCGGTGCAGTACCGAAGGTACTCGACACGTTCTGCACCGACACACCGGCTGCACGTCCTTCGAGTGCGCGGGTCACGTCGGCCACACCGTCGAGCTTCGTTTGCTCGGCATCAATTTTTGTCGTAGCACCGGTGAACAGACGCTTGTCCATCTTCTGGATACCCGTCACCACCACTTCGTCCACGGTGTGGGCATCGGTCTTCAGCGTCACCTTCATGCCGTTCTTCGGCGTGAGGGTTTGCGTAACCATACCGATGTAGCTAATCACAATTTTTTTCCCAGAGGGAACGGAGATGCTGAACTTTCCGTTCACATCAGTCTTCGTTCCTTGCTTGGTGCCCTGAATCATGACCGTTGCTCCGATACACGGTTCTCCGTTATCCTCGAAGACCGTACCCGAGATGTGATTCTGGGCCAGGGCAGCTCCCAATGACAGGAAGAAGCCCACCAAAAGCATAGCTAGTCTTTTTTTCATAAAATGTATTTAATTCTTATTTTTTTATGCACATTTAGGGTGCAAAGTTACTGCTAAATTATCAAAAAAGCAAATAAATTAATCAAAAACTAGTGTTTTAGTGCAATTTTTCCTGTTTTCACAACTTTTTCTGAATCATAATGGGGCACAGGCATCGGCAAGCCACGCCACTTCGTCAGGCGCGAGACTAGGAGAAAGTCGATCGAAGACCAACCGATGATAGTCGTTCAGCCACTGGCGTTCCTCGTCGGTGAGCATCTCCAAGATGAGAGGCCGCTTGTCGATGGGGCACAGTGTGAGCGGCTCAAACTGCAGGAACTCGCCAAACTCAGTAGTCTTGTAAGGCACTATGAGCAGGGTGTTCTCCGTACGGGCACCACAGCGACCGGCCAGATAGATGCCCGGCTCGTCGGTGATGGTCATGCCGACCACCAGCGGAGCGGGTTTCCACTCCATGCGGAACTGGTGGGGACCTTCATGTACATTCAGATAGGTACCTACACCGTGACCCGTGCCATGCAGGTAGTTCAGCCCCTCGCGCCACATGTCCTTGCGGGCCAAAATGTCAATCTGGGTGCCACTGCTGCCGCTGGGGAACTTGCACAGCTCAATCTGGATATGGCCTTTCAGCACCAGCGTATAGATTCTCCGCTCCTCGTCGGTCAACGGGCCGAGGGCGATAGTGCGCGTGATGTCGGTAGTGCCATCAAGATACTGTGCACCACTGTCGAGCAGCAACAGCCCCCGAGGTTGCAAGGGGATGTCGGTCTCTGGAGTCGGCTCATAATGGACGATGGCGGCATGGTCGCCATAGCCGGCGATGGTGTCGAAAGATATGTCACGATAGAGGGGCTGCTCAGCACGCAGGGCGGTGAGCTTGCGGTCGACGGTGAGTTCTGTGATTGGTTCAGCGGTAGCTGTCGGGACAGCATCGTTTGACTCAGCAGCAGATGGGGGGAAACGTGCGTCGAGCCACTTCAGAAACTTTACCATGGCGATGCCGTCCTTCAGCATCGCCTTTCTAAAACCCGCAATTTCCGTAGCATTTTTAACGGTTTTCATCCGTTTCACGGGAGATTCCTCCTCTACAATCTCACGGGTGACAGCCTTGTAAAGTGTATAGTTCACCTCGTCTGGGTCGAGTAGGATGTTGTACTCAAAATAGTCCTTCAAGCCACGGGCCACATTCTCGTAAGCATCCACCCGTATGCCGTTCTCCTGCAAATAGGCCGTTACCTCAGGCGTCAGCTTCACATTATTAATATATAGGGTGACATCTTTCGACGAGATGAGCAGATAGCTGACAAAGACAGGATTGCAGTGTACGTCGGTACCACGCAGGTTCAAGGTCCAGGCTATATCGTCCAAAGCCGACATCAACATACCATCCGCATGTTGCTTGCGCAAGGCCTGACGGATGCGTGCCAGCTTCGAAGCCGTGGTCTCACCAGCAAACTCCATCGGGAAAATCTCCACGGGGTTGCCGGGAATAGCCGGACGGTCATGCCAGATGCGTGCCAAGGGGTCGAGATTTGTGCGCACCGTGATACCTCCCTCCTTGCGCAGATCGGCAATCAAGGCTTTCACGCTGTTGGCAGAGTTCACCATACCATCAATACCTACTTCGGTGGAGTTTTTGGAATTGCGAATCTCCTGTCCCAGCCATTCGGCAATAGTGGGTGTGCCGGGCATTTTCAATTTCATCAACTGAAACTCCGTACCACTCAGCTGTTCCTCGGCTGCTATGAAATAGCGGGAGTCCGTCCACAGGGCAGCACTCGTCATGGTGACCACGGCTGTACCTGCCGAGCCGTTAAAGCCAGAGATAAACTCACGTCCCTTCCAATGGTCGGGAACATATTCGCCTTGGTGAGGATCGGTACTTGGGAAGATGAATGCTGCAAGGTGTTCACGTTGCATGACCTCACGGAGGTCTTGAAGTCTTTGGGAGATGGTAGTCATAGCTTGGGAAGTTTTGGGGTTAATGGGGGGATGGGGCCTGTGTTCAGCCCCCAATGATAACATGCAGGCCATGGGCTTCCAGTTGGGCGGCACAGCGATACTGGACCTCATCAGAGGGTGGAGCCATGACAATACCCTCAGGATTATACGTACTCCACATACGCCGATGCTTGTCCTTGCCCACATCGTGATAGGGCAGCAAATTCACCGTTAGATTTCTTTCTGCCACTCCCAGCCAGGGTAGGTCTTTCAGGAAACGGGCTGTCCTGTCTATGTTCTCTTTGTCAGCATTGATACCCTCTATGAGCGGGATACGGACAAAGAATTGCTTGCCAGCCTCTGCCAGCCAACGAATGTTCTGCAGGATAAGCTCATTAGGCACACCGGTATATAGACGGTGGAGTTCTGAATCCATCAGCTTCAGGTCAACAAGCAGCAACTCACAGGCATCGGCCACAGCCTTCACAACGGCGGGAACGGCATAGAGTGTAGTGTCGACAGTGCGGTGAAAACCGCGTCGACCAAGCTCACACAGCAGCTTCAGCGTGTAATCAGGATGCATGAGCGGCTCGCCGCCGCAGAGGGTAACGCCGCCACCGCTGTTCTCCATGATGACTCGCTCCTTCTCCACTTCAGCCATCAATTCCTCCATCGTCCATTCACGGCCACACATTTCCAGAGCCGTGGCGGGGCATTCCTGAGTGCACCGGCCACAAAGGACACAGGCTTTGTCGGTGGGACGGATGCCGTCGGAAGTCAGCACCAACGCCTGCTGCTGACAAACTTCGACACAGCTCTGGCATCCTATGCACTTGGATTTCTTATAGAGGATTTGCGGGCGTGGTGTCCAGCTCTCCGGGTTATGGCACCAAACACAGCGTAGCGGACAACCCTTCATAAAAAGGGTTGTCCGTATACCGGGGCCATCGTTGATGGCGTAGCGCTTGATGTCGAAGATAAGCGACCTGCTACCTACCTGTTTGAGGAAAGGAGCTTCGGTGTTATAAGTCATCATTCTCGGTGCGTGCAATAATCTCGTTCTGCAACTGTTCGGTCATATCGTTGAAATAGTCGCTGTAGCCAGCCACTCGCACCAGCAGATCGCGATACTCGTCGGGATGCTTCTGTGCATCATGCAAGGTGGCGGTGTCGACGATGTTAAACTGAATATGGTGGCCACCGAACTTGAAATAGGTACGGATGAGCGAAGCCAGCTTCTTCTGGTCTTCCTCTCGCTTCAGCAGCTGCGGCACGAAACGCACGTTCAGCAGGGTGCCTCCGCTCTTCGTCTGGTCGAGCTTGCCCAGCGACTTAATGACGGCTGTGGGGCCATGGCTGTCGCTGCCATGGGCAGGCGACGTGCCATCGCTGATGGCGAAGTGGGCGAAGCGACCGTTGGGCGTAGCTCCACAAACGCTGCCAAAGTAGTTGTGGCAGGTAGTGGAGAGCATATTCAGCTGTGTTTTGCCGCCACGGGTGTTCGGACGTCCCTCGATGGCTTTCACCAAGTCATCATAGACGCGCACAGCTATGCTGTCTGCATACTCGTCGTCATTGCCGAAGAAAGGGGTGTGGTTGCGGATGTACAGCCGCATCTTTTGCAACTCCGGCTCTCCCCAATTTGCTGCACATGCGTCCAGTATCTCGTCCATCGTATATTTTCCATCCTCGAAGACATGCTTCTTCAGCGTAGTGAAACAGTCGGTAATGGTGCCGAGTCCCGTGCACTGGATATACGTAGTGTTGTAACGGGCACCGCCGCTGTAGTAGTCCTTGCCCTTCTCAATGCAGTCGTCAATATAGAGACTGAGGAATGTGGCGGGAGCATAGAGCGAGAACATGCGCTCGATATAGTTGTTCACCGACAGCTTCAGGTTGACGAAATAAACCATCTGCTTGTGCCAGGCCTCATAGAGTTCCTCGAAAGTCTTGAACGCACGCGGGTCGCCCGTCTCCAGTCCGAGTTTCTTGCCCGTCTCGGGGTCGATGCCGTTGTTCAGCGTTATCTCCAGAATCTTCGGCGTGTTCAGGTAGCCGGTGAGCAGATATGCCTCCTTGCCAAAGGCGCCCACCTCAATGCAGCCAGAGCAGCCTCCCTCGCGGGCATCCTCCAGCGTCTTTCCCTCGCGCACCAGTTCCTTGATATAGGTATCGGGATTGAAGATGCTGGGATAGCCATGCCCCTGACGGATGACCTTGATACCCTCCAGCAGGAACTCATCGGGCGTATTCTCAGCAATATGGATGCTCAGACCTGGCTGCAGCTCGTGCAACTCCTCCTGAATCTCCAGAATCATGTAGCTGATGTCGTTGGCAGCACTTCTGCCGTCGCGGTCCACGCCTCCGATATTGATATTGGTGAAATCGTTATAGGTACCGCTCTCCAGGGCTGTCACGCCCACTTTCGGGGGTGCGGGCTGATTGTTGAACTTTATCCACAGACAGCTAATCAGCTCCTTCGCCTGGTCACGGGTCAGCGTGCCATCGGCAATGCCTTTCTGATAGAAAGGCCACAGGTGCTGGTCGATATGTCCCGGATTCATCGAGTCCCAGCCATTCAGCTCCGTCACCGTGCCCAGGTGCACGAACCAGTACATCTGTATAGCCTCCCACAGGTCGCGGGGAGCATGGGCAGGAACCCAATGGCAAACGTCGGCTATCTTCTCCAGCTCTTTCTTGCGCTGATGATTCGTCTCCTTGGCAGCCATCTCCTCGGCAAGACTGGCATGACGCTCGGCAAAGAGAATGGCGGCATCGCACGAGATAGCCATGGCCTCCAGCTCCTGCTGTTTGTCGGTGGCCTCCGGGTCATAGATGTAGTCCAGGCTCTTGATTTTCTGTTCAATACGGGCTTTCACGTCAAGCAGTCCTTCGTGATACATCTTTCCGTCCATAGCGGTATGACCGGCAGCACGCTGTTCCATGAACTCAGTGAACACGCCAGCGTGATAGGCTTCCTCCCACTCCTTCGACACATGGTTAAAGATACGCTCACGCTGCGTCTTTCCTTTCCAGTAGGGGATGACCTCACGCTCGTAGGTATCGATATCTTCCTGCGAAATGGTGTACCGCTGCAGCTCGCGCTCATTCAGCGTGTGCAGGTCCTCCACCGAGTGACAGGTCAGCTCAGGGAACGTAGGAACAGCCTTGGGCAACGGGCCGCGCTCACCCACTATCAGCTCGTCGTCGCCAATATAGAGCGTTTTCTTCTTACAGATTTCATAGAAATTACGGGCGCGGAGCACGGCGATGGGCATAGTACCATAGTTTTCCTTATAGAACGCCGTTTCGATCAGTGCGCGCTCGATGGAGAGCGTCGTCTGCGTGTCGAAATTCTGCTGGCGCAGCCTGCGGATGCGGTCGTTCATGCCGCCCAGGTTCTCCGGGTGTTTAATGCTATAGTTCATAATTACTCTCTTTGCAGTTCAATCTTAAAAAGTCTATCGACTTCTTACTACTTCTTACTACTTCTAACAACTTCTAACAACTTCCTACTTAAATAATGAGTATTCCTTCACATCCCATGCCAGTGCACTGGCTCCCAGCACATCTCGTTCTCCCTCCTTCAGGATGGAGACGAGGATGCGGGTGCTGCGCCTGATGTTGGGGAACACATGTTCCTCGAAAGCCTGTCGCATCGGTTTCATCAGCCACTTACCTGCCATGGTCATGTCACCTGTCAGGATAATGGCCTCCGGGTTTAATATCGATGCATAGTTGGCCAAGCCGACACCCAGCATTGAGCCTGTTCGGCGGAAAGCCTCAATGGCCAGTTTGTCACCTTTATCGCAGCATTTGGCAATAGGCAGGATATCCAGTTCACGCATCTCACTCAGCAGCGACGGTTCATCGCTTTCCTCCAGCAGTTCCTGTACGGTTGTCAACAAGCCTTTTTTGGAACAATAGGTTTCCAGGCATCCCCGGTTTCCACATCCACACTGCCTGCCGTCGATATTTACACAGGTATGCCCCACCTCACCGGCAAAGCCTTCATTTCCCAGGTGCGGCATTCCGTTAGAGTAGAAGCAACTGCCCAGTCCGCCATGACTTATTGACACTACGACAAAGTCTTTCATTCCGTGTGCACTGCCGTATGCCTTTTCAGCCAGAGCCGTGATGTGGGCATCGTTGGCCAGAGCCACGGCCATGCCCACCCGGTCACGGAACATGGCAGCCAGCGGTATGACGCCCTTCCACGGAAGATTGGCGGCATTCTCTATACAACCCGTCACCGAGCTGGCACTGGGTGCACTGATACCTATAGAACGGATAGACTCATGGCCACCATTTTCCTCAATAAGCACCAACACTTTCTCGGCCAGTGCCGTAACGAAATCGTTCACATCGGGATACTCCGCAGTATCAAAATAATCCTGCGCCACAATATCTCCACGGATATCCACAATACCATAAGTGGTTTTCTCCAGTCGGATATCAATGCCTACCACACGGGTTTTAATTTGGTCAACGCTCTCTTCTGTTGTTTCCATAATAGACTATCAATTAGAGTTAACACATTTTCAATTGTTCTGTATAGAAGCACACGATTCCTTGGCGGCATACACCTCTTCAATGCTCATAGGCTTCTTGATGGTGCCCAGCAGGCGGGCACCCTCGGCGGTCATCACATAGTTCAGCTCATTGCGCAATCCTGTGAAGTCGCGCCAAGGACGCAGCTTATCATAGCAGATGAAGTCAGTGAACTGCTTCTCGGCCTCCCATTTGTCCATCAGCTCGGGGATGAAATAGATACCGGGTTCTACCGTGAACACGAAGCCAGGCTCCAGCGGACGGGCCAGGCGCAGAGACTTGAAGCCAAACTGCGAACTCTTCTGCTGTCCTTCAGCATAACCTACATACTGCTCACCCAGGTTCTCCATGTTGTGTACATCAAGTCCCACCATGTGACCCAGTCCGCAGGGAAAGAACAGGGCGTATGCTCCCAGCTCGGCAGCCTCGGCAGGGTCACCCTTCATCAGCCCCAAATCCTTCATGCCTCGCACTATCTCCGTTGCGGCTGCAATGTGGGCCTCGCGGAAGGGTGTGCCCAACTGGAGCTTGTCAACGGCGGCATAGAAACTGCGCAGATGAATGGTATAGATCTCTGCCTGACGATCGGTGAAACGCTCGCCAACAGGCATGGACGACGACAAGTCGCCGGCATAGTGGTTGCGGGTCTCGGCTCCGGCATCAAGCAGGAAGATGTCGCCCTCCTTCAGGTCGTGAATGAAGCCGTGATTATGAAGCACCTGTCCCTGCACCGTGGCGATGGTGGGGAAGGCCAGCGCATTGCCATGCCTGCAGGCCACCTCCTCGACGGCGGCGGCTACCTGACTCTCATGAATGCCGGGTCTGACAGTGCGATAGGCTGCCAAGTGCATCTCCGTGCTCAGGTCCACGCTCTCCTCAATGAGGCGTATCTCTTCTTCATCCTTATGGTTGCGCTGTTTCACGATGGCCTTGATAAACGGCACCGAAGCCAACGCCGCCTGGGCGGCTGGCTCCACGCTCAGCAACTCCCACAGCCACACACGATGGTCGCCGCGATAGGGCGGCAGGAAGTGGACGGGTTGTCCTTTAGCCTTCGCCTTGTCAATATAGTTCTTCAGCTCATTCATCGGCATCGTTTCGCTAATGCCCACCGGCTCACATTTCTCTTTCAGTGAGGGCTGCGTGCCCGTCCATACGATATCGTCGATGGTCAGCTCGTTGCCGAAGACAATCTCCCGGTCCTCGTCCACGTCGATGACAGCTGCCAACCCGGCATAGTCCATGCCAAAGAAATAGAGGAATGTGCTGTCTTGACGAAACCGATAGGTATTATCCGCATAGTTCATGCCCACCTCGTCATTGCCCAGGAACAGCAGCAAGCCACTGCCCATGTCCTTTTTCAATTGCGCCCTGCGCCTGATAAATGTTGACTTACAAATCTTCATACTATAAACAATTCGTGAAATTTCGTATAATTCGTGGTAAAGGGAACTCAATACTTTCCTATCTCGTTCACCTTCTTATGCTTACTAATCTGCAAAGTGGTCTTGGGGAAATACTCTGCCAGCAGGTTATAGAGGTCGGGGTCGAACTCCTGCAGTTCCTCGCGGGTGTTACACCAGTTGTGCTTGCCGTCAGCATGAGGCATCTCCGCATTCACATTAAACCAGTCCTGCACGGCCTCGGCAAAATACTCCTCTTTGTCCGTCTCACGATAGGTGCCGGCCAGGATGCCACTGGCCTTAGCATTCTCATAGCACTGTTTCAGTCGGCTGTCAAAATCGGGCACGGCCAACATCAGTCCAATGAGGTGGATGCTGTGAGCAA
>Ga0310690_10007318_pt1 | contig 14249 bp, 11 predicted proteins | sample AusTroGonzalo_MG_2_FD_207661 | JGI IMG/M metagenome (GOLD analysis project Ga0310690, IMG submission 207661) | Bovine rumen microbial communities from tropical cattle in Woodstock, Queensland, Australia - Gonzalo_04 (v2) (version 2) | ecosystem: Host-associated > Mammals > Digestive system >...
TCTGGGCATGCATATCGTTGGCTGCAAGGATGTGAATTTCACGTTTCTCTGCATAAGTAATTATGGCCAGCATCAGCGCCAGCCACGTCATGGCAAACTTCTTCATGATTCCTTTTTGCGCTAAAAGTTATTAATCAGGCTGCAAAATTACAAAAAAAAGTTGAACTGCGTATGAAGTTGACTAAACTTTTTTGTACCTTTGCGGTCTAATTAATGTAAACGTTTATAAGTAATAGCAAAATGAAGAAGTATTTTATCATCCTAATAGCTGCTGTGGCCCTGATGAGTGCCGGCAAGCAGGACAGTGCCATTACCAAGGAAAATGGCTCTGTTATTGTCAACACCACCACCATTGCCAAGGACGTGGAGGGCTATAATGGTCCGGTGCCCGTGAAGATCTACATCAAGAAGAATAAGATTGAGAAGATCGAGGTGCTCAAGAATCAGGAGACGCCAAAATATCTGGCACAAGTCAAGAAGGCCATGCTGAATGCCTGGGACGGTCTGACCATCAAGGCTGCCAAGGCCAAGAAAGTAGATGCTGTCACAGGAGCCACCTTTACGTCGGAAGCTCTTGTTGAGAACGTGAAGCAGGGTCTTGATTATTACGAGAAGAATAAATAAAGATCTCGATGCTGTTGATGATATTCTGCCAGAGAATATAACAGCCCGGCCCCACCGACGATAAGGGATTCAGATAAGTAGTAGACAGCCAGATGGCAAAAGCCGTGTTCTTTTGTCCGAGGGCTTGACCCGCTTCCTGCGTATGGTTGAAGTAATGGCCCACAAAACGACCTACCGCAAACTGAACCACACACACAAGAAGTCCTATAAAGGCTATCGCCATCAATAGGGTGACTGTTGTCTCGGCATTGACAATATTCTTCACCGTAGTCCCCGTCACAATCATTAGCGAACAGGCCCAGAGGTAATAGCTCAGGTCTCGCACGCTGATGATTTTTTTGTGCAATCGGTGCATGTAGTGCTTCACAATATAAGCCAAGAACATGGGCAGGATCAACACGATAAACACCTCATGCAGAATCTTGATGAACGCAGCCCAAAAGGTGACGTCGGCCGACTTCTCTATCATCGGGAAACACACCGGCACCAACAGCAAGGTGATAAAGTTCGACAGGAAGGTATAGGTAGTCATCTGTTCCAACGACCCGCCGAGTTTCTGGGTGACGACAGCTGCTGCCGTAGCACAGGGACAGATGACGCACATCAGGATTGCCTCCATCAGGATGAGACTGTCGCCCTGCATGTGGAAACCGAGTATCAGTCCCATCAGCGCCCCGATGAACAGCAATTGGAATACACCTGTCCAGAAATGCCAGCCTACGGGTCGCAGCTTTCGGAAGTCAACCTTACAGAATGTGACGAAGAGCACCAAGAACATAAACAGCGGTAGGATGGTCTCGAAGATAGGGCCAAAAAACCTGGCAGCCTCATCCAGCGACGGCGTCAGGCCGAAGATGAGATAGGCCACTGCCCCGATGCCCATCGCCACCGGCAATGTCCAGTCCTTAATGAATTGTTTTAATGAGGAATGAGTCATACCTCATTCCTCATTTAAGTAGAACTTCGAATAAGCAACGTAGTGTTCGGCATTGTCCGTTTGGCCAGGACGCACAGGCTTGAGGTATTTGGCAGGCACGCCACCCCAGATCTCTCCGGCAGGAATCTTCGTGTTCTGCAAAACCAAAGCGCCTGCAGCCACGATGGAACCTTCGCCCACCTCGCAACCGTCAAGCAGGGTAGAGCCCATACCGATGAGGGCATGATCACGAATGGTACACGCATGCACGGTCACGTTATGTCCGATGGTCACATAGTTGCCGATATGCGTGGGACCCGTCTCATGGGTCACATGTACACACGAGCCGTCCTGGATGTTCGTGCAGTTGCCGATGGTGATGGGAGCCACGTCGCCACGCACCACGGCATTGAACCATACGGAACACTCGTCACCCATCGTCACGTCGCCTACGATCGTTGCATTCTCACTGAAATAACAGTCTCGCCCCCATTTGGGAGCGAGACCTCTATAACTTTTAATTAAAGCCATTACTAATTTGTGTAATTCGTTAAATTCGTTGTCGAAAGAATTACAGGTTAGGATTGATCTTGCTCCACTCTGAGATGGGAGGAACGATGTTCAGTGTCACCAGCTCGTCGCGCATCTTGCAGAGATGCTCGTAGCTCTGATCCAGCTTGGCGTTCTCCTCGGCAGTACCCTGAGGCACCTCGAACTTAGCGCCCTCAGCAGTCATGGTGGTCTTCATGGCCATCATGATGTGGTCGTACTTATCAGTCTTCACGTATGTTCCAACGGGGAAACGGAAAGACTCACCACCCATAGCAGCACGAATCATCTCAACAGAGAGATAAGCAGGGCTCTGGAAAGAGCTGCGTCCGCGGAGCTCGATGATCTTGGCACCACCCTTGGTCACGTCGATCTTCATCTGCTCCCACTCCTCAGCGGGGAATTCAGCGGTACCGATAATGTCCGTCAGCTTACGACCGGCAATCTCCACATGGCTGCCGAACACGGCCATCTGCTCACCGTGGCCACCATAGGTAGCGCAACCAGTAATCTGGTTCTGCATCACACCGAACTTCTTGGCGAGTGCACTCTGCAGACGGGTAGTATCGAGACCGGCGAGAGTCGTCACCTGACCAGGCTTCAAACCAGAATACAGCAGGGTTACCAGACCTGTCAAGTCAGCGGGGTTGAAGATAATCACCACGTGCTTCACGTCGGGGCAGTACTTCTTGATGTTCTGACCGAGCTCCTCAGCAATCTTACAGTTGCCGGCGAGCAGATCCTCACGGGTCATACCAGCCTTACGGGGAGCACCACCTGAAGAAATGATGTACTTTGCATTTTTGAAAGCCTCCTCAGCATCGGTGGTAGCCACGATATTTACATCATCAAAACCACTCTGGCGCATTTCCTCAGCCACACCTTCGGGAGAGAATACGTCGTACAGACAGATTTCACTTGTCAGACCCATCATCAGAGCGGTCTGAGCCATGTTTGAACCAATCATACCGGCAGCGCCGACGATGGTCAATTTCTCGTTTGTTAATGTTGCCATAATAAGTTTTTTAAATCTTTATCAAAAGTGGTGCAAAGATACACAAAAAAAACCACAGTGTCAACAGATTAACAGAGATTAATATTTCCCGCCACCGCTTTGCTATATAAAGGTAGCAAAACGGAACTCCATTATGATCAAAATTACAGCGGATCGACGTCAAAATGGATTTGCAGTGTACTATAGCGCTTGTCTTGCTGTATCTGTTGCTGGGCAAGCGCTAAATATCTGCGGACCTCGGCCATATTGAGGCTGGGCTCCAGCTTCAACACGATTTTCCGGATGGAGAGCGACTTGACTTTCGAGATGCCAGGTTTGTCAGGCCCCAGCACACGCCCTGAGAACCACTGCCGCAAAAGGGCGCCCATCTCCACACCTGCTGCTGCGACTACCGTTTCCTGACGATGCTTCAGATAGACATAGACCAGACGGTAATAAGGCGGATAGCGGAACTGTTGACGCTCGGCTATCAGACCTCGATAGAAGGCGGGATAATCATTGTGAACCACCTGGGATATCAAAGGCAAATCTGGGCTCTTGGTCTGGAGGATGACCAGTCCCTGCTTACCCTTACGTCCTGCACGGCCACTGACCTGCGCCATCATCATAAACGCCTGTTCATAGGCCCGGAAGTCGGGATAGTTCAGCATGTTATCGGCATTGAGGATGCCCACCACAGAAACCTTGTCGAAGTCCAATCCCTTCGAGATCATCTGCGTGCCGATGAGCAGGTTGGTCCGTCCGGCAGAGAAGTCGTTGATGATGCGCTCATAAGCCTGACGACTGCGGGTGGTGTCGAGATCCATGCGGGCAATACGGGCCTCGGGGAAGATGTCACGCACCTCGGCCTCGATCTTCTCGGTGCCATAACCACGTGTCTGCAACTGGGTACAACCACAATTTGGACACTCCGATGGCACCTGATAGGTATTGCCACAATAATGGCACGTCAGCTGGTTCAGACTTCGATGGAGGGTGAGCGATACGTCGCAGTGCTGGCAATGAGGCACCCAGCCACACTGCTTACACTCGATCATGGGCGCATAGCCCCGGCGGTTCTGAAAGAGGATGGCCTGTTCGCCACGCTCCAAAGCCTCACGCACCTTGCTTAGCATTAGAGGCGAGAACGGTCCGTTCATCATCTTACGGTGCTGCAGATCCTTGATGTCCACCACTTGTATCTCAGGCAACTCAATACCCTTGTAGCGCTGGAACAATTCTACCAGACCGTATTTGCCCGTCTTAGCATTGTGATAGGTTTCGAGGGAAGGAGTGGCAGTGCCAAGGAGAACCTTGCAAGTGTATAATTCCTCATTCCTCATTTTTGCCAACATAATAGCAGCACTGCGGGCGTGGTAGCGGGGAGCAGGGTCTTGTTGCTTATAGCTGGTTTCATGTTCTTCGTCGATAATCACAAGGCCGAGATGCTGGAAAGGCAGAAAGACAGCGCTACGGGCACCAAGGATGACATCATAGGGATGACCGGACAGCTGCTTCTGCCAGATCTCGACACGCTCGGCATCGGAGTATTTTGAGTGATAGATACCCAGACGGTCGCCGAAGACACGCTGCAAGCGTTCCATGATCTGTACGGTCAGGGCTATTTCAGGCAATAGATAGAGTACTTGCTGTTTCTGCTCTAACGCCTGACGGATGAGATGGATATAGATTTCGGTCTTACCACTGGAGGTGACACCATGCAGGAGTGTGACATTCTTCTTCAGGAATGAGAACTGAATCTGGTTATAGGCATCCTGCTGAACGGGGCTTAGGGGCTTGATCTTGTCCAAATGGGGTTCGCCTCCATGATTCAGACGGCCCACCTCCTGTTCGTATGTTTCCAAGAGTCCTCGCTTAACGAGGGCTGTCACCGTTTGAAAGCTATGGCCTTGGTTCAGGAGTTCGTCACGAGTGAGTTCTATTAATGAATAATTATTAATCTTTTCATCATTAATTAAATTGAGGAAATCAATAAAGGCTTTCTGTTGCTTCGGAGCCCGCTGCAGTATATCGATGGCGATGTGGAGGGCTTGTTCGTTGCGGAACTGTGGGGTCAGACGGATATAGGTTTCCGTCTTAGGCTTGTACCCGTCTTCCGCTTTCAGACCAGATGGCAGGGCAGCCTTATAGACCTCACCTATCGGCGACATATAATAGTCGGCAATCCACTGCCAGAGACGGAGCTGAGAGTCGAGGAGAATCGGCGAGGTATCAAGCACCTGGAGAATGTCCTTAATCTGAAACCCAGTGGGAAGAGGCCCTTTATGCGTTTTTGCAACGATGCCCACGTAGGTCTTGCTGCGCCCGAACGGAACGAGCACACGAACACCAATCTTCACCTGTTCTCCCCACGGCTGAGGGACGGAATAGGTGAATAAGCCGTCGAGCGGCACGGGCAGGATAACGTCGACGAACAAGGTCTAATTAGAAATAATAGGTGGCAGAGATGTGCCAGGACTTGGGTTTCGTATCGTCATTATGAAAAACGGCATCAGTGGCAGTTTTCCAAGAGGCTTCAGCCGTTGAACCGACAGCCACATTATAAATAAAGCCAAACTCCAGATGACGAGACAGAAAGAAACCGGCACCGAGATTCACACTAAAAGTCGACTTCTTCAGCTGGAAAGTATTCTGAATATCGTTATGTGTCCACTCAAAATCCACATCATCACCGATATTAAAGGCAAACTGCGGACCAGCAGCCACATACAGACCGGCAGCCTCGCCAACACCAAGAGTAAAACGGGCATTCACTGGAACAAGAAGATATTTTTGCTTGATCGACTCCCCATTGACCTTTGTAGACTTCTGGTCATACAAACCAGCTATGTCAAGGCCCAGTCCCATAACAGGCAGAGCCACCTGAACGGTAGGACCAACAAACCAGCCCAGTTTATTCTGAGTCTTAAACACTTTCTCACTAAACTTCATGTCCTGAATGTCAAAACCGCCTTTGACACCAATCTTAATGCCCTGTGCGTGCATCGACATGGTCATGGCTGAAAGCAGTATAACCAAAGAAAGAATACGTTTCATAATCCACCAAAAAACTAATTACGGTGCAAAGATACAAAAAATAGTGAAAAGTGAATAGTGAATAGTGAAAATTTTCTACCGCTCGGTTCTTTTTCACTATTCACTATTCACTTTTCACTATTCCCTTTACCTTTTAGTGTCTTTGTCGACGGACGCTGACACGGGCTGCACTATTGCTTGGAGAAGACGAGCTGCCGCTACTCTTTGACCTGCCCACAGACGAACGACGTCCGTTCTTCTTGGCAGCCTTGGCCTTTGCCTTCTGAGCTGCTTTCAAGTTTGCCGGATTGGCATTGGCGATGCTGTCGAGAGAATCCTTGCGCGCCGGATCGCCGAAGATGTTCTTACGGAAAGCCTCCAGCTCTGCCTCAATACGCTGCTGTTCTGCCGACATCTTTGCGGTGTCGCCCTCACAAATCTGAGACAATGTCTTACCGAGACGGTTTGTTGTCTTATAGATCTTTCCACGATACTGGTTGGTGGTGAAAAAATCATCCATCGACATGGTGGCGGCATTATTCAAGCTACTGATCATCACAGACTGCCGATTCAGATAAGGCTCCAGATCGCTGTATTTCACCCAGAACAGCGGATAGGCCGTGCCCTGACTGTTGGGATCGTCGCTGATGATAAAGTCATCACTGCGCATCATCACCGGACAAAGGGCTAGCACCTTGATATGGAACGAAGAATTGGCTTGGTCATAATAAGCACTCTCCTTCAGATAGAGTTTCTTTACCTCGGCAGAAGGAATGTCACTGTTGTCAACCTTCAGCTTACCATTTGCCTCCTCATAGAAGATATGATAGTTATCGAGCATGGTCTTCATCTCTATCTTCGAGGACTCCTCAAAGACATCACTGCCATCAGTGGGATATTCGTAGATGGGGACATAACCGTTCTGTGCCAACTTGAAGATATAGGTAAACAGGTTCAACTGTTTGCCCTGCGGCTCTACAGGATAGTACAGACCAGCGTTCGCATCGTCTTCGAGATTGATCTCACGATAGATATCACGACGCCAGACAACATCCTCAGGCATATCCACGGCCGTGGGGAACGAGATCTGTGCCCGTCTGGTCATAGCCGACGAGGGCGTGCTCTTCTTTTTCTGCTGCTGTTCGGCCAATTGTTGCTGCTGCTGAACACGACGGGCTTTCGGCTGTGCCGAAGCAGTGAATAGTGAAAAGTGAATAGTGAACAGTATTAATACCATTCTCACTACACACACACCATTCATATTACCTTTATACTTCATATTCGTCTTCATATCTTTACTATTCACTTTTCTCTATTCACTGTTCACTATTCACTTCACAATGACCTCCATAGGATTCTGCAAGGTACGCGTCAGGCCATCTGGACCAACCACCGTCACACGGGAGATATAGAACCGACGGTTGCGTGTCAGCTTGCGGAATGTTTCTTTCTGACGTGACGAGAACGAAGCGCCCTCAGACGACATCGGTACAGCGTTACCCATGTTATCGAAGAACACCGTCTCAAAACTCTGCACTCGGAAGGCGATATCCAGAATACCATCATCGATGGCAGCACCAATGGCATCGGCACCCACCAGCTGACTCTTGGCCAGACCACCGCCCCTATAACGAGTAGGGTTACCATGTTCATCTTTCATCGCGATATAAGGCGTAGGATCAGGCAACTTACGCACTCGGAACTTGAACTGTCCCATCTGCTGCGGATGTCCGGTATTAGTAGAAGTGACAGTAAAAGTAACATCCTGTCCCACTGCCGACGGACGAGCAATATAACGTCCAGGACCCGTAGACTGCAAACTACCACCGCTCATCGTGGCCGAAATCTTATTCAAAGGCACACCTGGAACACTAATGCTGATGGGGTTGTTATAACCCGCATAAAGTACGTTCATCAGGTCGGCACTCACCGTAGCACTGGGATCCACCACTGTATATTGCTGCGAGAAATCACGACGGATCTTGTCGCCATTACCATTGACGGTCTCCATATAGCCTTTCAGCGTAAAGTCACCCGTAGCGGTGCAGACACGCTCGTAGATACCATCCTTCAGATTCAGTTTTTGTCCACCGATATAGATATCCGGCACCTGTGTCGTATCGACAGCAGCCATCACGATACGGGCAGAAAATTTATCGCCTCGCACAATGGTCCTCGAACTGGGAATGACAAACGCATCGAGCAGATTCACACGGATATCCTTCACGTCGATGTTTGACACCAAGGTATGCAGCACCTCACGCTCTGCATAGCGCACATCACTCTGTAACTTCGAGAGCAAGGTGACGGCAGCAGCGGCAGGCATATCTTCAAACATATACTCCTGCCAGTTCTTTCCCAGAGCCTCAGCCTTGCGGGGTACTGTAGTGGAGAGATTACCGCTGATAATCTGTGCCTTGCTCATATCGTCGGTCATGCCTATGATACGCTTACGGAAAGAGCCTATAGCATTAAACAGTTCCTTACCACGACCTCTTCCCGGCGCCAGCATCACCTGATTGGCGGCTTCCAGGTCTTCCTTATTCTTGATATCCTCCAGATTACCATCCTTACCATCGGCTTCCTGAACGATGGCCAGCTTCAACTCCTCGGCAAAGTTGTAGAGCGAATCGCTCATGCGCTTCACCTCCTGAGCTTTATCGTACCACTGTCCCACCTTCGTCGGATTGAGCCGCATCTGCATGTCGAGGTTGTCGTAGACAAGCTGGTTTTCCTTGATGGAACCCGACGTGGTGCGGTTCAGGCTTTCCTCCACGATGGAGAAGCCGTTGAGCACCTCGTTGGAGACATTCAGCGCCAGCATAGCCATCAAGACGACATACATCAGATTGATCATCTTCTGGCGAGGGGATACCGGTCTTTTCTTAATTGCCATCTGAATTTACAATTTGACAATTTACAATTTACAATTTATTGACCAATGGGAGCGGCGGCTTTCATGTTCACCGTCATTGCCTCGATCATTCGGGTATAAATCTTGTTGAGCTCCGCAATCTGTTCGGCCATCTTACGGGTCTGATCATTGATCTCGTCAATGGTGCTGATCTGTGAACTGGCACTCTTCAGCTGCAACTCATAGATCTTACAGATACCTGTCAGCGTGCGGTTCAGGTTCTCCATCTCCTCAGAGTTATGCGACAGGCGCTCACTCTGCTCAGACACCTTCGAGAGCATCTCCGTCAGGCGTTTCAGTTCATCGACATAGTTGGCAGTAGCCTCCTCGAGTTCGGGGTTCACCTGTGGCAAGACAGGCGCAGAGCCACCAGCCATTGTCGTCACAGATGACGATACGGCAGCGATGGCCTCAGTATCAACGCTGGCCTGGCTAGATTCGGTAGATGGGCTAGATTCTCTAGATGGACTAGATTCTCTAGAAGAGCTAGAGGGACTAGAAGAGCCGCCGCCGATGATGATGGTGCCGCCATTACCGCCCACGATGGCAGCAGGGGCAGGTTCTGCCTGTACTGTGGCGAGCTCATCTTCAGCAGTCTTCACATGCGTATCCAGCTCCATACCGTCAGCAGTCTTGTCGAAGGGACGGTCGAAGGCTGAGATGAAGAATACGAACACCTCGGTACCCATTCCTAAGAACAGGAAGAAGTTGGCGCCTGGCAGGTGGGTGAGCTTAAAAAGCGTACCTAAGATCACGATTGAGGCACCCCAGCTATAAGCATAGTTCAGGAACGTCTGCCCCGGAACACTGTCCATCCACTTCTGCAAGCGATAAACAAGATTGTATTTACTATATGTAGTCATCTGAATTAACGATTTACTGATTTTCTATTTTCGATTTATTACTTACGAGTCCTTTGTTTGATTTACGTAACATTTCAATCGAAAATCGAAAATACGTAAATCGAAAATAATTCCACTTTATTTCTTCTTTGAAGTTCGAACTTTCTCACTGGTAGAGTTCGCCAGACTACGCACGCAACGGAAGCCGATATACGATCGGGGTTGGTTCTGATACTCGGAAGAGCGCCAGGCTGAGCGGATATACGATTCAGGATCCTTCCACGAACCACCACGTACGCTCTTCTTCTTCAGGCGATAGGGATCTTCAATGGCGGCATTATATTTCAGCTGCGGATTGATATCGTTCATCGCCTCCACACCAGCCTCGGTATAGATGGTGCTGGTCCATTCTGCCACATTACCGGCCATATCGAAAAGGCCGTTGCTATTGGCGGAATAGATACCCACCTTACTGGTAATCAGATTGCCATCCTTGGTATAGTTTCCGTCATCGGGCTTGAAGTTGGCATAGAAGCAGCCCTTGCCGCTGGCCACATCTTCATTGTCCCATGGGAACTCATTCTGATCCTTGCCACGGGCAGCGAACTCCCACTCCGCCTCTGTCGGCAGACGATAACGCTGCACAAACCGGGCAGCAGCCCCCAGTCCCTTCAGAAGATATTCCGTACGCCAGGCACAGAAAGCATTGGCCTGCTCCCAAGACACGCCCACCACAGGATAGTCGTTATAGGCAGGATTCGAGAAGTAATAGCGCATATACATCTCATTGTCGGAATTGGGGAAGTCGTTCACCCAACAGGTCGTGTCAGGATAGATATTCACAATATAGGTATTCAGGAAGTCCCAAGGCCCCGTCAACTGACGGTTGAGCGTTTCCCTGACAATCTTTCCCTCGTCGTCGATAAACGCTGTATCTTTCGAGATCCACACTTCCTCATCGGGATCCACATCGATATCCGTATTCAGGTTACGCTCCTGAGGGTTCAGACGGTTTTTGCGCAAGGCAGCTGCCGTATAGTCATAAATCTCATAACGATAGTTCATCTGTGAAGCATCAAGCATTTTCTCGCCTGTCACGGGATTGGTGACGTAGAGACTCTCGATGGCACGCTGCTCGTCCTCATTCGGCTTGCGTGGCAACGGCTTCTTCCAGTTCAGATGAGGGGTAATGGGCTCACCATTCTTGTCTTCCTCAATCTTATAGGTTTCGTCGCCACCATAGTTGGGATCTGCCAGACGCTCACGGAGGATGGAGTCGCGCACATAATTCACGAACTGACGGTATTTGGAATTGGTGACTTCCGTCTCATCCATCCAAAAGCCGTCGACAGAGATGTCGCGAATCGGTGTCTGTTTTCCCCAAAGACTGTCTTGCTTCTCAATACCCATCTTCAGGTGACCACGCTTCACAAGCGTCATACCGTATGGCGTTGGTTCTGTAAAAGCTCTGCCGCCCGCGCCCGTCACCTCTCCACCTTGTGACGAGGCCAGCTTGCCACCGAAACAACTCGTCAGCAGCATCATAAAGGCACAACCAAACAAATACTGTTTCATATCTTCTTATCTTCTTTAACTTCTTAACTTCTCTAACTTCTTAACTACAAAATCCTCACACTCTTATGCAGGTTCTTCCCCTTTTTGAAAAGGTTCAGGTCTGTCTGATAGCCAACGAACAGCTCGTGACTGCCATTACCCATGTTGATAGCCGTGGTGTAGATTTCGTAGCTGTAGCCAAGATGGATGCCGTGAAAGTTACCACCTACCATCACCGTCACTGAATTTGTCGGACTATACGACACGCCTGCGTACATCATCCTCTTCTCATGGGTGTACTTCAGACGACCCGTCACGTCGGCACGCCACACGACGCCATCCGTGCGTCCCAAAGCAGAGGTGTGTATTGATAAAAACGGATTTCTAAGCCGAATATTGTATCCGCCAGTCAAATAAAATGAGGCAGGTACCTCTAATTCGTTGGTTTCACCCAGTTCGACGGTGGGCGAATTTAAGTGCATAGCCGAGACACCAACATACCAGTTTTTGTGAGTATAATAGATTCCGGCACCAAAATCGACACCCGTTCCTTTGACGTCCGACTTCGGGATGGCCGGGTCGCTGTTGTCTTCCTCAGGCATGACCGCCTTGGAGCCATCGAAGCCCTCGCTGAGGATATTGGCCTCCACGCCCACGCTGAGCCTGCCACCAAAGAGCTGCTTCTTATAGGCATACTGCACACCGAGACGTTTGTGCGAAAAGAGTCCGATCTCATCATTGAGCAGTTGAAGCCCCACGCCGTGATAGGCATTCAGGAGATAGAAGGGCATATCGCCTGCAGCGTACATCGTCTTGGGATTGTTTTCGAAACCGGCAAACTGCATAGCGTATGCCACTGCCACGTTCAGCTTGTCCTCTTTGCCTACGGAAGCAGGATTAAAAGAAGGTTCCATCGCCCAATAATGGCCGAAGGACACATCCTGCTGCGCCCTCATCCCGACGGCCGTCAGCAGCATGATTGTGAAAAGGGAAACGCGTTTCACGCTATAATAACGCAAAACACCTGCAATTTATTGTAACCTCTGACAGCAGGATTTTGGCATTCAAGAGACCAAATGATAAAAAAAGTTGTGTATTTTTGCAAAAGAATCAAAAAAAAGATGTATCTTTGCAGCAAAATATAATATATAACTAAAAAACAAGCCAATGAAAAAACATTTTTGGACATTAGTCGTCATCGGTATGATGAGCATATTCGATGTGAACGCAGAGAGCTATCAGGACATGGAACCCCTGAAATTGGAGACGCCTGAGATGAAGCCGGAATTAGTGTTAGGAAATATGCCGGCAAACCCCTTTATCAGCAATAAGACAAAGGTGGAGGTTTCTTACAGCGATACACAGGCGGAGGGGATGGACTTCGATTTCTTTAAGTCGAAGACTGCCCCAGGTGTCAAGCCCTATAAGTTTATGGACGAAATGACCTTTGTGGGCGTGCCCCTGTTCTTAGCAGGCTGGGCCATCAAGGGTGATAAAGCGATGTTCCGCGTCAACAACAAGTATGGCAAGGAGAATACGCAGCTGCTGACAAATTTCAAAACCGGTATTGATGATTATCTGCAGTTCTTTGGTCCTGCGATGACCGTAGGATTGAAGTTAGGTGGCTACGAAGGCCGTAGCGACTGGCCCCGTCTGTTGGCAAGTGCCGGATTATCGTACGCTATCATGGCAGGATTCGTGAATGGCATCAAGTACACCGCCAAGGAAATGCGTCCTGACGGATCGACCGCCAATTCCTGGCCTTCCGGCCACACGGCTACCGCTTTCGTGGGTGCCAGCTTGCTGCATAAGGAGTACGGTCTCACGCGCTCGCCTTGGTTCTCAGTAGCTGGTTACGGTTTGGCTACTGCCACTGGTGTGATGCGCGTGCTGAACAACCGTCACTGGATTAGCGACGTCATGTCGGGAGCAGGTATCGGTATCCTTTCTACTGAGTTGGGTTATGCCATCGGCGACCTTCTTTTCAAGGGCAAAGGCTTGTTGCACAATGACCTGCAGCTCGATTCTAATAATCCCTCTTTCTTCGGCATTTCAATGGGTGTTGGTCTGGGTTCCAAGCACATCGACTTTACCATGGACGACGTGGTCGACCCCTCGCGCTTCACCGATGAAGATTTAGGATATAATGACGATGTCGATTACGAGAGCGACGATACGCCGAATGTTACGTTCCGTGCCGCTACGGTTGTTGATGCCGAGGGGGCCTACTTCCTCAACAAATACATTGGTATTGGCGGACGTCTGCGCGTACGTGCCATGTCAGCTAAGTCATTCGGACAGTATACAGAATATGCAGCCTTCAACCAGATCTGGGGATGGTATGATGTGATAGGCAATGGCATTTACAACATTTATAATGATGATAAAGCCGCCGAAGATTTCGTCAACTACACTTCAGTAGGGGGAGATCCCATCGAGGAACTCGGAGCCACAGTCGAAAGCGACCACCTGGCTGAGTTCTCAGGCAGCCTTGGTCTCTATTTTAACATTCCGATCGACAAGCATTTCTCCATCGGCTCAAAGGTGCTTATCGGACGCTCTTTCACCCAGGAACTTGACCTTGATGGCTACGCATACGGTCGCAAGAAAGACATCAACTACCACCTGGTGATCGACAATAGTGATATTGATAAGACGAACAGCAAGATCGACTATCCCCACGACACTGGCGAAGATTATATCTCTTCATGGGACTATCTGACCATTGGCGCAAAGAGTTCTACCACTTGGGGTACAGGTCTGTCGCTGACCTATCGCTACAAGTCGAACTTCGCGTGGCGCCTGTTCTGTGACTACGAC
>Ga0310690_10007319_pt1 | contig 14246 bp, 10 predicted proteins | sample AusTroGonzalo_MG_2_FD_207661 | JGI IMG/M metagenome (GOLD analysis project Ga0310690, IMG submission 207661) | Bovine rumen microbial communities from tropical cattle in Woodstock, Queensland, Australia - Gonzalo_04 (v2) (version 2) | ecosystem: Host-associated > Mammals > Digestive system >...
CATAGCGGTTGAGCGTTTGCATCAAGACGCCGGGGAAGAAGCCATCTTTCTTTCCGAGGTTGATAAAGAGACGCTTATAGCCTTTCTGAGCTTTGTTCATGCGCTTCTGCTTGTCGGTCTGATAGCCACCGTCGCCAGACTTACCAGATTTACCTGCGACGGGTACTTCAATCTCGGGCGCATCAGCATAGTAAGCCAGGAACTTACCAAACTCAAGCGACACAATCTTCTTGATGATTTCCTCCTTGTCGATAAACTCGAAGTAGCGACTGATATCCTGCATGAAAGGTGCTATCTCGTCGTCATCAACGTCGGTCTTGACAATCTGGTCCATCACCTTATAGAGCTGCTTCTTGCAAATCTCCTCAGCCGATGGAATGGGCGTCTCTACAAAACTCTTGCCAATCACCTTCTCGATATTGCGAATCTTATGCTTCTCCTTGGTGTGGACAATAGAGATGCTGGTGCCTTTCTTGCCGGCACGACCTGTACGGCCCGAGCGGTGAGTATAACTCTCGATATCATCGGGCAGGCCGAAGTTGATGACGTGTGTCAGGTCATCAACGTCGAGGCCACGGGCAGCCACGTCGGTGGCCACCAACAACTGGGTGAGGTGTTGGCGGAACTTCTGCATGGTGAGATCGCGCTGTTGCTGAGAGAGGTCGCCATGCAGCGACTCAGCATTATAGCCATCGCGGATAAGTTTATCGGCAATCTCCTGCGTCTCAAGTTTGGTGCGACAGAAGATGATGGCAAAAATCTTGGGATAATAGTCCACAATGCGCTTCAGGGCCAGGTACTTATCCTTGGCCTGCACCATATAATAGATATGGTTCACACTCTCGGCACCCTCGTTGCGAGAGCCAACGACCACCTCCTCGTGGTCTTTCAGATAGTCGCGGGCAATGCGTTCCACCTCACGACCCATCGTGGCCGAGAACATCAGGGTGCTATGTTCCTCGGGCAATGACTCGAAAATCTCGTTGATGGCATCCGAGAAACCCATGTTCAGCATCTCATCGGCCTCGTCGAGCACGATATTACGAACGTTTTCCAACTTGGCATAACCACGGTTCTTCAGGTCGATCAGACGACCGGGGGTGGCTACAATCACCTGCACGCCTTTCTTCAGGGCGCGAATCTGCTGTTCGATAGCGGCGCCGCCATATACGGCTTCCACATGAACACCATCCATATATTTGGAAAAATCACGCAGGTCGTCGGCAATCTGCAGACAGAGCTCACGCGTGGGGCTTAGCACCAAAGCTTGTGTGTCACGGTTGCTCAGGTCAAGACGCATCAGCAAGGGGATACCAAATGATGCTGTTTTTCCCGTTCCGGTCTGTGCCAAAGCAATCATGTCTCGTTGACTGGTCAGTAGTCGTGGAATGACCTCTTCCTGTACAGGCATGGGCTGTACAAATCCCATCTCTTCAATGGCTCGGCGTATCTCTACGCTCACACCTAATTCTTCAAATGTCTTCATTTACAATAATTTGTCTGCAAAGTTACGATTTTTTTTGTAACTTTGCACCATGAAACTATGTATTTTCTGTTCGGCCAATCAAAATATTGACCCCGACTTCTTTGAGATGACCCGCGAGTTGGGCGAGTGGGCTGCGAAAAACGGCCATTCCATCGTTTTCGGCGGACACGATGCCGGTTTGATGCATGCTGTGAGTCAGGCAGCGCATGATGCCGGCGGACAGGTGATAGGTGTGGTGCCACACAAAATCATGGAGATGGGACGCCTGAGTCCCTATCTGGATGTGCATATCCCCACGGAGAACCTCACCGACCGCAAGGACCTGATGATGCTGCAGAGCGATGCTTTTATCGTGTTGCCCGGCGGTATCGGCACCCTCGACGAGCTATTTACCACGGCAGCGGCAGCCACTCTGCAATATCATCAAAAGCCCCTCATATTGTGGAATATGAAGGGCTTCTGGAATTCGCTGATTGCCTGCATGGACGATCTGCAGCAAAAAGGCGTGATTCGCGGTGAATGGCGCTATGGAATCAAAGTGGCCAACACACTCGAAGAGGTGATATCATCTCTGGGATGAAAAGACTATCCTCTTTCTGCTCTTCACTTCAAAGCTTCCGCCATCGCACGTCCCAAGGCCTCACATTTTGCATAGGTCTCGGGCGTGAGACTCTGCTTGATTTCAACAGGCTCGCCTACGACCTCATACTTTAGTTTTTCCTCGTTCCATCGGGAAATCTCTGCCACGGCTTTCGATGCCCAGCCATAGCTGCCGAACCAACCGAGCAGACGACCTTTGATGTCTTTGTTCGACAGTTCAGAGAGCAGGACATCCATCTCGTGATAGAGTCCGGTGTTATAGGTGGGGGCACCAACGATGAGTCCTTTATAGCGGAACACATCGCGGATGATATACGAGTGGTGCGTCTTCGATACATTATGCATCACGATGTTCTTCACACCAGCCTCGCTGGCAGCACGGGCAATGACCTCGGCAGCACGCTCGGTGTTGCCATACATCGTGCCATAGCAGATGACCAGTCCGGGTTCGGCCTCGTACTTACTGAGTCGGTCGTACATGGCCACTACCTTATCAATATACTGATGCCAAACAGGGCCGTGGGTAGAACAGATATAGTCCAGTTTGATGCCAGCCAATTTCTTTAATGCCATCTGCACGGGCGTGCCATACTTACCCACGATATTGGAATAATAGCGCTCCATCTCGGCCCAGAACTCGTCACAATTCATCTTTTCGTCGATGATAGCACCATTCAAGGCACCGAAGCAACCGAAGGCATCACCACTGAAGAGCACTGTTTGTTGCTGTGCCACAGCAACAGACGGGACGCAGAGTGTAACCATGGTCTCGGGCCAGTGGACCATCGGCGTGAGAACGAAGTTAAGCGTATGGGCTCCAAGGGCGATAGAATCACCATTTTTCACCTCAAAGAGACCCTCTTCCAGGCGATAGAAGCCCTGCAACATATCGAAGGTCTTCTTATTACCGACAATCTGCACATCGGGATAGTATTTCTTAATCAGTGCCAACGAACCGCTGTGATCAGGCTCCATGTGGTTCACCACCACATAGTCGATGGGGCGGTCGCCCAGGACCTCACGAATATTCTCCAGAAAAGGCATGAAGAAGTCCACCTCAACCGTATCTACTAATGCTACCTTTTCGTCGACCACGAGATAGGCATTATAGCTAACGCCATTGGGCAAGGGCCAGAGGCCTTCGAAAAGCGTTTTATTACGGTCGTTCACTCCAACATAAAAGATGTTGTCTGTAATCTGTTTCATAAGCATTATATTATTTTAGGTTTTTTGCGAAGTCTTCGTCCACATAGTTATTGATACTCTTGCACACATTGGCCGAGAACTGCATAGCGCAGTCGATGACAGCATCCCACTGTTGCTCAGAGAGTCCGTTGTCAATCACCTCGCGGGTGATGTTGTGTTTCATGAGTCCGTAGATAAAGCCGGCATTGAAGTTATCGCCAGCGCCAATGGTACTCACCACCTGGTCGTTCACCGGAATGGGGTATTGCTTCTTGAAGCCATTGTCAGCACGGAGTTCAATGGGCTCGGAGCCGTTGGTGCAGATGAACTTCTTGGTATAGAAAGAAATCTGTGAACGGTAGATAACATCGGGATCGGTCTTGCGGAACATCACCTCGAAGTCTTCCGTTGAACCACGCACGATATCAGCCAACTCCAAATTGTCGAGGATATTGGGCGTGAGCTTCATCACCTCGTCCTTGTGCGAAGAACGGAAGTTCACATCATAATAGAGGATGGCACCATGCTGGCGGGCATAGTCGAGGAAACCATACACCTGCGGGCGGATGACGGGGTTGACGGCATAGTAAGAGCCGAAGACCACGATATCGTCTTTGTTCACCTCGGGATAGTTGAAGTCCAGGCGGTCCTTGGGATGATCCTTATAGAAGATATACTCGGCATCGTTGCGCTCATTGAGGAATGCCAGCGACAGGGGAGACTTAGAATCGGGATAGACCGACACCGACTTGGCATCGACACCATTCTGCTCAAGGAAACGAATGATGCGCTGTCCCACACGGTCGTTACCCGTCTCACTGATAAACGAAGCATTGACGCCACAACGGCCCAGCGAAATCAAACAATTAAACGTGCTGCCACCTGGCACCGCTGCCATGGGCTGATCGCCCTTGAAGATAATATCAAGAACCGTTTCACCTATACCTATAACTTTTCGCATACTGATTATATAATTTATTGGTTGCAAAGATAAGAAATAATTCTTAATTCACCATTCCGAATTATTAATTATTTTGTATCTTTGCACCCTAGATGACAAAATACAACACTTTAACACTGGAAAACGGGATGCGCATCATTCACCTGCCCGCAGACTCACAGGTGATTTATTGCGGCATCGCCATCAAGGCTGGCACGCGTCATGAGCAACCGGGCGAGGAAGGATTGGCTCATTTCTGTGAGCATCTGTCGTTCAAAGGAACCGAGCGTCGTAGTGCTGTGCAGATTATCAATGCCATCGAAGGTCTGGGCGGTGAGTTGAATGCATTCACCAACAAAGAAGATACGGTATTCTACTGCGCCATTCAGAACCAGCATATCAAGAAAGCCGTCGATGTGCTCTGCGACATCGTGTTCCATAGCACCTATCCTCAGCATGAGGTAGAGAAAGAACGCGAGGTGGTGTGCGACGAGATAGAGAGTTATGAGGACACTCCGGCCGAGTTGATCTTCGATGAAATCGAAAATATTCTATTCAAAGGGCACCCCTTAGGGCATAATATCCTGGGCACGAGCGAGCAGGTGAGGCAGTATAACAGCGAGGATGCTCATCGCTTTACCAGTCGCTACTACCGTCCCGACAACTGCGTGTTCTTTGCCAGCGGCAACGTGGACTTCAAGCAACTCGCAGCCGCGCTGCGCGCCAGCTTCACCAAAAGCCCATCGACCCCGCTCACCCCATTACTCCCACTCGCCCCATCAACCCCTTCTCCCCTGCCTCAGCAAGAACTCGTCCGTCTGCGCGGCACCCATCAGGCCCACGTCATCATAGGTAATCATGCCTATGCCGCTGACGACCAACGACGCTGGGGTCTCTATCTGCTGAACAACATCTTGGGAGGACCTAGTCTGAACTCACGCCTGAACTTGTCGCTCAGAGAGCGCAACGGACTGGTGTATAGCGTAGAGAGCAGTATGGTGAGTTATGGCGACACGGGATGTTGGTGCGTCTATTTCGGCTGCGACCCGCACGACGTGAAACGATGCTGCCGACTGGTACGACGCGAACTCGTGAAACTCATCGAGCGCCCCCTCTCGCCCACCCAACTGCGCAAAGCCAAGCAGCAACTGCAAGGACAGTTGGCCATCGCCTGCGACAGTCATGAGCAGTTTGCCCTCGACTTTGCCAAGAACTTCCTGCATCAGGGCAAGGAACGCGACCTGAGTGACATCATGCGCCACATCGACCGTTTGACACCCGATGATCTGCAGCAGGTGGCACGTGAAATCTTTGATGAAACGCATCTCACCACACTGATTTATCAATAGAACAACCATCTAAAACTAAATGATAAAGGTATGAAAAAAACAATCTTAACGGCCTGTGCCCTCCTTCTGGGAAGTGTGGGCACCCTGACGGCACAAGTGAAACTGCAAAGCAACAATGTGGATGAAGTACTGAAAGCCATGACGCTGGAGGAGAAAGCCATGCTCGTGGTGGGCGGCAATCGACAGATTGCAGCAACAAGCGACAATGGCATGATTGGCGGACACGCCCAGCGTGTGCCTGGTGCTGCCGGCACCACTCAAGCCATTCCCCGACTGGGCATCCCTTCGACCGTGCTGACCGACGGCCCTGCCGGCGTGCGCATCAATCCAAAGCGCGACAACGACCCCAACACGTATTATTGCACAGGCTTCCCCGTGGGTACGGCCCTAGCCTGCACATGGAACACCAAACTCGTGGAAGAGGTGGGTAAATGTATTGGTAATGAGGTGCTGGAGTATGGCTGCGACGTGTTGCTGGCTCCTGGCATGAACATCCACCGCTCACCACTGTGCGGCCGTAACTTTGAATACTATTCGGAAGACCCGTATGTGACGGGAAAGATTGCTGCCGCCTATGTAAGAGGCGTGCAGAGTCAGGGCGTGGGCACCTCTATCAAGCACTTTGCTGCCAACTCACAGGAGACCAACCGAATGGGTGTAGATGAGGTGATGTCACAACGTGCCCTTCGTGAGATTTATCTGAAGGGCTTTGAGATTGCCGTCCGCGAGTCTGCTCCCTGGACAGTGATGTCTTCCTATAACCGCATCAATGGCCCGTTCACTCAGGAGAGTCGTGAGCTGCTGACCACCATCCTGCGTGACGAATGGGGCTTTAAGGGCATTGTAATGACCGACTGGACAGGTCTGCGCAACACGGCTGCACAGATTCAGGCCGGCAACGACCTGATGGAGCCGGGTGCCGACTCACAGATCAAGGATATTATAGACAAGGTGAAGAGTGGCGCACTGAAGGAAGCCGACCTGGACATCTGCGTGAAACGCATCCTGCAGTATCTGGTGAAGACACCTGCTTTCCGCGCCTATCAATACACCAACAAGCCCGACCTGAAGGCACATGCCGACGTGACACGCCGCAGTGCTACCGAGGGCATGGTACTGCTGAAGAACGAAGGGCAGACACTGCCAATGGGCAACACCAAGACGGTGTCGGTGTTTGGTATCACCTCTTATGACTTCATTGCCGGCGGTACAGGCTCTGGCGATGTGAACAAAGCCCACACCATCGACCTGATGCAGGGTCTCACGGAGTCGGGACTGAAGGTCAACGCCAAACTTGCCAACCTCTATCAGAGTTATAAGGACTATCAGAATAGTCTCACTGCTGCCGCTCCTGCCCGTGGCGGCTGGTTCTGGGGCAAGGCTGTACTGCCCGAGATGGCCGTCAGTCGTCCTATCATCAATGTACAGGCACAGGAGTCTGACCTCGCCATCATCACCCTGGGTCGCCAGGCTGGTGAGGGAAGTGACCGCCAGGAAGACGGCGATTTCACCCTGACTGACGTGGAGCGTCAGCTCATCACCGATGTATGCAGTGCCTTCCATCTGGCCAACAAGCCCGTGGTCGTGGTGCTGAACATGGGTAATGTCATCGAAACGGCTTCGTGGAAATCTATGCCCGATGCCATCCTGCTGGCTTGGCAGCCCGGACAGGAAGGTGGTTATTCTGTGGCCGACGTGCTGACAGGCAAGGCCTACCCCTCGGGCAAGCTCACCATGACATGGCCCAACAACCTGATTGACCTGCCATCGAGTGCCAGCTATCCCAATGTTCGTCCTGCCGCTCCCCGCATGCGTGGTAACAACAAGGTGGAGTTCCAGGACTATACCAAGCACACGGAAGGTATCAACGTGGGCTATCGTTACTTTACCTCGACGAAGAAAGAGGTGTCTTATCCCTTCGGTTTCGGTCTGAGCTATACGACCTTTGCATACAGCAAACCCGTGATCAAGGCTACCAAAGACGGACTCACCGCCACGATTACCATCACCAATACGGGCAAGAAAGCTGGCAAGGAGGTAGTGGAACTCTATGTGAGTGCTCCCGCCGGTGGACTGGACAAACCTGCCCGCGAGTTGAAGGCCTTTGCCAAGACCAAGGAGTTGCAGCCCAACCAGAGCGAAACGCTCACCATGAACCTGTCGCTCTATGACCTGGCTTCGTATAACGAGACCACCCAGGCTTGGGAAACAGCTCCTGGTAAATACACCATCAGCTTCGGCGCCAGCGTGGAGGACATCCGTGCCACGGCACCCTACAAACTCGCTAAGCAGCACACGGTGAAGTGTCATGATGTGATGAAACCCAACATGCAGTTGTAAACAAAATAATAGCATAAAAGACGCTTGTTTAGACGCTTAGACAGGATTTTTAGTCTGAAAACAACAAAAAAACGTCTGTGTCATTGCGGCACAGACGTTTTTTTTTGTATATTTGTAGCCGATAATTAGACGCTCTACTAACCAATTCGTATCAATTCATAAACGTATGAAGACATCTCTAAGAATGGTGGCAGTCACCATGATAGCAGCCATGAGCTGTGAGGCCTATGCCCAACATAGTCCTGTTGGCATAGTGAGCACTCAAGACTCCGTGAAAAGCATTCAGTTCGGTATCATCTCATCCATTGCCACAGAAGGTGGACACGGTGTGCAGTTTGGCGGTGTGTCAAATACAACGGCACAATGTTTCAATGGTCTGCAACTGGGTGGCGTGAGTAATATCACCAACGGCATGGAGCGCGGTCTGCAGCTGAGTGGCATTCTGAACGTGTCATCGAGCATGATGCATGGTTGGCAGTTTGGTGCCGTGAACTATGCCGACTCACTCAACGGCATGCAGATTGGCGCCTTCAACGTGGCTCGCAAACGCCCCAGCGGCTGGCAGATAGGATTGATCAACTTGTCGTATGACACCATCGGTCACAAGATTGGCTTGGTGAATGTCAACCCATCGACAGACATTGACATCATGATGTATGGCGGTTCATCCACCAAATCGAACCTGGCCGTGCGCTATCGTAATAAAAGCACCTATAACATCATAGGTGTGGGCACGCACTTCATGGGACTCGACTCGAAGTTCTCGGGTGCAGTATTCTATCGTTTGGGACAATACCATCAGGTATCGCCGAAATGGAGCCTCAGCGGTGACGTTGGTTTCTACCATGTAGAGACCTTCTCGAAGAACAACAACGAGAAACCTGAGCGTCTGTATTCCCTGCAGGCCCGTATCAATGCTGACTATCAGTTCAGCAAGAAGTTTGGTGCTTTTGCCTCGGTGGGTTGGGGACTGACACGCTATTATGACCGCAACGAGACCTATCGCAACCGACCCTTGGCAGAACTGGGTCTGACCTATCGCATGCCACGCGACCAGCATGACACCTGGAAACGAGCCTGGGAGGAGAAGCGGTCGGCCATTGTCTTTGCCGACTCTACCATGGCACTGCCCGTAAAGAAGCGTTATTGGCAGGCGGCGGCAGAGGCCACGGGTATTAATGTGGGGGTGCAGCTGTTCGACCGCTATGCCCTGAACTCGGACTTCGCACAGACAACCCTGCGCACTTTGAAGCGTAACTTCACCGACGGCATGGTGTGGGATAATGATTTCTTTATCACCAACCTGTTTGCACACCCCTATCATGGCAACCTCTACTATAATGCTGCCCGCTCGAACGGCTTGACATTCTGGGAGTCGGCACCCTACGCCTTAGGCGGTTCACTGATGTGGGAGTTCCTCGGCGAAACGGAGCCACCAGCTATCAATGATGTGATAGCGACATCAATGGGTGGTATTGCCATCGGTGAGATGGCCCACCGACTGAGTCTGACGGTGCTCGACGACCGCGACCATGGCTTTAAGCGATTCCTGCGCGAAGCCGCAGCCACTATCGTCAACCCCATCCAGGGCCTGCACCGCATCTTTAGCGGTGATGCCTGGCGCGTGCGCCGCGATCATTATCGCTATCATGACTACAACCAGCTGCCGGTGGATGTATCGTTCTCGCTTGGATGGCGCTATCTGGCCGACGACGGCGCCATGTTCCGTGGCATCCATGCGCCCTATCTCAACATGACCCTGACTTATGGTACGTCTGTTGACGGTGAACGTCATACGACACCATACGATTTCTTCGACGTAGAGGCGAATGCCGCTTTCGGCGGTGGACAGCCTTTTGTCAACACGCTGAATATCGTGGGACGCCTGTGGAGCATGCCTATCCTGAACAAAGCGGTAGAGAATACCGACGGCCAGGAGATGGAGGCTGAGTTTGGTATCTACCAGCACTTCAACTACTACGATGCCAAACCTATTGAAGACGGCTCGGAATTGACCCCCTATCGCATCAGTGAGGCTGCCGGTTTTGGCCCTGGCTTTATTATGTCACTGCCTCATAGCGGCGGATTATCGAAGTTGGAGCAGCGTGTATTCCTCAGCGGCATCCTGCTCGGCGGCACCAAGAGTGACTATTTCAACGTGATTGAACGTGACTATAACATGGGAAGCGGTTTCAGCGTCAAGTCGAAGACCCAACTCGACTTCGGTCGTTTCGGCCGTTTCACACTCAATGCCAAGTATTTCAGACTCTATACTTGGAAGGGCTACAAGCAGGAGGATATTGACAACGGCTTTGCCAATGTGGAGGATCTGCACTACCTGAATGTGCAGGGCGACAAGAGTAATGCTGCCCTGCTGGTGGTCAACCCCGTCATGGAAATACACCTGGCTAAGCAATGGTCTATCGCCCTTTCGGGAGCCTATTACTCACGCCGCACCTTCTATAAATACTATGACAAGGTGCATGCAAATACCTTTGAAACAAAAATAGGAATTACCTGCCGTCTATGAGCATCAGGCACCTCACTATTATTGAGTCATTCCCTTTTCAACGACTCAAAAGTCGTTGTCAGGCAAAACAAATGGATAGCTCGCGTATTCCTCGGACTGCGTTTGTAACATTTAAAGGCATATCTACCAAGATGCTGGCATAGAGTAAAGGCAAAAAAACAGCAACTTCCGAGAACTCGCAAGTTGCTGATAATTATCGTGGACCAGCTTGGGCTTGAACCAAGGACCTCCAGATTATGAGTCTGTTGCTCTAACCAACTGAGCTACAAGTCCAATTTTGGATTGCAAAGGTACGAGTAATTCGTGAATTATCCAAATTTTTTTCGTAAAAAGACGTAAATAGGTGGGTTTTCTTTGGTTTTTCGCTCGGTTTACACTACCTTTGCACCCCAATGAAAACAATATTTTTTCCTGATCAGACGCTGAATGATGGTACGTATGCTGCCACCATTGGCTTCTTTGATGGCGTTCACAAAGGACACCAGTTCCTGATGGAACGCCTGGAAAAAGAGGCTGCGAAACGCGGTCTGAAGTCGATGGTCATTACCTTTGAACGCCATCCACGTCAGGTGGTACAAGGGGACTGGAAGCCGGAACTGCTGACAGAACTTCATGAAAAGTTGAAGTTGCTGAAGGCCACGAACATAGATGTAGTGGTGGTTTTGCGCTTCAACCGTCAGATGGCAGGTCTCTCGGCTGGTGAATTCATGCAGCTGATGCACGACCGGCTAGGCGTCAGGATGCTACTAACGGGCTACGACAACCGTTTCGGTCATGACAGAACGGAGGGCTTTGAGGACTATCAGCGCTATGGACAGGAACTCGGCATCGAAGTGATGGGTGGCGAGGCCCTGACGTTAGGTGAGCAGAATGTCAGTTCTTCATTGGTGCGTCGTCTGCTGAAAGCAGGCAACGTGGAAGAGGCCACCCGCTGCTTAGGTCGTCCCTACGGCATAGGCGGGCAGGTGGTTCACGGAGAACAGATTGGCAGAACCATCGGTTTTCCCACCGCCAATCTCCTACCCGATGACAACAAGCTGATTCCACAGGATGGCGTCTATGCCGTGATGGTGGACCTGGACAATGGTGTCAGGAAGCAGGGCATCATGAACATCGGCACGCGCCCAACCTTCAACGGTACCACTCGTACGCTGGAGACAAACCTTCTGGAAACCGTTGGCGACCTTTACGGGCAACGCATTTTCATCCATTTCATCGGTCGCCTGCGCAGCGAACAGCACTTCCCGTCTGCCGATGCATTGGCCAAGCAGATTCAGAAAGACATTGATCAAGCAAAAGACATATTAAACCAAGATATATGACTGACAAGAAACTATTCCCCTTTATAGCACTGGGCTATTTGCTGGTGTTTCTTTTCATTAACATCATCACGCAGACAATAGCCCTGGGTGTAGAAAAAATCATCATCAAGGATGCTGTAGACACTCTGTCGCCTTTGGGTACTGTCATTTCCTTAGGCGTCTCTACCCTCATCACCATCACCATCTGCCTCTGGGCAAAATGGGCCATTGTATCGAGAAACTACATCATGACACGCCCTTGGATGGTACTTACATGGAGCGTCATTGCCGCCCTTGGCGCCATCATTCCATCGGTCTATATGCAGGAGTTGATGCCCGAATGGCCAGATGCCATCCAACGACTGGTTGACGAAGCAGCCAAACAGATGATGGGCATCATGAATACACCAGGCGGTTATGCCGTGGTTTGTCTGCTGGCACCTATCGGCGAGGAGCTCCTCTTCCGTGGTGCCATATTAAGAAAGCTGTTGGCATGGAAGCCCGAGCATCGTTGGTTGATGATTATGCTCTCGGCCCTGCTATTTGCGCTGGCACACATGAACCCTGCGCAGGCTATTCATCCCTTCCTTATCGGATTGCTACTGGGATGGATGTACGAACGTACGGGCAGTATCATTCCCGGCATCGCCTACCATTGGGCCAACAATACCGCAGCCTTCCTTCTGTCGCGCATCTATCAGGATCCTGACATCACAATCACTCAGATTTTAGGAACGCAGAGTCGCGCTCTGATGGCCGTAGGCTTCTCGCTACTCATCTTCATCCCTGCCATCTATCAGCTGAACATCTGGATGAAGAAGGCCGACAAGTCCTACTTCAACAAATGATAGCTACCTCCAGCCAGCGCACGCACCACACCTTTCATCTCCATTTGGAAGAGTATTGCAGTGAGTTGACCAATAGGAATGTTCGACTTTACCGACAACTGGTTGAGTTGAAAATCGCCGAATTCATCGAGAATTTTGGCGATTTTTTGTTCATCATCATTCAGGTCTGGAAACATCGTTCGCTCGATGCCTGCCACTTGTGCCTTCTGCAGTTGCACATCCGTCTGCCATCCCATCGCCTTGACAAAGTCGGCAGCACAGGTCAGGAGCGAGGCACCATTATCGCGAATCAGATTGTTACAGCCCTCACTATATGGAGCACCAATAGGACCAGGAAAGGCAAAGACAGAACGGTCATAACCCATGGCAATCTCGGTGGTGATGAGTCCACCACCCTTGGCAGCACTTTCTACCAAGATGGTAGCATCACACATGCCTGCCACGATACGGTTGCGCTTCACGAAGTTCAACTTGTCGCCACGAGTCTCCGTCATATATTCCGTCAGCAGTCCGCCCTGCTTCAACATCCGTTTAGCAGCATCGCGATGACAACTGGGATAGAGTTGGTCCAATCCGTGGGCCAGTACGCCAACGGTCTCCAAGCCATTGGCCAACGCCTCTTCATGAGCACAGATATCAATACCATAGGCCAGTCCACTAACGATGAGCACTTCAGGACACAGACGCTTCAGATCCATGATGAACCGACGAATCAAGTCCTTGCCATAAGTGGTGCACTGACGTGTACCCACAATATTAATGACACGACGTTGATTCAGGTTGGCCGTGCCCATATAATACAAGATGATGGGCGCATCTGGACATTCCGCCAAACGCTGCGGATAATCCTCTGCACCCAACAACAGCGGTTGGATGCCATGCTTGGTAATAAAATCCATTTCCTGAGCGGCACGCGCCAAAGCTAGCGACCAGTCCTTGAGGCTATCCGCCAAGCGATCGCTACACTCGGGCATCACATCCTTGATGTCGAGACGATGCTCATAGACTGATTGTCCACCACCCAACGTCTGATAAAGATGAAGAGCCGTCTGGAAATTGAAACCCGTCATGCGGGTCAAGGCAATGGTATAATAGACTTCCTGTTCGTTCATGCTATATACTTCTCAAAAGCAGCGTCATAGTCGGAGCTGGCTGCCAAACGTCCATTAACCAAGCAAACCAGTTCAATCTTTCCACGGAAGCAGAGCTGCTCATCGCTGGCGCGATAGATATCCTGATGGAACACATACTTGATACCCTCCTTGGTGAGGTTCAAGCGAGAGATAAACTCATCATCAGGACGCAGGGGCACCTTGTATTGCAGTTGCATACGGGCCACCACAGCATCAACGCCCTTTTCGTGCATCTCGGCAAACGAAAGACCACACTCCTTCAGAAACAGGTGACGTGTGTGCTCACAATAGTGAACGTACTGGGCATTGTTGACGATGCCTTCGATGTCGCATTCGTAGTCACGCACTTCCATGCGTGTTTCAAAGATGTATTTCATTCTTTTTCTTCGTTATGACGTTATAACGTTGTGACGTTATGACGCTGTTCATTATTATGCTTCAAATATTCATACCCTATGCGACAACGCAGGCAGTCCTTGCGGTCGCAGTATTGTTTCTTCAGTTGGATAAGCGCCTGACTGTCGCCCGCGGTCT
>Ga0310690_10007320_pt1 | contig 14244 bp, 14 predicted proteins | sample AusTroGonzalo_MG_2_FD_207661 | JGI IMG/M metagenome (GOLD analysis project Ga0310690, IMG submission 207661) | Bovine rumen microbial communities from tropical cattle in Woodstock, Queensland, Australia - Gonzalo_04 (v2) (version 2) | ecosystem: Host-associated > Mammals > Digestive system >...
CGTCGGGCTTACTCGAAAATAGTTTGTGGTCCAGCCAATACTGGTACCATTTGCCTTCGACCTCTTTCGGGTCGTATTTGCTTGCTAATTCCATATATTTATTTGTTATTTCTATGCTCAAAAACAGTAAAATCTCAAAAAATCGCTGCAAAATTAGTAAAATTCCGCCGAAAAGTAGTAACTTTGCCCCAATATTTTAGAATTATGCACACAAAAGAAGAAAAAATGCAGGCTTTCGGGCGCTTTCTCGACGTGTTGGACGCGTTGAGGGCCAATTGTCCTTGGGACAAGAAGCAGACAAACGAGAGTCTGAGACCTAATACCATCGAGGAGACATACGAACTCTGCGATGCCCTCATCAAAAACGATGTGCCTGACATCTGTAAGGAACTGGGCGATGTGCTGTTGCATATCTGTTTCTATGCGAAGATTGCTGAGGAGAAAGCGCAGTTTGATATGGCTGATGTTTGTAATGCGCTGACCAGGAAGATGATTACCCGTCATCCGCATGTGTATCATCCTTCGCAGGTCGATGCCGAGAATCCCAAGCCGCTACCGTATGTGCCTGCGGATGCAGAATCCAGTCCGTCGGGTGAGACCAAAGTGACAACCGTCAGTCAGGTGTTGGAGAACTGGGAGCAGATCAAACTCAAGGAGAAGGATGGTAACAAGAGTGTGCTCTCGGGAGTGCCTGAGGCGCTGCCCAGTCTGATTAAGGCTTATCGCATTCAGGACAAGGCCCGTAATGTGGGCTTCGACTGGGAGAAGAAGGAGGATGTGTGGAACAAGGTGCGTGAGGAACTCGATGAGTTGGAGGTGGAACTGCGCAAGGAGGATAAGGAAAACTCGACGAAGGAACTGGGCGATTTCCTCTTCTCTGTGATCAATGCCGCCCGACTTTACAAGTTGAATCCCGACAATGCCTTGGAGATGACGAACCGTAAGTTTATCGACCGCTTCAATTATATTGAGGCGCATAGCATTAAGGTTGGTAAACCGTTGAATACAATGTCGTTATCAGAAATGGATGAACTTTGGAATGAAGCCAAGGAAAATGAAAAGAAACAACAGAAAAATTAATTGCAATATGAAAAAGACCTTGTTTTTTTGTATGGCAGCAGCTGGTATGACCATCCTGATGAGTTGTGGTGGCAGAGGCGGGCAGGAACAGATGGTTGTGGAGGATACAGACTCTGTGACCAACGTGATTCCTTCCGACAGGACCCTCTATGGCATCTGCGGCGAGGGTACGGCCATGAATACCCTTCAGTTGCTGCGCGACAATGGCGACACACTGGTGCTGAGCATCACCAATGCCGTTGAGGCGGATCAGGTGTTTGGCGGTCTGCTGGTGGGCGACCGTCTTGCCGTACTTCCCAACGCTACCGGTTCGGAGGCTGTCATCGTGATCAACCAGAATGCGCTGCTTGGCGACTGGGTGATGCCTAATCCCATCGACGGCAGTTCTGAGGTGGGCATCCGCATCAAGGAAGGTGGTGTGGCTGAGAGCATTGACCAGAGCAGCATCATCTACAAGACTTGGAAAATCTTCAACGGTCGTCTGGAAATTCTGTCACAGCGTGATGGCGGTGGCGACGAAGAAGAACTCGACCTCTACGAACTGGTGAAGTTAGGTCCTGACTCCTTGGTCTATCGTACCATGAACAAGCCCAGAGAGGAGATGGAGACCTTTGAATACAGCCGCTGGAAAGAGCCCGAGAAGTTGGATCTTCACGGTCTGCAACTCGAGGATGCTGCTGATGAGTTCCACCTTTAATTGCTAATAGTCCCCTTGGAACCGTTTAAAGTGCATATCTTAGGGTGCGGAAGTGCGCTTCCCACCCTCCGTCATAACGCCTCGTCGCAAGTGATCGAGGTGCGGGGGAAGATGTTCATGCTCGATTGTGCCGAGGGCACGCAGATGCAGTTGAGACGCAGTAAGATACGCTTCACCAAACTGAGTCATGTGTTTATCACCCATCTGCATGGTGACCATTGTTTCGGTCTGATTGGTATGATCTCCACCTTCGGACTGGTGGGACGTACGGCTACCTTGCATGTCTATGGTCCCAAGGAACTGGGCCCTATTTTGGAAGGACAGATTGCCTTCTTTACCCACGATCTGGGTTTCGAGGTGAAGTTTCATGCCGTCGATCCCACGCAGCATACTGTCGTCTACGAAGATCGAAGTGTGGTGGTGGAGTCGATACCCCTTCAGCACCGCATGCCCTGTTGCGGTTATCTGATCCGCGAGAAGGCCACACAACCTCATATTCGTCCTGACATGATGTCGTTCTACGAGGTTCCCATCAGCCAGCGAAACAACATCAAGAACGGTGCCGACTGGGTGACGCCCGAAGGTGAGGTCATCGCCAACGAGCGACTGGTGACCCCGCCCGATCCTGTGCGCAGTTATGCCTATTGCAGCGATACCCGTTATATCGACAGTCTATGGCAACTGTTACAGGGTGTGGATACGTTGTATCATGAGAGCACCTATGGCGACGACCATCTGAAGCAGGCCGAGAAATACTGTCATACCACCGCCCGACAGGCAGCAATGGTGGCCCGTCAGGCTGGGGTGGGGAAGTTGCTGTTAGGTCACTACAGTTCGCGCTATGAAGACGAGAGCGTGTTGCTCAAAGAGGCAAAGGAAGTGTTTGAGAATACTTATTTGACCAACGAAAAGGATGTCTTCGACGTCTAATTTGGGGGTGTAAATGCATTTTTCTTTAGAAAAATTTTGTGGTTTCGTTAAAAAACACTATCTTTGCAACAATTATAATCAAGTGCGTATGCGAAAAAATCTACTTATAATTTCAATGGTGGCATTTCTTGCTGTTCCTGCTGTCGCTGCAACGACGATGGTGCTGGAGCGCGGTGTAGCCGAGATGATCGACGAGCCCATCACGCTGAGCGTTGACGGAAATGCCGTCACCATCAGCGGTGCTCAGGGCCAGAAACTCATCGTGGTTTCGCTCACAGGAAGGCAAGTCGCAGAGTTTCAGATTGAGAGCCCTGCCCAGCGTATTGAACTTAATTTGACCAAAGGGTGTTATGTCCTCAAGGTTGGCAACGTTGTGCGCAAGGTTTCCATTCATTAGCCTCGATGCTATTGGTGGCCTGCGCACTGCTGGTTTCCTGTGAGACGGGAAGCCGCGTGCCATCTGAGGCCGACCTCTCCACTTTCAGACATTATGTGAATGCTTTGGATACTGTTCGACTGGAACAGAGTCTGAAGCATATTTTATCTGCCGACACTTCGCAGTGGCTCTTCGACCAGGCTTTGAAGAAACGGTATGCAGATATCGGCAAATTCGAGGATACCCCGTTGTGGTATTCGCGGATGGGAGTGATTGGTGAGGCCGACTCCCTGCTGAATTACTTGCGTCGCGAACTGCCCCAGAGCGGTCTCGACACGACGGCTTTCTATCTGTCGGACATTGCTGAGGATCTGGGCATTGTGCGAGCCCTTGCCTTCGACTCCGTACAGCAGGACATCAACGAACTGTTGCCACGATTGGACTATCATCTCTCGAAGGCCTATGTGCGCTATGCCGTAGGTCAGCGTTATGGGTTCGTGCGTCCTGCCCGTCTGTTGAACCGCCTCTTCAAGAAGGCTGACAGCAGTGAGTATGCCCGACTCTTCGATGAGGAAGTGAAGGAACCCGACTATGAGGAGGTGATTGCAAAACTGGCTTCTGATGCTGATGGTCGGATGGCCTATCTGACAGAATCCACCCCCAAGAGCACTGTATACAAGACCCTGCAGCATGAGTTCTCGACAACAACGGGAAAAGAGGCCCGCAGGAGATTGGCTGTGAATATGGAGCGTTGCCGTTGGCAGATGAGTCGTCCTGCTGATCACGAGAAGGCAGTGCTGGTGAATATCCCTGCCCAGCAGTTGTGGGCTGTGGGTGGTGACTCCGTACTTGATATGCGTATCTGCTGTGGTGCCACCACGACGAAGAGTCCGATGCTGCATAGTAGCATCAGTCATATACAGGTGAATCCTGATTGGATCGTTCCGCAGAACATTGTGAAGTCTGACTTCGTGGGACATGCTGGCGATTCGGCCTATTTCGCCCGTCATCGCTACTATATCGTGGAACGGGCTTCTGGCGACAGTCTCGACCCCGCTGAGGTGACGCAGGCACAGTTGACTTCCGGAACACTGCGCGTTGGACAGCGCGGTGGACCAGGTAACAGTCTCGGACGTATCGTTTTCCGCTTTAACAACAACTTCTCCATTTATCTGCACGACACCAACAACCGTGGGGCCTTCAACCGCGAGAAACGTACGCTGTCGCATGGCTGCATCCGTGTGGAGAAACCCTTCGATCTGGCTCGCTTCCTGCTGCCGGATATGGGTGATTGGGAACTCGACCGCTTGCGTCTCTCGATGGACCTACCACCACAGACGGAGCAGGGGAGGGATTTCCTGGCGAAACATGCGGGAGAACCGCGACCTTTCCGTCTGATGACCTATCATGAGGTGACGCCTCGCGTGCCCGTGTACATTATATATTATACTGCATATCCGAATCCGGCAACGGGAAAGGTACAGACCTGGCCCGATCTCTATGGCTACGACAAGGCCATCGCTTCAGCCATAGACTGTTTCTTGCCAAAGTGATATCAAACAGAGCATGACAATGGACAAATACGACGATCAATATATCAAGGAATTGCTTTTGAAGGCCGAGACCCAGCACAAGGGTTTCGAATTGCTGGTGAGGCAATACAGCGAACAGTTGTATTGGCAGGTGCGGCGTATCGTCGTGACGCATGAGGATGCCAACGATGTGCTGCAGAATGCCTTCCTCAAAGCGTGGAACGGCCTCGAGTCGTTTCATGGCGACGCGAAGATCTTCACCTGGATCTCCAGGATTGCCATCAATGAGAGCATTGACTTCGTGCGCCGACAGAAGAATATGGCCGCCATCAGTGCCGACGATGAGGACTCCCACGTGGCCAATACGCTGATGGCCGACGACTATTTCGACGGCAACGAGACCGAGGCGTTGTTGCAGGAAGCCATCGCCTCACTGCCTGAAGTGCAGCGCACCGTTTTCACTCTGCGCTATTTTGACGAGATGAAATACAGTGAGATGAGTCAGCGGCTGAACACTTCTGAAGGCAGCCTGAAAGCCTCTTATCACATCGCCGTCAAAAAGATATCTGAATTTTTTAAGTCACATGATTAAACCTTTTTATTTAAAATACGTCAAATGAGTATGAAAGAAGAAAAATATCTAATAGAGGAGGTCGGCAGAGAGAATCCTTTTAGGGTTCCCGAGGGCTATTTCGACACGCTTACCAGTCAGATAATGGCTAAGGTAGAAGCAGAGGGTGTCGAGGCCAGAGACTTAAAGCCAGGCAAGGAGAAGCGCGCTAAGGTCGTGTGGCTCCGTCCTGTTCTTTATGCCGCTGCCAGTGTATGTGCATTGTTCATCAGTGTTGTCGCCTATCAGAACTATTCTGAGCAGGGCGTGACAGCACCCGCTCAGAATGTCGTAGCCAATAATCAGATGATGGTGGATGATTACTTTGATGAGGCTGCAGACTATGTGATGCTTGACAATCAGGATATCTACGCCTGTCTGTCATCAGACTATTAAATGCAGTGAATCATGAGACGACTTGTTGCTATCAGCCTGGTTTGTTTGAGCGTGCTTAGTGCTTCTGCTCAAAACTTTCCTCGGCAGAATTTCCCCCAGCAGGGCTTCCCGCAGCAGAATTTTCAGCAACAGCAGCAGAGATTCTCTCCGGAGAAGTATCAGGCTGATCTGGAGCAGTATATCACCAAGGAGGCTTGTCTCACTCCCCAGGAGGCTGCTGCTTTCTTCCCCCTGTTCAGGGAGATGCAGAAGAAGCAGCGTGCCCTCTATAACAGGATGCGCGACGATGTCAGAATCAAACCCACTGACGAAGCCGCTTGTAAGAAGATGATCCAGAAACGTGATCAGGTGGAACTGGAACTGAAGAGTATCCAGCAGACCTATCATAATAAGTTCTTTAGTGTAATGCCCGCCTCGAAGGTCTTTGATGTCATCAAGGCCGAGGATCAGTATCATCGTGGCTTGCTGAGGAATCTGGGAAGAGGACCGGTAGGTGCCTTTACGCCGCCCAGAATCCAAGGACAGCAGCAAAGAGGCTTGGGTCAGTTTGGTGGACAATCCAACACAAAAAAATAAAATAAAAATGGAAAATCCGGATGCCGTTGCTCTATTCAGGAGCAGCGGTATTCTTTTTTATTCCAGTTTCGAACCTTCGAGATTCTTCGGACAGAGGGATTCCAACCCGCATTGGTTGCAATGAGGTTTCCGCGAGGTACAGACATAGCGGCCATGCAACAGCAACCAGTGGTGGGCATCAGGGATATCAGCCTCGGGGATATGCTTCATCAGCGCCATCTCTACCTTATAGGGCGTGTTGTCGCGCTTGCTCACGAGACCCAGACGGTGGGCCACACGGAAGACGTGCGTGTCGACGGCAAGGGCAGATTTGCCAAAAGCCACGCTCTGTATCACGTTGGCGGTCTTGCGGCCTACACCAGGCAGATCCAACAGCAGGTTCATGTCCGACGGCACTTCACCATCGTGCTTTTCAACCAAGGCCCTCGCCATCTTTACCAGATGCTCGGCTTTCGCATTCGGATAGGAGACACTGCTGATAAACGTCAGCACGTCTTCCGGCTCTGCCTTCGCCATCGTCTTGGCATCGGGATAGTGACGGAACAGTTCGGGTGTCACCTGGTTGATGCGCTTGTCGGTACACTGGGCACTCAGAATGACGGCCACGAGCAACTGGAACACGCTGCCGAACTCGAGTTCTGTATTCACGTTGGGCATCTCTTGCCTGAAATGCGCCAGGATCTTTTCGTATCGTTCTTCTTTTCTCATTGCGCTGACAAAGTTACGAAAAAAAACAAAATAACGAACGATTAGGCGATTATTATTTGGAAATAACGGAAAAAATGCTTAATTTTGTCGCCCATAATAACCTGTGGCTATTATCGAAGATTACTAATATAACTAGGTATATATGAGAAAATTATTGTTTTCAATGGCTTGTTTGGCGGTGCTTCAGAGTTTTGCTGCCGACAAGACGCCCGTATGGCGGGACCCCAATGTGAACCAGGTGAATCGTGAGCAGAGACATGCCTATTTCTTTGCCTTCGAGAGTGAGGAACTGGCCAAGCAGGGCGACAAGACCAAGTCGTCGCGCTATCTCTCGATGGAGGGCATGTGGAAATTCAACTTCGTAAAGAACCATCAGGATGCCCCGAAGGATTTCTTCGGTCTGAAGTACGACGACTCGAAGTGGGTGGACTTCCCTGTGCCTGGACTCTTCGAACTCAACGGCTATGGCGACAAGATCTACAAGAACATGGGCTATGCCTGGGGAACGACCTTCAAGAGCAATCCACCCTATATCGGTGAGACCAACAACTACACAGGCTCCTATCGCCGTACCTTTGAGTTGCCTGCCGACTGGAAAGGACAGGAGGTGTTCTTCCACGTGGGTTCGGCCACCAGCAACCTGAGCCTTTGGGTCAATGGCAAGTATGTCGGCTACTCGGAGGATTCGAAGGTGGCAGCGGTGTTCAACATCACCAAGTTCCTGAAGCCCGGCAAGAACCTCATCGCCATGCAGATCATGCGCTGGTGCGACGGCTCCTATCTCGAGGATCAGGACTTCTGGCGCTTCACGGGTATCGCCCGCGAGGTGTATCTCTATGCCCGTCCGAAGGCCTATATCGAAGACCTCACTATGACGCAGGACTGGCTGGAACGCGGTCAAGGCATCCTGGCTTTTGATGCGAAGGTGAAGGGCAATGCCAAAGCCACAGCGAAGATGATTCTCGATGATGGGCATGTCAGTGATGAGATTGAGCCCAATCACGAGATCTACTGGAATGTCGTGAAACCTTGGAGCGCCGAGAATCCTCATCTCTATACCGTCCTCATCACGTTGAAACAGGGCAACAAGGTGCTCGAGGTGATCCGTCAGCGTGTGGGCTTCCGTCATATCGAGATCAAGGGTGGACAGTTGCTCATCAATGGTCAGCCGATCCTCATCAAGGGTGCCGACCGTCATGAACTCGACCCTGATGGTGGCTACATCGTCAGTGTGGAGCGTATGATTCAGGATATCAAGATCATGAAGTATCTGAATATCAATGCCGTGCGCACCTGTCACTATCCCGACGATCCCCGCTGGTATGATCTTTGCGACGAATACGGTCTCTATCTGACGGCCGAATCCAACCTCGAGAGTCACGGTATGGGTTATCGTGAAGAGACGCTGGCCAAGAACGAGGGCTTCGCCAAGGCCCATATCGAGCGTCAGGAGGGTAATATGTGCTCCCACAAGAACCATCCGAGCATCATCGTGTGGTCGTTGGGTAACGAGGCTGGCTATGGTCCTAATTTCGAGAAGGCCTACGACTGGGTGAAAGCCTACGACAAGACCCGTCCCGTGCAGTATGAGCAGGCAGGCCATGCTGGCAAGACCGATATCTTCTGTCCGATGTATATGGGTTATGAGGACTGCGAGAAATATGCGAAGACCGACAATCCCCGTCCGCTCATCCAGTGTGAGTATGCCCACGCCATGGGTAACTCGATGGGTGGTTTCAAGGAGTATTGGGACATCATCCGCAAGAATGCGAAATATCAGGGCGGCTATATCTGGGACTTCGTGGATCAGGGTCTGCGCGACAAGAGCCCCATCACGGGTAAGGAGATCTTCACCTTTGGTGGCGACTACGGCCGTTATCCCGCTTCCGACTACAACTTCAACTGCAACGGTATCATTGCCCCCGACCGTCGTCTGAATCCGCATGCCTATGAGGTGCGCTATTACTACCAGAATGTGTGGATTACCGACAAGGGCATCAAGGACGGAAAGATTGAGATCTACAACGAGAACTTCTTCAAGTCGCTCGACAACCTCGAACTGGAGTGGTTCATAGGTGGTGCCTCCGGTGGTCATCATCATGATGGCGACCGTCCTGAGGGCATGACCTTCGGACACGGTGGCACCTTCGCCGTCGACGGCATCGCCCCACAGACGCGTAAGGTGGTGACCATCGAGGCCATGCAGAAAGTGGCAGAGCGCGTGCTCGGTCATCATGGCGATCAGGAACTCTTCGCCATCTTCCAGTTTAAGTTGAAGGAGGCTGAGCCGCTGATGGAGAAAGGTCAGGTGGTGGCTCGTCAGCAGTTTGTGCTGAATCCTTACCAGTTCCCCGAGATCAAGTCCGAAGAGGCTGCAGTTCAGAAGGAAGAGGTGGAGAGTTACGTGAAGTTGGAGGCTGGTGGTACCGCACTGACCTTCGGCAAACGTCACGGTTGGATTGACTACCTCGATGTTGACGGCGAGCCGATGCTCCTGGATCGTGAGAGCATCACACCCGAGTTCTGGCGCGCACCGACCGACAATGACTACGGTGCTGGTCTGCAGAACCGCTTCGCCGTGTGGAAGAATCCGCAGATGCGTTTGAAGGAATTCAAGGTAAACGACAATCAGGTGGAGGCCACCTATGAGATGCCCGATGTAAAGGCCACCCTCAAGATGACCTATACCCTGACCGCTGAGGGCGAGGTGATTATCCGCGAGCAACTGCAGGCCGACAAGGAGGCGAAGATCAGTCCGATGTTCCGCTACGGTATGCAACTCCAGATGCCGAAGCAGTATAACGAGGTGCAGTATTATGGTCGCGGTCCTGTGGAGAACTATATTGACCGCAACTCCAGCGAGTTCATTGGTGTCTATGAGAACAAGGTGGCTGATGAGTATTATCCCTATGTGCGTCCGCAGGAGTCGGGCAACCACACCGATATCCGCTGGTTCCGTGTGAAGAACGCAGCCGGCAAGGGTCTCGAGTTCTATGGCAGTGCCCCGATGGAGGCCAGTGCCCTGAACTACCTGATGGCCGACCTCGACGACGGTCCTCATAAGGACAAGAAGTGGGGACACCACTCTGGCGACCTCATCGAGCGTCCGCTCACACAGGTACATATCCAGCAGCGTCAGTTCGGTCTGGGTTGTGTGAACTCCTGGGGCGCTTGGCCGCGTAGGGAGTACCAGATGCCGTATCAGGATTACGACTTCACCTTCGTCATCCGACCCCTGAAGTAAAAGTCAATAGTTTGTTAAAGTCAACCGTCTTGTAGCAAAATGATAGCACAAGACGGTTGATTTTTGTCAAAAAGCGCAATAAATAATCGATTTTTATGCTTTTTTATGTAGTAAACCTTTGGCGCATATTTTTTTTATTACTACCTTTGCAGCCGGAAATGATTATTTTATTGTTGAGAGAGATGAAAGATATGAAGAAAATGGTACTTGCAGGAATGATGTTTCTCCTGGGTACAATGACGTTGAATGCAACAGAGGATGTTGCTGGCAAGGATGCCGTTGACACCACCTATATCAAATTGGATGATAACCGTGAACCCATCAACCATGTGAATCTGACCAAGGAAGAGTTGGAGGCTAAGGTTGGTGAGTTGGAGACGATTCTGGAAACTGAGAATTTCCAACTCTATGCAGCAGGCGACTATACCTACAAGATCGTAAATGGCGTGGTGACCTCAATGGCCATCCAGATTCCGGATAACAACAACGACAAGGTGGTCTACAATCAGATCCTGAATGCGTTGGCAAAGAGTAACTCTATCGAGGATACCCACAACACAGGTGGTAACCACTATCTGTATGCCAACTTCCAGATTCAGTTCGACGATTTCGAAGGTTATGAGAAACTGACCTTCCTCGCTTTGGAACAATAGTCTGAACGTAATACATTCATAATTGGCCTCGCTCTGATGAGCGGGGCTTTTTTATTTCCTCTTTTGCGGAAAATGACAAATGATAATTAAAATATTACAACTAATTATTTATAATATCGTTAACTTTCTTAAAATTGCATCAAATAATTAACAAAACGCATTAAGGATTTTAAGAAATCGCTTATCTTTGCACTTGCAATTGAAAAGAAAATGAAGAAAAGTACGATTTGGATTATAGCAACGATTATGGGTCTCTCGTTTGTGGGACTCCTTTTCTTGCAACTCTCCTACATCGAGCAAATGGCGAAGATGAAGAAGGAGCAGTTTGACGAATCGGTATACCGCAGCCTCTATCAGGCGTCGCGCAATCTGGAGATGAACGAGACGCGTCGCTATCTGGAGAAGGATGTCAAGGAGACGGAGCGTCGCGCCTATACCCAGGACTCGTTGATGGTTGATGGCCTGAACGGCACTGTGAAGCAGTCGCACGAGTTTGCGGTGTCTGCCGACGACGGCACGGTCTATTCCAGTTTCGAACTGAAGACCTTTGCCATCAAGCCCGCCAATGTGCCCAAGGCGATGATCCTGCGCACCGACAAGAGCAGCATCTCAGAAGCCTCGAAGTCGTTGCAGGAGATTGTCCGCAACCGTTATGTCTATCAGAAGGCCCTGCTCGACGAAGTGGTCTACAACATTCTCTATACCGCCTCTGACAAGCCCCTGAAGGAACGTATCAACTTCCGTCTGCTCGATCGCGACATCAAGGTAGAACTGCTCAACAACGGCATCAATATCCCGTATCACTTCACTGTGGAGACGAGCGACGGGCGCGAGGTGTACCGTTGTCCCGACTTCACCGACGAGGGTAGGGAGCATGTCTATACGCAGGATCTGTTCCATAACGACCCGTCGCCGAAGATGGGTGTGGTGAAGATCCACTTCCCCGATATGGACTCCTATATCTTCTCGAGCGTGCGGTTCATGATTCCGTCGATGATCTTCACCGTGGTGCTGCTCATCACCTTCGTGTTTACGATATTCATCATCTTCCGTCAGAAGCGCTATTCGGAGATCAAGAATGACTTCATCAACAACATGACGCATGAGTTGAAGACCCCCATCTCCAGTATCTCTCTGGCTGCACAGATGCTCAACGACGAGAGTGTCGAAAAGAGTCCGACGATGATGAAACACCTGGGTGGCGTAATCAACGATGAGTCGAAGCGTCTCCGTTTCCTCGTCGAGAAAGTGCTGCAGATGTCGATGTTCGACCGTAAGACGGCCTCGTTTAAGAAGAAGGAACTCGATCTCAACGAGTTGTTGGAGAGCATTGCCAGCACCTTCTCCCTGCGTGTGGAGCATACGGGAGGCAAGATCTATACAGAGATAGAAGCCGTCGACTCGGCCATCTATGTCGATGAGGTGCATTTCCAGAATGCCATCACCAACCTGATGGACAATGCGGTGAAGTATCGCAAGCCCGACGAGCCCCTCGACCTCTATATCCGCACCTGGAACGAGAAGGATCATCTCTGCTTCAGCATCCGCGACACCGGTCTGGGTATCAAGAAAGAGAATGTGAGGAAGATCTTCGACAAGTTCTATCGCGTGCATACAGGTAACGTGCACGATGTCAAGGGCTTCGGTCTGGGCCTCGCCTATGTTAAGAAGATCATCAACCTCCACGAGGGCGAGATCAAGTGCGAGAGCGAACTGGGCAAAGGCACCACCTTCACCATCACCCTTCCCATCCTCCGCGAGGACACCAATTGAAAAATTGAAAAATTGAAGAATTGAAAAATTGAAAAATAAATAGTAAATAGTAAATTGTCAAATTGTAAATTATTAGAATTATGGACGAGAAACTGAAGATTTTACTTTGCGAGGACGATGAGAACCTCGGAATGTTGCTCCGTGAGTATTTGCAGGCTAAGGGCTTCTCCACAGAACTCTGTGCCGATGGTGAACTGGGCTACAAAGCCTTCCTGAAGACGAAGTTCGACATCTGTGTGCTCGACGTGATGATGCCCAAGAAGGACGGCTTCACGCTGGCAAAGGAAATCCGCAACTCCAATCAGGATATTCCTATCATCTTCCTGACAGCCAAGACCCTGAAGGAGGATATCCTCGAAGGCTTCAAGATTGGTGCCGACGACTATATCACCAAACCCTTCTCGATGGAAGAACTCGTGTTCCGTATTGAGGCCATCATCCGCCGAACCAAGGGCAAGAAGAACAAGGAGAGTACCGTATACCGCATCGGCCAGTTCACCTTCGATACCCAGAAGCAACTGCTCTGCCTGGGCGACGAACAGCGCAAACTGACCACCAAGGAGAACGAACTGCTGGCCCTGCTCTGCTCGCATGCCAATGAGATCCTGCAGCGCGACTTCGCCCTGAAGACCATCTGGATTGATGATAACTACTTCAATGCCCGTTCAATGGATGTCTACATCACCAAACTGCGCAAGCACCTGAAGGATGATCCGCAGATTGAGATTATCAACATCCACGGCAAGGGTTACAAACTCATAACCCCAGAAGAGGAATGAGACTTTGGAAACAACGTATAGGAGTGGCGCTGGTGATTGCCGGCGCCCTCTTTTTGATAGTCGCCTTCTTGGCCGGCTGGACCTCCAGCAATTTCGTGCTGCTTTTGGGGCTGATTATCACATTAATAGGCTTGTTCCTGCATGTAAAATACGCAAAATCAGGCGAAAAGTATTAAATCTTGTTAAATATCTCTTACCTCTTACCGCTTACCTCTCACCTCTCAAAAAATCTTAGTACCTTTGCACCCGCTTTTCGAAGCACATTATTAATTTTTTTATTTATTAAAAGTATGAATCAATACGAAACCGTTTTCATTTTGACTCCCGTTTTGTCTGATGACCAGACAAAGGAAACGGCCGCAAAGTTCAAGAAAGTCCTCACCGATAAGGGTGCAGAGATTATCAGCGAAGAGGCCTGGGGATTGAAGAAGATGGCTTATGCTATTCAGAAGAAATCTACAGGTTTCTACTTCCTCGTAGAGTTCAAGGCTGAGCCAGAAGTGATCAAGACATTGGAGACCGCTTTCCGTCGTGACGAGAAGGTGATCCGTTTCCAGACAGTTAAACTCGACAAGTATGCCGTTGAGTACGCTGAGAAGCGTCGCAACAAACTTGGCGCAAAAACAGAGGAGGCTTAATTATGGCACAGGACACAGAAATCCGTTATCTCAACGCTCCTTCTATCGATACGAAGAAGAAGAAGTACTGCCGCTTCAAGAAGAGTGGTATCAAGTACATTGATTACAAGGATCCCGAGTTCCTTAAGAAGTTCCTCAACGAGCAGGGTAAGATTCTTCCCCGTCGTATCACCGGAACATCTCTGAAGTATCAGCGTCGTGTGGCTCAGGCCGTGAAGCGTGCCCGCCAGATTGCTCTGCTGCCTTACGTAA
>Ga0310690_10007321_pt1 | contig 14243 bp, 10 predicted proteins | sample AusTroGonzalo_MG_2_FD_207661 | JGI IMG/M metagenome (GOLD analysis project Ga0310690, IMG submission 207661) | Bovine rumen microbial communities from tropical cattle in Woodstock, Queensland, Australia - Gonzalo_04 (v2) (version 2) | ecosystem: Host-associated > Mammals > Digestive system >...
ATGTGGACGAGGATGGTCGCAAACAGAGGATGCTATATCGTATGTTTCGGTCAGAACGCTTGTATTTCCAGTGTTTTTCGCTATTCCTGAGACTAATATCGGAGAGTATGGAGTATGGTAGTTCAACGCCATTTTTTGAACATTCAAAAAGCTACCATAAATATCAATATATTGAGTATTAGTTTGACAAATTGGGATAGAACAGGCTGGTTGAATGGCAGATGAACCGTCTAACTGACCTATATTCATTACATTTAGTGTTTGGGGGTCCGTTTGAGCCAAAAAGCAAGTGAAATCATGACAAATATAGCGCATGGCACCCAACAGGTTTAGTCTGCCATTAGTTTTGTCAAAAACTAAATCAAAAGCGGCGATTTTTGAAGATGGGATAAAACAGAGAAGACCATTTGCTGCCGAGTGAGATGAATTCCAATAGTCTTGAATCAGAGTTAGCCAAATGATGTCATAACAGCCTTTCCCCAAGTCATAATATAAAACAAGACTATCAGGAGCTATTATTGTGTGCAAGGCTTTGCCTTCTGGCGCAGCATTATTGAAACTAGGATCCACAGAGTAAAACTCGAGATGGTTCACACCTAATGGTAATACCATTTCTGCCAAAGCATAATTAAAAACAAAAACATCTACAAAAGGTTTTGTATCGTAATGAGAGCCTGTCCATGCGGTGCCACTTGCTATAAAAAGGTTGTGGTACGGATCCCATGAAACGTCGGTGTAACGATTGGCTTTGTCTGTGTTTTGGGCAATATTTACAACATGCGCGAGATTGTTTTCTTGAATGGCACTGATTATACCGTCATCCCTGACAAAAAGGTAGTCAACATCAGAGCCGTTAGCATCCATGCCACAGCAACCGTCTATAAAAGAGACGTTATTGTTATGAGGATCATTCAAAACATAATAATCGAAAGATTGTAGAGTTGGATCCATAATTCCAAAAGCAGGACAATCATTGTAGTTTTTGTCATAACCATATAAGACCATGTGCCCGTCAAATGATTCGAATCCGCCTTGCAAGAAGAAATTAGAAATCCCCATTTGTGGATCATTTAACTGAAAATAGACATTGTTCCCTGTCAGATGCATATTGTCAGGATAAATTTGCGACACTGACAATAAATCCTTCATCGTCTGAAAAACATAGATAAACCCTTTACTATGTACAATGGAAATTGTACTTTCTGGAGCGTCAACATTTTGGGAAGCATAGTTCCGATACATATTCTGTGCTTCCGCGATTTGCGCGCAACCCCACAGAACAAGGGCAATGATAATGTGTAAATTTTTCATAACATTGTGATTTATATTCCTGCCGCAAAGATATGTTTTTTTTTGTTTCATGGTTGCAGGGTTATACGGTTAATAGCAAACCGAAAAAATTCGTACCTTTGCCGCTTAAAATTTCAAGTATGAAAAAGATACTCTTATTAGGGCTGTGTGTCCTGCTGGTCGGTGCACTTTCAGCACAGGACACGACCAAAACCTACTGGAAAAACGGCAAACTGATGTCCATCGGGGTGCAGAAAAAAGGTGTCGAGCAGGGACATTGGGTCTATTACCATAACAATGGAACCAAATGGACCGAGGGCGACTACCAGGACGGCAAAAAGGTAGGCGTTTGGAAAGTATGGTATGATGACGGCAAGTTGGGTCAGGAATACCATGCTGATAACGGTCCTTTCAAGAGCTGGTTCCAGTCTGGCAATGTGGAGTCGGAAGGCCAGTTCAAAAATGGCCAACGCGATGGCGAATGGGTGTTCTATCATCCCAATCGTCAGTTGTATAAGCGTGTTACCTATATTGGGGACAGTGTCCATGGTCATGTAATCGAATATTTTGACAATGGAGACAAGCTCTTCGAGGGAACTTATGACATGGGTTTGTTGGAAGGGGACGCATGTTGGTGGAATCGTGGTGGCAAGAAGGACATGGAAGGCAAACTCGTCCACAACTTGCAAGAAGGCCTTTGGAAATTTTACGATGAAGAGGGTCGCTTAGGCAGTGAGGGTCACTTCAAACAAGGTTTGCAAGAAGGTCTTTGGACGTATTACTATGAGAATGGAACGGTTTGGCGCAAAGGTAATTATGAAAATGGAAAGCGCGAAGGCGTTTGGAAAGCATGGTATGAAGACGGCAAATTGCAGCGCGAAGGTTCCTTCAAGAATGACAAGGAAAACGGCCTTTGGACCTCCTATTTCGAAAATGGCAAAATACAAGACAAAGGTACCTTCAAAGATGGCACGATGGATGGTCTTTGGGAAGGATGGTTTGAAAATGGTTTCAAAAAGTATGAAAACAACTACAAAAACAATGATATGAATGGTCTTTCCACCTGTTATTGGGAAGAAACCGGCAAGATGAAACAACAGGGCAAGTATGTTGTCAACAAGAGGAGTGGTGTATGGAATGAGTATGCTCAAAACGGCCATATCCTTTCAAAAGGAAAGTATGTCAACGATTTAAAAGAAGGAAAGTGGGTTTTCTATAATATGTATGACAAAGTGATACGGGAACAGAATTTCGTGCACGATGTTGCTGAAGGCCCTTTCACAGAGTATTATGATAATGGAATGAAACATACACAAGGGGCGTACAAGGACCGGTTGCGTCACGGCAAGTGGTCGAGTTGGAACCCTCAAGGGAAGTTGACCTACAGTGCTGTTTTTGATAGAGGTCACAAAGTGAAAGAAGTATATGTCACAGATCCCAAGAAAGTCCCCTTCTAAGCTGTTAAAAAACCATAAAACCCTGCGGGAACTGGTTGAACAGTCTCAGTTAAAATTTGTGAATATGGAGATTAAGACTTTTCATTTCAATCCGATAATGGTCAACACGTATGTTTTGTCGGATGAAACGGGTGAGGCGATTATCGTGGATCCGGGCAACTGTCAGACGTATGAAGACGAGCAGATTCGCGAGTATGTCGCTTCTAAAAATTTGAAAATCAAATACATCATCAATACACATCCTCATATTGATCACGTTGCGGGGAATCCGTGGTGCATGGCCGAATATCATCCGGAATTGCTGATGCATGAGGCAGGGATGGCCATTTACAGCAAGGCTTATGCCTATGCGGTGGCTTTCGGGTTGGAAGTGGAGAACATGCCGCAGCCAGACCGTTATCTTCAGGAAGGCGACGAGGTTCTTTTTGGAAACCAGCGTCTTAAGGTTTTCTATACTCCCGGGCATTGCGATGGCAGTATATGTCTGTATGATGCTGAGCATAGGTTTATCATTACGGGTGATTTGATTTTTGAGCAATGTGTAGGCCGGAGCGACCTGCCCTCGGGCAACGAAGCGCTTTTGCAACAGAGCATTAGCGACAAAATTCTCACATTGGACGACGATGTGAAGATTTTGTCCGGTCACGGCGGGCCCACGACCGTGGGGAGTGAACGTAACAACAACCCATATATTTGGAAAAATTAACACTATAAAATATGAGTCAAATTCCTACTTTTTCACAGGAGAATTTAGAGCAGTTAGCGTACCATTATAAGGAAATCTTAAAATGTTTAGGCGAGGACCCCGAACGTGAAGGACTGGTGAAGACGCCGATGCGTGTGGCCAAAGCCATGGATTTCCTGACCCACGGATACCGTCAGGATCCCAAAGCGATTCTTGAAAGCGCTTTGTTCCACGAAGATTATAAGCAAATTGTGGTGGTGAAGGACATCGAGATTTACTCGTTGTGCGAACATCACATGCTGCCCTTCTTGGGGAAGGCGCATATTGGCTATATCCCCAATGGCACGATTGTGGGTTTGAGTAAGATTCCACGTGTGGTGGAGTGTTTTGCCCGCCGTCTGCAACTTCAGGAGCGGCTCACCTCCCAGATCAAGGATTGTCTCCAGGAGGTGTTGAATCCGCTCGGCGTGGCTGTGGTGATTGAGGCTCAACACCTTTGCATGTCCATGCGCGGTATCCAGAAACAGAATTCCGTGACGACAACGTCAGAGTTTACCGGTGCGTTTCTCAAGAATGAAAACACGCGTCAGGAATTCATGCATTTGATAGGCGCTAATCTGCACTAATTCACGGCGCGCCAGGTCACAATAGTTTCGTGGCGTTGCTTCTTTTTCTCAGCCGTTTTTTTCTCGGCTTGCGCTTCCGTTGGTATTTGAGCTTCGATGCGTTGTAGCCGAGTGTGTCTTCCCGTAGAGAGGAGACGAATTCCGAAGCTATCGGGTATGTGTCTATCTCGTCGGGATGTTTCAAAATGCAGACCAAAGGCTTGCCCACCCAGTCATGTGGCAAGCAGATGGTCATTGTGTCTTTTTGGGGTGTTAGAATCAGCTTTTTCATCTTATTGTAATTTGGTGAGAATTTGCCTGAGTGGAATCTAAATAACACAAAATGGCAGTATTTCCAACTTTTTCTGCCAAAAGGGTTATCTTTTTGTAATAATCGATTTTTCTTTTTAACATACTTATAATCAATAAGATATAGTGCAAATATATATTTTTTTGATTAGTTGTGACCGAAAATCAAAAAATTTTGAAAAAAATATAAATATCAGATTTTCAATAAATTATGATTGAAAAATTTTTTTTGAAAAAGATTCTCTGATTATCAAAAAAATTATATCTTTGCAGCCTCAAAAAAAGAGGAGTTTCAGTAGCTCAGCAGGTAGAGCACATCCCTTTTAAGGATGGGGTCCTGGGTTCGAGCCCCAGCTGGAACACGAAAAGCCCGCATCTGATGACGCGGGCTTTTTTCAAATATGGACGATAGTGAATATGTTATATCCCGATAATTTTGAAGAAAAAATCGGTTTTGACACCGTGCGACGGCTGATTTTGGCCCACTGCTTGAGTCCGCAAGGAGCAGAGACAGTGGACAAAATGCAGTTCATGACGGATATTCTGCAGATTATGCCGGCATTGGAAGCTGTTGAGGAGTTCCGGCAACTGTTGCTGTTTGACGAGCCGTTTCCCGCACAGGATTTCTACGATTTACGGGCGGTGCTTAAACATTTGCGCATTGACGGCACTTACATCGAATTGGAGGATTTGGCTTGCCTGCGCGGCTTTGTGCAGTCGATGACCAACATTTTCGTCTATTTCAAGGTGCGGCACGAAGACAACCGCTATCCCCGACTTTGGTCCATGTGCGCGGAGATGCCGTTGCAGCGCGATCTGATGAGTGCCGTCAACCGTATTTTGGACGACAAGGGGCAGATGCGCGACAACGCTTCCGATGAGTTGGCGCATATCAAAGGGGCCATCAACCGCATATCCCGCGATGCCGACAGACAAATCCGCAAGATCCTCTCCGCCGCCAAGCAGGACGGCATCGTGAAGGAGGATGCTGAAATGACAGTCCGTAACGGCCGTCTCTGTATTCCCGTTTCCGCACAGTTCAAACGCCGTCTGCGCGGCTTTGTGCACGACGAGTCAGCCACTGGGCAGACCGTTTTCATCGAGCCGACCGAAGTTTTCGATGCCAACAATGAACTCAAAGAGTTACAAAATGCTGAACAGCGTGAGATTATCCGTATTCTGACGGAAATTTCTGATACTATCCGGCCTTTGATAGACGATTTGTTGGAGGCGCAGACGCTTATGGGCCGATACGACTTCTTGCGCGCCAAGGCGTTGTTTGCCATTGACATCGACGCCGCCGTGCCGCATGTCCATCCCAAAACGATGGTCAACTGGTATCAGGCAAAGCACCCGTTGCTCTATCTTAATTACAAGAAACACCATAAGGAAGTGGTTCCGTTGGATATCCATCTGCAACCCGAAAAACGCATTCTGATTATTTCCGGACCCAATGCCGGGGGAAAATCGGTGTGTCTGAAAAGTGTTGGTTTGCTGCAATATATGATGCAATGCGGATTGCCAGTCCCTATGCTGAGCACCTCCGGCATGGGTGTTTTCGAGAGTATTTTCATCGACATCGGCGATGAGCAGTCCATAGACAACGACTTGAGTACCTATAGTTCTCATTTGCAGAATTTGAAGGTGATGGACGAAAACCTCAATGCTAAATCGCTGTTCTTGATTGACGAGTTTGGCAGTGGTACGGAGCCGACCCTTGGCGGCGCGTTGGCGGAATCCATCCTTGAGCAATATTATGACACTGGCGCGTTCGGTATCATCACCACGCACTATGGCAACCTGAAGATGTTTTCGGACACGCATCCGGAAGCGGAAAACGGTGCGATGTTGTTCGATACCAATGCGTTGATTCCCATGTACATTTTGAAAATAGGGAAGCCCGGCAGCTCTTTCACGTACGAAATAGCCCGTCATATCGGACTGAATCCCGCCATTATCGACAATGCCATCAGCAAATCGGGAACGGCGCAAATCGACTATGAGCGCAAATTGGAGGAAATCGAGGTGACGCAGATTGAAACGGAGCAGAAACTCAAAATGGTGCGTGCCGCCGATGATCAGTTAGCGATCATGATTGATGAATATGCCGAGAAGTTCGCGTTGTTAGACAAGCAGCGCAAAGAGATTCTGACCAAAGCCAAGAACCAGGCGAACAGCATTGTGGATAGTGCCAACAAGGTGATTGAGAACACTATACGCGAAATCAAGGAGTCCAAGGCGGATGCTGAAAAGACCAAAGCGGCGCGACAGCAAGTGCAGTCTTTCAGAAAAGAATTGCAGAAGGAGATTCAAAATATTGAGAAAGAGGAAGATATAAAGCCTATTGTGCCGATTCATAAGCGTAAGCCTGTGGAGAAAAAACCGGTCGAGGAGATTCAGGACAAAACCATCCGGGTGGGCGATTCTGTCTATATGCCTGATTCCCAGATTGCCGGGGAGGTGACGCAAATAGACGGCAATGATGTGATGATTTCTTTCCATTCCGTCAATTTCCGCACCAAATTGGACAAACTCATCAAGATCAGCAAGAAGGAAGCGCGGAATGTAGAGCGCGGCAATGTTTCACAGTTCAACATGGGTTCCATTGCAGACGCCCTCAACAAGAAATTAGCAGATTTTAACACTACTTTGGACGTACGTGGACAGCGTGCCGAGGAGATGATGCATAATTTGGAAGAATACTTGGACGAAGCGGAGATGTTGGGTGTTGGAAATTTGCGAATTCTGCACGGCAAGGGCAACGGGATTTTACGTAGTGTGGTCCGTCAATATTTGGCTAAACGCCGTAGTGTGGCCGAGTTCCACGACGAGATGTTGGAGTTGGGCGGAGCCGGCATTACGGTGGTGAAGATGAAGAAGTGAAAAATTTTGTATTTTCGCCGCTTTGCATAAAATGTGAATTATGGCTCAGAAAAAATTCGCCGTCATAGGCGCAGGTCAGTTCGGTCAGGCTATCAGTCTGGCACTTTCGGAGAAGGGTTTCGAGGTGCTGGTGATCGACAAGGACATGAAGAAAGTGCAGAATATCAGCGATGATGTGGCGTATGCCGTATGTACGGACGCCACGGACAAGCGTGCGTTGCTCAACGAGAACATCAAGGATTTCGATGCCGTGATTGTAGCCATCGGTGATGATTTTGTGGAAAGATTGCTTTGTATTTCCATCCTCATTGACTTAGGCATTGAGAAAATCTATTGCCGCACGAAAGGAAAGCATCAGCAGACCATTTTGGAAAAGATGGGCATCACAGAGTTTTTGTCCCCGGAGGAGGAGTTGGCCACCTTGTTAGCCGAGCGTCTGAGCAATCCGAATATTCTATCGTACTTGCAACTGCCTGATGAATACCGAATTGCGTCCATCATCGCGCCTGATCGCCTTGAAGGTCTCACCCTCGGCGATGTCAATTTCCGTGACAACCACCATTTGAGTTTGGTCACTATCCGACGCAATTTTGAAGAGATTGAAAACAAGGAACTGACGATGAAACAGCACATCATCGGTGTCCCTGACAACTCGACCGTTATTCGAAAAGAAGATGTCTTTGTGCTATTCGGCAAAGACCGCGACATCGATAACTTCATCAAAATCAACTTGTAATGCCTCTTTTTGGAAACCACGACGAATATAACGGCAAGCGTCGAATCCACATTGCCACCTACAAGGACCGTGTCCAGCGGATCTTGCGGTGGGTCAGTTTGGTGGTTTCCATCGTGACGATTGGGTGTATTTTCTGCTATCATGGCTTATATATTACTCCCAAAGTCAAAAATCTGATTCGTTTCATTATCCACGGCAGCCTTTTCTTCTATGTGGCGAAATATTTCACCCTGATGTTCTATTCGTTGCACCGAGGGCAATTCCTGAGGCACTCGTGGGGTGAGTTTATCATCATTCTCATTCTGATAATACAGTTTATCTCCATCAATGTCTTCCATGTTGACATTGTGAATGCTCAAAACTTTGAGAATCTCTACCTGATATTCATTCAATTCTACTTTTTGATTATCGTATTGGTAGAATTAGCCAAAATGAGCAGTTCGTTGGGAAAATATCATCTCAGTCCGCCTATTTTGATGGTCGCGTCGTTCCTATTTTTGATTACGATGGGAACCATTTTGCTGATGATGCCGCGTATGACCACCAACGGAATATCCTTCATTGATGCCTTGTTCACCGCCACGAGTGCGAGCTGTATTACAGGGCTTTCTGTGGTGAGCACTTCCGCTTGTTTTACCTTTAAAGGGCAGGTTGTCATCCTGGTACTCATACAGTTAGGAGGTATGAGCATCCTTTCTTTCGCTACGTTCTTTTCCACTTTTTTGTCGCGTTCTTTGATGGGTTTACGCTATCAATACATGATTCGCGACATGATGTCATCCGACCGTCTCTCTGATTCTGTGTCGCTTTTGCGCAGCATCGTTTTGACCACTTTCATCATTGAGGCAGCCGGCGTTGCCTTGATGTTCACCTATTGGAAATCCACAGGATTTTTCCTTTCCGACAAGCAAAACATCTTTTTCTCCATATTCTATACGGTTTCGGCTTTCAACAACGGTGGTTTTGTGTTGATTGACGACACTTTGTTGCATTTGGGAGGTGAAGGCAGCTATTTCCCTCAAGTGGTGATTATGGGGCTTGTGTTCCTCGGCGGCATCGGCTTTGTCACGATTCGTGACTTTTTCAGCTATCGTTATATTCGCGAACGCAACAAATATCATTGGAAAACACTTATGCCGCAGACCAAAATCGTGCTTTACGTCACGTTTGCGATTATTGGTTTGGGAAGCATACTCTTTTTCCTGTTGGAATACGATGGGGTATTAAAAGATATCAATGGTTTCGGGAACAAGGTGTTTACCTCTGTGTTTCAAATTGCTACGTGCCGGACATCGGGATTTAATGTGTTGGATATCAATGCAATGCATCTTTCAACCATCTTTTTAATCCTGTTGGCCATCTTCATTGGCGGTTCTCCCAGCTCCACGGGTGGCGGTATCAAAACCACCACACTGTTTATTGTCATCAAGTCTGTGATTGCGACCGTGCAAGGTAAAAAGAATATCGAATTCGATCATAGGGCCATTTCGCCTTCATTGGTGGAAAAAGCAACTACGATTATGATGATGACGGTTTCGTTCATTATATTATCTTGCTTTCTTTTGACGGTTGTGCAGCCGGATGTGGAACTGTTGCCCGCCATCTTTGAAACGGCTTCGGCATTCACCACCTGTGGATTGTCCACAGGCGAGTGTGCGAACTGGAACTGGATGGCCAAACTCGTTTTGATTATCAACATGTATTGTGGTCGTATCGGCACGTTGACGATGGCCTTCGCGCTCACCCGTCATAAGAAAGAGTCGCCGCACCAATATCCGGATTTATATATCATGCTGGGTTAAAGAAAGTTACCATTTGCCTTCGCGATGGAAGAGCTTTTTGCACTGTAAGCGAAATTATTGTATCTTTGCCGCCTGAATAATTTGATAAAATGGACTTTGAAGATATACGGCCTTATACGAATGCAGAATTTAAGGAAGCTTATTACCGTCTGATGGAGGATAAGCGTTTCCAAGATGCCTTACGTCTCTGTCTATCAGATTATTCTGTTGAAGATTTTCGTCGTGACCTCAATCACTACCATACGATTGAGGAGGTTCAGGTTGATTTTGACAAACGTTTCATGGATGCCTTTTTGGGGCAGTCCTCAAAAGGGGTGACGCTGACGGGAATAGAGAATATTGATTCCGAAAAGGCCTATATGTTCATTGGCAACCATCGCGATATCACGCTCGACCCAGCCGTTCTACAGTATTATTTCTTCATCAAGCATCGGAAAACATCCAGAATTGCCATGGGTGACAACCTTTTCACTACCCCATTGTTGGGTGAGGTTGCGAAATTGAACAAGATGATCAAGGTGAAACGAAGTGGTACGATGCGCGAAAAGTTGCTCAATTCCAAGCATTTGGCAGCATATATCCAGTATTCGCTTTTTGAGGATAATGAATCCGTATGGATTGCGCAGCGTGACGGTCGTACCAAAGATGGCCACGACTATACCAAACAAGGGCTTTTGAAGATGATCACCATGGGCAACGACAAGCAGTTGGTGGAAACTATGCGTAGGATGAACATCACACCGGTGACCATTAATTACGAATTTGAACCTTGCGACAAGATGAAGGCTCGTGAGTGTGCGCTGAGCGAGGCGGGACCTTACCAGAAACGGCCGGGAGAAGACTTCGACAGTATCAAACAGGGTATTTTCGGTCAAAAAGGACGGATTGCTCTTCATATCGGCAAACCTCTCCAGCAAGAGTTGGATACTGTGCCGGCAGAATTGAACAATAATGACAAACTTTATTTTGTTTGTCAATTGATTGATAAACAGATATATCAAAACTATACGCTCTACCCGAACAACTATATGGCACATGATTTACTGCATCAAAATCATGACTATGTTGATCAATACACTCCTGAACAGATGGCGAAATTTGAACAGTATCTGCAGATGCAATCCAAAACGCCCGATGTGTCAGAGGAGAAGATGCGCGAGAATCTTTTGAAAATATACGCAACCCCAGTAGATAATCATTTCAAAGCAATTTCAGAACAAAATTAATATTTTTTAACGCAGTATGGATGAGATACAACCCCCGTCGCAACCGAAAATTTTAATTATCCGATTAAGTTCCATCGGAGACATTGTGTTGACCACCCCGGTCATCAGAGCGGTAAATGAACAGCTTCCTGAGGCGGAAGTTCATTTTTTGGTGCGAAAAGAATTCGTTGCTGTAGTAGATCACAACCCTCACATTCACAAGTTGCACACTTACGATATTGAAAATGTCGATAAGGTGATGGAAGAATTGCAGAACGAGCATTTTGATGTGGTGATAGATTTGCAGAAAAACTATCGTTCCCGTCAGGTGGTTCGCCGTTTGAAATGCGAGTCATACACTTTCCAGAAGCATAATTTCGCAAAATGGCTGTGTTATCGTTTCAAGATGAACGGTTTGCCGGAAACGCACATTGTGGAACGTTACTTTGAAGCCGTCAAAATGCTGAATGTGCACAACGATCACAAAGGATTGGAGTTTTACATTCCTGAGGATCAAGGTTTTGAGGAGGATGACCTGCCAATGATGTTTGAAGACGGATTTGTGGCTATCGTGTTGGCCGCGCAGCATTTTTCCAAGCGTATTCCCGTGTCCAAAGTGGTTGAAATTGGCAGTATTCTGCACAAGCCCATCATGTTGTTGGGCGGGCAGGATGTCTTTGAGGAAGGCGAACGGGTGGTGGCTCAGTTAGGTGAGCGTGCCACGAACGGTTGTGGGAAATACACCCTTTACCAGTCTGCGGCAATTCTGCAACATGCTGATTGTGTGATTACTGGCGATACGGGACTGATGCACATTTCTGCGGCGTTGCATAAACCCACCGCTGCCATTTTCGGTTCCACTATTCCGGAATATGGTTACTATCCCTATATGCCTGGCGAGCGTTACATGTTCCGCAATTTTGAGGTTTGTCCGCTCCATTGCCGTCCGTGCTCCAAGTTCGGTAGCTCCAAGTGCAAACGCAAGCATTTTAAATGCATGAACAACATTTCCGCAACGGATGTGGCGGAGTGGGTGAATAAGTTTTAGAGGTTAGAAGGTTAAAGGGTTTAAGGTTTAAGGTTTAGGGTTTAGGGAGTGGATTTTGGCGGTTTTACCTTCCACTGAAAACTTCACTTCGTAGCCATCGAACGGGAAGCCATAGATGCGGGATTCGTCGTGGTGGTAGGCGGGGCGTGGGTCTTGCGCTAACACTGCCCGCAGTTTTTCCAATTTTTCGGGTTTCAATCTTTTGATGATAGTCTCAGGAATATCAACAAGTAGCTGATAGTCTTCATGTTCCTGCGTGAATCCTTTTGAAGCTTCCGGGTGGCAGTCGGTGGTGAGCAAGTAGGGTTTGATGTCGTAAATGGGGGTTCCGTCCATGAGGTCGGCACCACCCACGAGAAGTGTGGGATTCTTGGGGTTAAAGTCGGCTTCGATGAGTTCCACGCAAGAGAGTCCGATGGGGTTGGGACGGAAGGGAGAGCGTGTGGCGAACACGCCCATGCGACGGTTGCCGCCAAGTCGTGGCGGTCGCACTGTTGGCGACCACTGCTCCTGATGCGCTTCTGAAAAGTCCCAAATCAACCAAAGATGCGAGAACTCTTCGATGCCGCGCAATGCTTCCACATTGCGATATTCTGGCTCAAAAACGATGCGCGAGCGCAACTCGGGAACCAATCCGCTCTGTCTCGGGATTCCAAATTTGGTCGGGAACTCGCTGTGTATTCGAGCAATAATTTTCAGTGCGTCCATAAATCAAAGCCTGTAGAGACGCGATTAATCGCGTCTTTACATAACAAACTATCTTTTCTCGATTTTGCATCCCACCGTGGCGAAGAACAAGATATATGCATAGCTGACGAACAAGAGCGCATATGCGGCGTGCGGGTTCACAGCATCGGCGATTCTGCCGTAAATCAGCGGCATGATGGCACCGCCTACGATAGCCATCACCATCAACGCGGAAGCGAATTCCGTGTGGTCGCCTAAGTCGTGGATGGCCAGCGGCCAGATGGCGGGCCACATGATAGCATGTGCGAAACTGAGACAAATGATGGCGATAATAGAGATGATACCGTGCGTAAACAAGGCCACACACACCAATGCAATGGAAAGGAAGAGTTGAATAATCAGAGCATTACGTTGTGAGATGACTTTCGGGACAAAGATAATGCCGCAGATATAACCTACCAACAACGCTATCAATGCATAGATGCCGAAATAGTGCGAAACGGAAGTGGGGATGCCGTAATAGTCGCCGTAAGGAATCAGCGTGTCGATGGCAATGACTTCCGCGCCAACGTAGAAAAAGATAGCCAACACGCCAAGCCACATGTAAGGATAGTTGAAAATGCTGGTTTTATGACCGTCAATCTTCTTTTCTTCTTCGACAATTTCCGGCAGATGGGCAGTCTTGATGAAGAGCACCAATGCGATAAGCACGGCGGTCATGATGAGGTAAGGGATGATGACGCCATTGGAGAGCTGTTGTAGCATAGCCTCTTTTTCCGGACCGGGTTCCGCGATTTTGATGCTTTCGATGAGAGCTTCCTTGCCGCCAAACAAAGCATTGTAGAGAATCAGGATACCAATCATGCCGGCCACTTTGTTACAGATACCCATGATGCTCATGCGGCGCGCTGCCGACTCGATCGGTCCGATGACCGTCACGAAGGGGTTGCTGGCAGTCTGCAACAGCGACAAACCGCTGCCCTGCAGGAACAAACCGAGCAGGAACATCGGGTAGCTGCGCATCTTTGCACCGGGAATGAACATCATGCAGCCGATAGCCATAATGACCAATCCCAAAGCCATGCCGTTACCGTAGCCCGTTTTCTTTAACACGAAAGAAGACGGAATCGACATCACAAAATAGGCGATATAGAATGCAAATGTCACCAAATAGCCTTGCACTTGCGTGGTCAGCTCGCAGGAGGTGCGCATGTAAGGAATCAAAATGTTGTTCAACCATGTCACAAAACCGAATACGAAGAACAACGATCCGATCACGAACATGCTGTAGGCTGTACTCCTTTGTTTTTCTGCCATAATTCTTGATTTTTATTTTATGTATTTCATTAATTCTGCCTTTTTAGCATCATATTCTTCCTGAGTAATGATTTGGAGATCTAATTTCTCCTTCCATTTTTTCAACTCCTGCAAAGCAGCTTCGGAGGCCACTTCTTCCGGATTGGCTTTGGTGACAATCTCTTTGGTGGCGATTGCCTCCTCGAAATTGGTACAAGCCAAACCACCGCGATTCAGAAC
>Ga0310690_10007322_pt1 | contig 14243 bp, 13 predicted proteins | sample AusTroGonzalo_MG_2_FD_207661 | JGI IMG/M metagenome (GOLD analysis project Ga0310690, IMG submission 207661) | Bovine rumen microbial communities from tropical cattle in Woodstock, Queensland, Australia - Gonzalo_04 (v2) (version 2) | ecosystem: Host-associated > Mammals > Digestive system >...
GGTGGTCGGTGCCGACGTCGACGAAGACCGGCAGCGCGCCCGCCTGCAGAGCGCAGAAGCTCGACGCGATGAAGCTGTAGCTGGTGCAGATGACTTCATCGCCGGGTCCGATGCCGAGGCCGCCGAGGGCGGTGTGCAGGGCGGCGGTTCCGTTGGTGACGCTGACCGCGTACTTGGTGCCGAGCCACTTCGCCCATTCCTTCTCGAACTGGTGCCCGACCGGACCGGTCCAGTAGTTCACATGACCGGACTGGAGGATCTCCGCGACCTTGCCGGGGGTCGCGGGGTTGAACTGCGGCCACGCGGGGAACTTCTCGCTGATGACCGGGGTTCCGCCGTTGATGGCGAGCTTGCTGATGTCACCCATTTTGTTTTCTCCTTGTTGTTGTGGGTTGGTGGGATATTTTCGTTTCGAGTTCGGGATGCGCGGCGTTTTCCGCCGCTGCCCCGACCGGTTTGAAGCGGTAGACGAGATGGGAGTTGCCGACCCGTTTGCCCTGAAGAAGCTGCAGCAGAAGTTCGACGGCGAGGCCGGCGTATTCCTCGATGTCCTGCGTGAAGAGGAGCATCCGCCGCGACGGATAGCGTTCGCCGACCTCGCGGTGGACGATGGTCGCGATGATCGGCAGATAGCCGCAGGGGGCGTCGTCGGGATCGGCGGTGCGGAGTTCGGCGAGGAGGCCGCTCACCACGGTGTCGTCGTCGCTGACGATCCCCTCCGGACGCTGTTCCGGGGGGAGTGCGAGCAGTTCTCTGGCGATCGCGGCGCCGCCGTCGTAGCCGCGCCCGATGCGGGCGGGCATGACGCTCCGGCGAAGCTCGAACTGCTCGGCGTCGGTGCAGAGCTGGATGACCCGCCGGCAGCCGACCTTCCGGAGCGCGTCGAGCGCGTCGAGCAGAAAATGCCTGACTTCGATGACGACGCCGCACGGCATCGTGCCGTGGTGGTCGTCGTCGCCGATGAAGCAGCATTTGATGTTGTTGCGGTCGAGACGGCGCAGCGCGGCGTCGGAGAAGGGGCACATCGTGATGATGCCGTCGATGCGGTGTTCGTCGACCGCCTGCTCCAGCCCGGGGAATTCGTCGAAGCCGGGGCGCGAGGCGGCGTCGGGACGCTGGCGGCGGTAGAAGGCGAGGCAGCGGCAGTTGTGTTCGCTGATGAGCTTCTGGATGAAGGAGGCGAGCTGGGCGGAGTAGGCGCTGCCGTCGAGGGGACGCACGACGACGGCGATGGTCCTTCCGGCGAGATGTCCGCCCGCGGGATTCTTGACGAAAATGCCGACCTTGTCGCGGACTTCGAGCACGCCGAGTTCGCAGAGCGAACCGACCGCGGCGGCGATGGTCTGACTGCCGAGCCCGAATTCGGCGCGGAGCTGGGAATAGGAGGGAAGCCGGTCGCCGACCTCGAGGTGCCGGTCATGGATGCAGCGTACGATGGCGTCGCGGGCGAATTCCACTTTTCGCGGCAGATAGCGTCGAAATGCATTCATGAGGCGCAGTCCGGAATATACGGTATCCTGTTTTTTGTACACTTCATTCATAATATGCCTCCGTGCGCGCTGTTTTTCAAGCCCCGTCCGTGAAAAAAACGAATTTTTTCTCGATGCGGCGAGGCGCTTATGCGCTCAGTTGAGAAAGTAGGTCGCGACCGCGTCGCGGAGTCCGACGAGGACCATCTGCACCGAGATCGCGGCGATGATGAGTCCGGTGAGCCGGATCACCGGTCCGAGCAGATGGAGTCTGCCGAGTCCCGCATTGATCTTGCGCGCGTAGACCATGAAGATGAAATTGATGCCGAGCGCCACGATCGTCGAACCGATGGTGAGCGGGAATCCGCGGGCGACGGCGCTGGCGATCACCGCGGCGATCATTCCGGGCCCGGCGATGAGCGGCGCGGCGAGCGGCACGATCGAGAGATCGGTGAGGCTGACCTTGAGGTTGGCGGCGGCGGCGTTGGTGAAGCGTCCGGATTGGATCGCGTTCCAGCCGATGGCGAAGACGACCAGACCGCCGGTGATCTGAAGCGCGAAGAGTTCGACGTGAAAGATGCGGCTCAGGATGAACTGTCCGGCGACGGCGACGGTGAAGAGGATCAGCAGTGCCGCGAGCGAGGATTTCCACGAGAGTTCGAAGTTCTGGCGGGGGGAGGCGTTCTCACCGCAGGAGGCGAGAAACATCACCTTGCTGACGGGGTTCAGCAGCGCCAGCAGATAGAAAGAGTGTTCCAGAAGTTCCTTGAACCATGCGGTATCCATGAAAAAATCTCCTTCTTGTTGGATCGGATGGCGCATAATGTACTTGAATTATTCAAAAACATCAATATATTAAAAACACATTTTTCATAACCGGAGTGCATCGATGGAACTTTTTCAGATCCGCTATTTCGTCGCGGCGGCGCAGCTGCTCCACTTCGCGCAGGCGGCGGAACGGCTCGGGGTGACCCAGCCCGCGCTGAGCCGCGGGATCCGCAATCTCGAGAACGAATTCGGCGTGCGCTTTTTCGAGCGGTCCAACAAGCGTCGCGTCGCGCTGACTCCGGCGGGCGCGGCGTTTCTGCCGGAGGCGGAGAAGCTGCTCCGGCAGCTCGCCGTCGCCGAGAGATCGGCGAAGGAGGCGTCGGAAGGGCTGCGGGGACGCCTTTCGATCGGCGCGCTCTCCTCCACGCTCGGGCGGTGCGAATTTCTGGCGTCGGCGACCGAGATGCGGCGCCGTTATCCGCAGGTCCGGTTGGAGATCATCGACGACAATTCGCGCGGACTCACCGGGAGGATGCTGGCGCGGTCGATCGACATCGCCGTCACCCGCGCGGCGCCCGAACTGGTCGCCGACGGGGAATTCTCCTGCCGCGAGCTTTACCGTGACGAACTTTTGCTGGTGCTGCCGCGCGAACATCCGCTCGCCGCGCGCAGCGGGATCACGGTCGGCGATCTGCGCGGGGAGCGGATCGTGCCGGTGCCGGAGGTGACTTCGCCCGCGCTTCACCGCTATGTGGAGAGCTTCTGCGAGACGGAGGGGGGATTCCACCCGATCGTCACCGACGAATGCAGCAGTTCCTTCACCGCGCTGCGCCTTGTCGAATACGGCGGCGGCGTGACCTTCGTGCCGCAGAGTTACGAGGGGCTCTTTTCGGATCACCTCTGCTACCGCAGGCTGCAGGGGTTCCGGCCCGAACTGCCGGTCTACTGCATCGTCGGGCGCGGAGCCTTTTCCGCCGCGATGCGGAATTTTCTCCGGATCCTCTTCCGCCGTTTTCACGGGGGAGCCGCATTTTCGGGAGAATAGGCGCGTTTTTCGCGAGGAACGGCTTGCAAAAGCGCCGATGCGATGCTATGTTATAAAGACATGGTTATTGTTTCCGCATTGATTCGCGGATTTGATCCGCCGGCTGGCGAGGAGCCTCCGGCACAGGTTTCAACGACTTTCGTAAGGCAGAGTGAAAAATGAAAAGAACGTTTCAGCCCTCGAACCGCCGCCGCAGCCGCCGCATCGGTTTCTTCGCACGCATGGCGACCCGTTTCGGGCGGGCGATCATCCGTCGCCGCCGCCAGAAGGGGCGCGCCAAACTGACTGCCTGATGGCAGACGCGACGATCCCTCCGGGCGACGGGAAGAAGACGCGTTACAAGCTCGACAAGAGCATGAAACTGCGTTTCCGTTCCGAATTCGAGACCCTGAAGCGGGAGGGAGAGACCTTCACCGGACGGCCTCTGCTGGCAGTCCTGCTGCCGGCGGAGCGCACCGCATGCGGAGTGATATGCAGCAAGAAGTACAGTCTGCTGTCTGTGGAGCGCAACCGCGCACGCCGGATGCTTTGGGAGAGCTTCCGGCTTCTGCGTCCGCACTTTCTGCATCCCTGCCGGATGCTGCTGATCGCCCGCCGTTCTCTCCGGAATCTTTCCCGCCCTCAGACGACGCGGGAGGTCGCTTTTCTGCTGAAGAAGGCGGGGATCCTCGACGAGGCGACGGCGGCTTCGCCGCCCGAATCGTGATCGCGGCGATCCGGCTCTATCAGCGGACGGTTTCGCCGCTGCTCGGCAACTGCTGCCGCTTCGAGCCGAGCTGTTCCCATTACGGCGCCGAGGCATTTCGGATCCACGGTTTCTGGCGCGGAGCCATCCTCACCGTCTGGCGCATCATGCGCTGCAATCCATACTGCCGGGGCGGTTTCGACCCGGTGCCGCCCCGGGGGAAACCCCTCTTTCACACCGGAGAAAAATGAAATTCGACAAAGACACCGTGATCGCCATTGCGATCTGCATCGTCATCGTGCTCGGCTGGAATCCCTTCTGCCGCATGATGGGCTGGGAGACTTATCCTTCCGCCGCGCCCCGGGCGGCGGAGGCGGGAACAAGTTCCGCCGCGCCCGCCCCGGCGCAGCAGCAGCAGCCGAAGCAGGACCCGGCGTCCGCGGGGCGGGTCGCCGCTCCCGCCGCGCCCGCGCCGAAACCGGCGGTCCCGCAGCCGAAGCTCAAGCCGGTCGTGCTCGGTGACAGGGATCTCACGCTCCGTGTCGATCCGTTTTCCGTCGGCGTCACGCAGGTGACGCTCAACGACTACCGGGATTCGGCGCGTACCGGCAATCTCGAACTCGACTTCGCCGCGCACGGCAATCCGCTCGGCGCGGTCGCGTTCCCGCTCTCCGACGGCTGGGATCCCGGGGATGCGGGCGGCGGCGGTCCGATCTTCCACCGGAATTTCTTCCGCCGGAGTGATGGTGCGAGCCTCGCGCTGACCCAGAAATGGGAGATCCGGGGCTACCGGATCCGCTGCAGTTACACGTTCCGCAACACCTCGAAGACCCCGGTTCCCGTTCCATCGGTCGTCGTCACCGGCGGCAGCGTCGGCACCTGGGAGGCGATGGCGGGCGACAAGGTGCGGATCCCGACCCACCGGCTCGACTACCTCACTGCCGACGGCGATTACGTCGATATCAAGGCGGATGCGAAGGAGAGCAAGTTCCTCGCGGGCGGCGAACCGATGGTCAGGTGGGCGGCGGTCACCAACAAGTATTTCTGCGTGATGATGAAGAACGGCGCGCCTTTCCGCATGGTGCGCGAGCGCGCCTTCGCTCAGCTCGGCGGGAAGGAGGCGACGCCCTTCGTCTCGGTCGGCGCGAAGCTCGACGGCTTCGTTCTCGCGCCGGGAGCGGAGAAGAGTTTCGATTTCGATTTCTACTGCGGGCCGAAGGTGATCCACCGGCTCGACGCCTTCGATCCCACGGCGGGGCGGGTGATGCACCTCTCGTGGGGACCGCTGGACTATCTCGCGCGTCTGCTGCTGTGGATCCTGATCAAATTCCACGCGGTCACCGGCAACTACGGCTGGAGCATCATCCTGCTGACGCTGCTGGTGCGGATCCTCTTTTATCCGCTCACCGCGCGCGGCAACGCCTCGATGAAGAAGATGCAGAGCGTGCAGCCCAAGCTCAAGGAGCTGCGCGAGAAATACAAAGACAATCCGCAGTTGATGAACACCAAGATGATGGAGCTCTATCGCGCCGAGGGAGTGAATCCCTTCGGCGGATGTCTGCCGATCCTGCTTCAGATCCCGGTGTTCTTCGCCCTCTACGCCACGCTCGACGGCGCGGTCGAACTGCGGCAGGCGTCGTTTCTGTGGTGTCATGACCTCGCGGCGGCGGATACGGTGGCGAAGATCGATCTTCATTTCTTCACCTTCAAACTGAATCCGCTGGTGCTGGTGATGACGGGTCTGATGGTGCTGCAGCAGCACATGACCCCGATGTCGATGGATCCCGCCCAGAAGAAGATGATGCTCCTGATGCCCTTCGTGATGCTGATCTTCTTCTACGATCTTCCGTCGGGACTGACACTCTACTGGACCGTCAGCAACATTTTCAGTATCATCCAACTGCGCCTGCAGCAGCGCAGCGGGAACCAACCCCGGCAGGCGGCAGCCGCGACGAACGCCGCCGCCAAGCACAAGTAAGGAGAAAATCCACCATGTCCGACAATCCGAAATTTGAACAGCAGAAGGAACGTTTGATCCGCATTCTGACCACGATGTTCGACTATCTCGGTCTTTCCGGAGATTTCCGCATCGAGGAGAAGGGGCAGAAGATCGTCGTGAAGATCACCAGCAGCGATGACGCGGGACGCATCATCGGCCGCAAGGGGCAGACGCTCGAAGGACTTCAGCTTCTGGTCAACCGCATCATGTTCAAGGAAGACGAGGAGTGTCCGCGGATCGCGCTTGACATCGACGGCTATTCCGACGGGGAGCGCGAACGCAAGCGCGCCGACCGTCCCGAGCGCGCCGAGCGCGCCGAAGGCGGCGAAGCGCCCGCCCGCGAACCCCGCCGGGAACGGCCTCCCCGCGAACGTTCCGGGCGTCGTTTTTCGCGCGGCGACGGGGAACGCGGCGGTTTCTCCAACGGGTTCTCGCAGGAGGAACTGGAGCAGCTTGCCCGCGACAAGGCGAAGGAGGTCAAGCGCTGGGGCGACCCCGTGAAACTTCCCGATCTGAATGCCCGTGACCGGCGCATCGTCCACATGGCGCTCAAGGACGATCCCGAAATCGTCACCGAGTCGGAGGGCGAAGGCGCCTTCAAGAAGGTGGTGATCTCGATCCGCAAGGAGGGTGAGGCGCCCGCGCTGCCTGCGGAACTTCAGGAATGTGCTGCGGCTCCGGCTGCTGCTGCGGCTCCGGCTGCTGCTGCGGCTCCGGAATCCGCCGAATAAGTTCCCCGCCTGGCTGAGTTGCCCGAAAGAAGCGGACTTTTTTGAAGAAAGTCCGCTTTTTTTTGCGGATCGCGATTGCATTTCGGAGTGCGCGGCAGTATATTATTGAACTGTCAACGGAAAGCATTTCGTTTGTCGGGGTGTGGCTCAGTCTGGCTAGAGCGCTGCGTTCGGGACGCAGAGGCCGGAGGTTCAAATCCTCTCACCCCGACCATTTTTTGCCCTGATTTCGGGAAAATCGCCTGCGAAACCAAAGCCTCGGCCGCAAGTGAACTTGCGCCCGAGGCTTTGGGGTTTCGCATTCTCCCGCGCCTCACTTCGTTCGCCGCGGCGATTTTCCCTGCGCGCTTTGCAAGACGTTCGCTGGGGTGTGGGTGCCGTCGCTTCGCTCCGGCTCACGCGGGCGATGCCCGCGTGTGTGGCTCAAGATTGTCTTTCGCATTGTTGTGCGGCTTATCTCGCCGCAGCCTTTGGCGAAGGCGGATCCGCAAGACGTTCGCTGGGGTCGTGTGTGGCTCAAGATTGTCTTTCGCATTGTTGTGCGGCTTTTTACGATCGCTTTTAGGGCAAAAAACGGTCAACGGAGCCTGCTTGTCTCGGCGTAATCTGCAACGCAGATGAAGACGGATCAAGGCTTCGCTTCATGCTTTGCGGCGCCGCCGCAAAGCGCTTCATGGCGCGGAGCGCCGCTTCATATTTTGCGGCAAGCCGCCAAATGCTTCATGCTTTTGAGCGCTTGACACGCCGGAAGCGTGCAAGCGGCAAAAGCGCTTCATCTACCACATCTCTCGCCTCGCCTTGACAGACTTGGCACGGCGCAGTGCGAAGCACGAAGACGGCTGAAGCATTGCTCCGCTTCTGCGTTCGCAATTTGAAGCAACTCCGCTTCGACTTGTCACGCCGTAGCCTTTGGCGAAGGCGGATTCGTTATGAAGCACTCGGCATCCGCCTCGTATGATGTAAAAACTGGAGAATGAGAGTTCTCGTTTGCAATTCAACAACGGTAATGATACATTATGGGGCGAAAGCTTATGGCTGGGGACATATTATGTCACGAAATTTTTTCGAATAAAAATAAGGATAATGCTTTATGAACTTTGAATTCATTTTTCCACTATTAACGTTATTGTCATTCCATATGATCTCTATTCTCGTTTTTATAGTATATGTTTTTTTCTCAATAAGAAAGAACATCAGAGGTTCATATTACGATTTAATATTGTATTTTTTTTCTTTTCTGATGTGGTGTTGTGGTTTTTTTATATCCGACAAATATGGCATCGGGTTTGGTAAAACTTTAGGCAATATATCAGAAATATTATTTATTGGGATAGTGATGCTAATTTATATGCTTGTAAAATGCATTTATTTAATAGTTAACAACCGCAATTTACCGACAAAATTGTCATATTACATGGCAGGGTCTGTCGTTTTAATATCTTTTTTCATTGGAGTTTTATGTCCGGGTATTCCGGAATGAAAAAATCAAATTACGGTAATACAGTCAAATTAAGGTAGTGTCCGATGTTTTGCGCTTCAATGCGGTCATCGCCAGTTCGTTGGCGAGTGTAAATTTCCGTACCGATGTCGCAGTCCGAGTCAGCTTCATCAGAAGGAGGTAAAGTAATAAAAATGCGCCAGCTGTTGCCAACACAGAAGATATGGCTCTTGAGACTCCTCGGAACCTGACCAATACACTAAAAGCAATTCAACAGAGTTACAGAGAATGAAAAGATTTTGCAGAGCTATTTCTGTTTTGCTGTCAATAATGCCTTTAATTGTGGCATCCGCAGAAACATTGACACCTAAAGATAAAATGATTACTTTTGTACAGGAATTCATTGATGCGGTCAACTGCGAAAGTAATTTTTCTGTATTACAAGAGAATTATTTTTTTGGCTTTGCAGGCGGAATACCGGGGATGACACTATATCACCAGTTAAACTGCTTTGATTCGCAAAACATGAAAATTATAAAAAAAGTTTCATGTTCTCCGCTTGGAATATTGTTGCAAAAAAAGAGAAATAAAATTTTCAGAGACTCCGATTGTTTTGCTGCATTATTTTACGAATTGAAACCACTTTTTATCATGCAAGAAAAAAAACGTAAGAAAATCGATTTGTCATTAACATATATTATGATTATGTGGATAAAGCGAAAAGACATAATGTCTGTAGACAACGACATTCACCAATGCATCTTGGCAATTGACCGACATTCAGAGAAACCGAGAATTGATTTGTTGCATTCGTCTGTTAATGGGCAACGCTTGTTAGGATTGCTTGGATTTATACCGTCTGAAAATTTTACAAATATGGAATTAAAACAACACATACTGAACTCAATTAAGCAATCTTGTTTATCGGCACGGTAAAATTCCTCAACAGAGGAATGCAAAAGATGATTTCAAACGTTTCGCATTGGTTGAAGGTGGTTTCCGGCCTTTTTCTGCTTGCGTGCCTGCTGCCGGGAACGGCGGTGGCGAACGCGGTCCGGGCGAAGTTGAGCGTGGAGTATGTCTACGCGTTGGATGGAACGCTGACCGGGCGCGTGGTGAACGGTCAAGTTCAGAACTTCGAGTACGACAAACGCGGACAGCTTCTGGCAGTCAAGGACGCGCAGGGGCGGACGGTTGCCAAGTCGACCCAGTCCGGCAGCACCACAACCTACCGCGATGCCCAAGGGCGGACTGCCGGAACGACTTATCGGGATGCGCGAGGGCGCACGACCGGAACGAAGAGGTGAAAAATGAGTGCGGAAATTTCAAAACTGATTTGCACGGCGGATACTTGGCCGCTGAAGCGGTGGGCGCTGACCATCACCGCGGCGGAGCGCCGGGTGGTCTGCGAAATCCGTGACGAGGACGGCAAAACCGAAACCGCAGACCATCGGTGCGGCGATGCCGAGTGGGCGAAACTGGAAAGTTTGCTGGCGAAGTGCAACTTCCCCGCATGGCGTGAAAAATACGAGAAACCAGTCCTCGACGGAACGCTCTGGCACCTTAAGATTCAGTATGCTGACGGGCGAACGACAGAGTCCGATGGAATGAACGGCTATCCGGACGAGTGGCGGGATTTCACAGCGATGTGCGAATACTGCGAGGAGATTTCCGAAAGTGAGCGCAGGCAGCAACTATGACACCGCCACGACGCTGATCGCGTTGGTGCTCGCCTCGGCGCTGGTGATATACCTCTTCCGGTGGACCGGCGTCATCGGCGTGGCGATCTTCGTGCTCTACGCATGGTTTTCTCCGCCCAAGCAGAAAACGCTGTTGGGGCAGGTCGCCGAGGGCGCACAGACAGGGTGCGGACTCATCGTTCTTGTCATCGTGGTGCTTCTGCTGGCGCGGCTGTTCGGTTGCGGGTAATCAAAAATGACGAAAAATCGGAGTAGCGACATGAAAAAAGTTTATTGCTATCTGTTAACTCGCGCTGATTCGCGGACAATAACCCCCTCAAACGGATATAAGCAAGGACTATACTTTCAATGCGCCCTGCATGTCGAACGTAAAAAAGTAGAGGACAACAAGTTTTTAACTTCGTGTGCGAAAAAATGTTGATCTCGCTCCCATTTAATTGATTCGCAGCAGATTTCCAAGTTTTGCTCCGATGGCGGAACAAAGCGTTTCCATCTTTTACGATCAGCGCTTGCGTGATTTTCCCCTCGCAGAGTGCTGTCTGGTTGTGGAATTCGGTATTCTCCCATCCCGGCTCCGGCGCCTCGAAACAGAATCAGATTCGTTACTGGGAGTTTTACTGGGCGGGGGAATCAGGCTTGGATCAAGTTCGAACTTGCTCAAAGGTTCGTAGCCGAGTTTCGCCATGAGTTCGTTCCAGTTCGCCGGGAGTTCGATCTTTATCGTCACGATCCCGCCGCCGGGCATGGTCTGGATCTTGTTTCGGGCGGCGTCTCCGGTAACCAGAAACGCGGTCATTCCGGGCTTCAGCACCGAAATCGTCAACTGCTCGTCGTCAGGATAATCCCGCCACGGAGCGGTCGGCGTCTTTTCAGCCCCTTCCGTGCGGCGGATGTAGCCGGAAAATTCGCGGATCGTATGCGCGCCGCCGTCCTTCGCGCTGCCCGGCGAGGCATAGTATTTCGCATAGACGCGTTCCCAAGCCGGACGGCGAGCCAGCTTCACCAGCGCCGCTTCGAAATCATCCACCGTCATGTATTTTTGGGCGAGGATCGCCGCCACTGGTTCCGTCATGAGCATGGTGCGGTTGACATACTGCTGGCCGCTCCCGAGGGCGAACTGTCCGCGTTCCGAGATGTCCCAGGCAATCAGCTCCGTCAGTTTCTGTGCATTGGTGGACGCCGGGGCCATGTTGTTGCCCCAGAGCAGCGCCGAGGCCACCGTTATCGTGCTGTCGTTCAAGTTGTATCCGCTTCTGACGTGGAACGGCTGCCACTTGATCCGCACGCAGGCCGCGTCGTCTTCGGCAAGACACCACGCCATCGGATAGCCGAAGGTCCCCATCCGATACTGTTTGATATAATAACCGCAGAGATTGATCATCGCCAGATTCAGGAACCGCCCGATCGCCGCATTGGGCTCGGCGTTCATCTGGCCTTGTCCGCAGTCCACGCCGAGCTGCCGCGCGACCGGACCGTTCAGCCAGCAGAAAGGCATCCATGCATGAGTGCTGGCCAGCGTCTTGCGGAACAGCGGACGCCCGAGTCCTTTGGACATGGCAATCAAAATGGGCATGTATTCGGGTTTGCATCCCGCCATCACCGCATTTACCGCCACATGCCACGCCTTGACATCCCGGTTTGCGGGCGGCAAAACGGCGATGGTTTCATTCCACTTGTACGGGGTGTATTTCATGAATTCGTTGACCTTGGCGAAGGTCGGCGGCACGACCGGCAGGCCGTCCGTCCAGTTCATCTCCTTAAAATATGCCTGAACTTCATCGAATGTGCCGTAGAACACATCGTCGCGGATATCGCCCTTGCTGCCTTTCCCTCCCGCCGCCTTTTCCTCCGGAGTGATGGGCTTGGTCAACGCCGCAACGATCTGAGGCCAGACGACTTCTCTGGTATTGCGGATGAGTTCGTCATGCGTATGCAGCGCGAACGCACCGGGATATTTCGCCACGCGGAGTACAGCGACTCCACTGTTGAGCGCCGTGTACTTTGCCTGATCGACGAACCCCGGTCCGGCGATGATGACGGAAGGCACGCCGACATATTCCGCCGCGATGCAGGAACCCGTTTCCTTCGGGGTGCAGAGACCGCAACCGCCGTTGCCGGAGATCACCGCGTCGACCTTCATTTCCTTGATTTCGCGCTGAAAACTCTCCTTGGCCGGGCGGTGCATGCCCGGCGATGGGTACACGCCCGCTCCACCGCCGATCTCGTCGTTCAGTATGACCTTCGCGTTCGGATAGTGTTCGAGGATGAGGCGTTTGATCTCGGGATGCGTGACCCGCGCCATGAAGTTCGTCCCGACCACAACGATGGTCTTGCCGTCAAGGGTGTCGAGCCGCGGAGCCTGTTCGATCGGCTTGATTGCCGAACGACCCACCGGCGACACGACGGAGTAGCCGGGGGTCTTGGTCGCGGGAACAGCTGTATTGCCGGCCGATGAACCTCCCCTGGAATCGCCGAATTCAATTTTGCAGGTTTCATCGCAAACCATTCGCCCCGATTGGTTGCCATCATCTCCCTGTACGGAAGCAATACCAGAAAAAATGCTTATCACGACTGCCGATGCACAAATAAATCTGCTTCGCATGCAAAAAAACGATGAGGGAAACATCTTTTAAATCCTCCTTACTATACTATTTAACGTTTGCAGGTACTTCTTTATTTTGGTATTATATGCTTTTGTATTATACGCTGAGGAATCAGCTATATAATTAAATCCCGACCTTTCGGATTTTACCCTCAAGTGGGAAGTTCCGCGCCGGATCGGGCGGCAAAAGATCGGAGCGGAATAGAGGCGCGGCGTCTATAAAACGGGAAAACCCGGCAAAAGCCGGTAAAAACGGAAAGTCCGGGTTTGTTTTCGCCGGAATCACTCCCATCTTCGGTTAGCATATAAAATACAGCCGTTTTCGGGAAAAGCAGCCCGGTTGAAAAGGCGCTCCGACTTGCACGACCGGGCAAACGGTGATATATTGTCCGGATGAGATCACTGTATCACGGGAGTCGTCATGATCGCTGTTCAGGTTTTCTGTTTGCTGTCGCTGCTGCTTGTGGTCGGCAAGATCCTCCGTGTCGGCGTGCCGCTGCTGCAAAAACTTTATCTGCCGAGTTCGGTGGTCGGCGGCATCGTCGGTCTGATCGTGATCCAGGCCTTCCCCGGTTTGATCGGCAGGGAAATCGTCGCGGTCACAGGCAGGATCCCCGGATTTCTGATCAACGTGGTGTTCGCGTCGCTCTTTCTCGGCGCGGCGACCCCGAAGGTGGGCGAAATGCTGAAACTCGCATTCCCTCAGCTCTGCTTCGGGCAGATCCTCGCGTGGGGGCAGTATGTGCTCGGTCTGGGGATCACCGGTTTCGTGCTCGCGCCGCTCTTCGGAGTGCCTCCCGCCTTCGGCAATCTGCTGGAGATCGGCTTTCAGGGGGGGGCACGGCACGGTCGGCGGCATGACTTCGGTCTTCGAGCACTTCGCATGGGACGACGGGATCGCGCTCGGTTACACCGTCGCCACCGCCGGGATGATCATTGCGGTCATCGTCGGCATGGTGCTGATCAACTGGGCTGCCCGCCGGGGATACCTCGTCTGTTCCGGGCGGGGGAGGCGCTCCGACTCGTTCCGGCTGCGCGGTCTCTACCGGCGCGGCGAGCAGCCCGCCGCCGGACGGCAGACTGTACTCAGCGATTCGATCGACTCGCTCGGGTGGCACTGCGCGCTGGTGGGGCTGGCGATCGGGCTGGGCTATCTGATCCTGCGCGGACTCCAACTGGCGGAGTCCTGCTGCTTTCCCGATGCCGGGATGAAAATTTTCTCCGGCTTCCCGCTCTTTCCGCTCTGCATGGCGGCGGGGCTGCTGATCCAGCTTTTCGCCCGCAAAGTCCGGACCGATGCGCTGATCGATCACGGTCAGATGCAGCGGATCGCGGGAGCTTCGCTCGATTTTCTGGTGGTCTCGGCGGTCGCGACGATCCGGATCGAGGTGGTGGTGAAGAACTGGCTGCCGTTGACGATCCTGATCGTTTCGGGCACGTCGCTGTCGATCCTGATGGTGATTTTCGTCGCGCCGAAGCTCTTCCGCAGCGGCTGGTTCGAGCGGGCGATCTCGGAATTCGGGCAGTCGCTCGGCGTCACCGCGACCGGACTGCTGCTGCTGCGCACGGTCGATCCCGAGAACCGCAGCGGCGCGGCGGAGTCCTTCGGCTGCAAGCAGCTGCTTCACGAACCCTTCATGGGCGGCGGCATCTGCACCGCGCTCGCCCTGACGCTGGTCTTCACGCTCGGCTGGTACAAGGTCTTCCTCATCTCGCTGGTGCTGCTGCTCGTCTGGAGTTTTCTCGCGGCGGTCGTCATCGTCGGCAACCGCCGCGCCCGCCGCTGAAGCGGGCGCGGTGAGGGGG
>Ga0310690_10007323_pt1 | contig 14242 bp, 11 predicted proteins | sample AusTroGonzalo_MG_2_FD_207661 | JGI IMG/M metagenome (GOLD analysis project Ga0310690, IMG submission 207661) | Bovine rumen microbial communities from tropical cattle in Woodstock, Queensland, Australia - Gonzalo_04 (v2) (version 2) | ecosystem: Host-associated > Mammals > Digestive system >...
AGCAGAAGGTGCAGGCCAAGATCGACGAGCTCAAGAACAGCACCGTCGACGAGGGAGCTTCCAATGGCCCCAGGCTCGACCTCAGCATGCCCGGCGACCCGTATGAGCTGGGTTCCCGCCACCCTGTCAGCATCGTGCGCCAGGAGATTGTGGACATCTTCCGCAAATTCGGTTACGACGTGGCCGAAGGTCCGGAGATCGAAGATGACTACCATGTGTTCGAGGCCCTCAACTTCCCGGCAAACCATCCTGCCCGCGACATGCAGGACACCTTCTTCGTGTCCGCCGGGCACCTCAACCCGCTCCTGCTCCGCACGCACACCTCCAGCGTGCAGGTACGCACAATGGAGCGTATGGAGCCGCCCATCCGCGTCATCTGCCCCGGCCGCGTGTTCCGCAACGAGGCCATCAGCGCCCGCGCGCACTGTATCTTCCACCAGGTGGAAGGCCTCTACATCGACGAGGGCGTCACTTTCGCCGACCTCAAGCAGGCGATACTCCTTTTCGCCCGCGAGATGTTCGGCCCCGACACGCAGATACGCATGCGTCCCAGCTACTTCCCCTTCACAGAACCCTCCGCGGAGGTGGACGTGAGCTGCAACATATGCCACGGGCAGGGCTGCAACATCTGCAAGGGAACCGGCTGGCTGGAGATACTCGGCTGCGGCATGGTCGACCCCAACGTGCTGGAGGCCAGCGGCATCGACTCCAAGAAGTATAGCGGATTCGCCTTCGGAATGGGTCTGGAGCGCATAGCCATGCTTAAGTGGAGGGTAAACGACCTCCGCCACTACTTTGAAAACGACATGCGATTCCTGCAGGAATTCGCATCGGCACCGGAAGTTTAATTATGAAGTACAAATACATAAGACCCGAGTTCTGCTTTGAGCCGGCGGAAGTCGGTCAGGACGTCCTTGTGTCCAGTAATGAAGGCTACGACGTAGATCAAGTAGATCCTGGTTTCGAAGAGTTTTAAGCTGAACCATGAGAAAACTGTTCAAACTGGCAGCAATTGCCGCAGCGGTCATTGCCGCATCCTGCTCCGAGCGGGCCTTGGAAATCTCTGTGGCTCCAGCCTCAACCGAGCAAGGGTATGAAAAAGTATTCTACGCCTCTTTTGACGGGGAGACCAAGACTTATTTATCCATGAACGACGCCGGAACCCATGCCGATGTGCTGTGGAATGCAGGGGATGAAATCATAGTTTTTGGAATAAAAAAAGATCCGGTCAGTCTTTATTATACTGTTTTTACCACCGGGGATGAAGGTTCATCAACCGCAAGTTTCGCAGGCAGTTGTGATTGGAACGCGCGGGACACAGATGAATTCAGGGCTTTTTATCCATGTGATACTGATATTTGGCCCCTCTCTTATGGAATAGACGAAGGAATCATAACTCATCCTGTTATTGTTCCTCCTTTCCAGCATGCAGTGGCGGGCGGTTTAGAAAAAGGTTTGAACATGGCCGTCGCGCTTAATGACAACCCGTATTCCGATGAGCTTCATTTCAAGAATATCCTGTCTCTGGTTCGTTTCAGGCTAAGCGGAAGCGGTGTGAACAAAATCAGTAAAATCCGTTTTTCTTCAAAAGCACACCTTTCGGGAGACGGTGATTTCATCGTGGATAATATGTCGTTCCGTAAGGGATATTATTTTCCCAATCTTGCCAAGTATGGAGGCCCTTTGGACTATGTGGAACTCGAGGGCTCTTTCGTAGCAGGGGAAGACTATTATATGGCCGTGATGCCTTGCACTTTGGACGGTTTCAACCTGCGCTTTTTCGATGACGAGGGTAATACTATTACGAAATCATCCACAAAAACCATCGAGTTGCAACGCTCCAAGATTTCTGACTTCGGGACTATCTCTGTTGAAGATACTTTCGGCGACTTGCCTTCCGGAGTCGAACGTTATATGACCCAAACAAAAGGCAGTGAGCCTGTTTGTATTGCAGTAGTCGGCGACGCTTTTACCGCAGCCGAACAGGATAAATTCAAAACTGTCGCCCGGGAAGCCGTAGACGCTTTGTTCAGCACCGAGCCTTACAAGACTTATAAAGACTACTTCAATGTGTATCTGATGTCAGCCGTTTCCAACGAATCCGGTGCTACAGTAACTGACGGCAATGGAAACATTGTTACTCCTCATGACACTTATTTTCGTGCAAGATGGGGCGCAAGCAGTTATAGTGATATGACCGCCGATTTTGATCGTGTTTTCAGTTTTGTCAGCGACCGGTGCCCCGAGATTTATAACAGCGGGCTCACTATTGAAAAAGTTCCGGTGTTGGTTATCGTAAACGAAGACCGGTACGGAGGCAGGTGTACGAACTGGTCCACAGGAAGTTGTGTGGGTATCGTACCTACAGTGGACAGGACTTCCGGGGACAAGTTAATGTGGTATTTCCCTGATTCTGTTCCGGCTAATAACGAATCTCCGGATGGAGAAATGCGTAACCTAACCCAAGATGAACGAGATGCTATTGTAGCCCATGTGTATGGCACTTGGCTGAACATTGCCGTTCACGAATTCGGCGGGCATGGCTTCGGGCGGCTTTATGATGAATACTGGTACGACCCGAAAACTGTAGTAGGCCCCATTTCTGCTCACTCATGGGAGGTACCTTTTGGATTGAATGTGTCTTCAAGCTATAATGATGTGCCCTGGCAATCCGAAGTCCTTGATGTTGTGAACGGAAGCGCAAGCATCTCCGTTAATCAGGACAAGATGAGTATTTATTCTTCACGTGAAGGCATATTCCAGGGAGGAAATGTATGCACTCATGGTCGCTGGCGTTCGGAAATGGTAAGCTGCATGATAGACAATCGCTTTTATTTCTCCCTTTGGCAGCGAATGCTAATCGTAAAGCGCATCATGAGCTTGGCCGGCGAGACATTCAACCTACAGGACTTTTATGACAATGATGTGCCATACGATCCTACTCGTGACTCTCAGGCAGCAGGCGCCCCTGCACAGATAGCAAGGAAGGCCGGAAAGGGCACAATCGTTCACGAAGTGCCAATGCTGCCGCCTCCTAGGGAATTACACAATTAATATGCGAACTACTGAGCAAGATTCCCGCTGGACGAACCTCGACAGCATGAGCACTTCCGAGTTGCTCTACGGCATCAATTCCGAAGACCGCGGTGTCACCAAGGCCGTACGTCTTGCCATCCCGCAGATACGGGAGCTGGTAGACGGAATAGTGGAGCGTATGCGCCGCGGCGGAAGGGTTTTCTACACCGGAGCCGGCACCAGCGGCCGCCTGGGAGTGGTTGACGCCTCCGAGATCCCCCCGACCTACGGCGTGCGTGATAAGTTCATCGGCATCATTGCCGGCGGAGACGGAGCCATTCGCTCGGCGGTAGAAGGGGCGGAGGACGATGCCGCACAGGGGTGGCTCGACATCGAGGCCTTCGGTCCTACCCCCGACGACACGGTGGTCGGAATAGCGGCCTCCGGCACTACTCCCTACGTGATAGGTGCCGTAAAGGGCGCACGCGAGCGTGGCCTGCTGACGGGATGCATCACTTGCAACGAGGGCTCGCCCGTAGCAGAGGCGGCCGAGCTGCCGGTGGTGGCGGTAGTGGGGCCGGAATTCGTAACCGGCAGCACGCGTATGAAGGCCGGAACGGCCACGAAGCTTATACTCAACATGATATCCACCGCCACCATGATACGTCTGGGCCATGTGAAGGGCAGCAAGATGGTTGACATGGAGCTTACGAACAACAAACTGGTAGACCGAGGCGCCCGCATGATAATGGACGCCACCGGCATAAGCGATTACGACCAGGCGCGCGAGCTGCTGCTGCGGTATGGCCACGTGCGCGAGGCGGTAGAAGCATACTTAAGTAAATGAAAGTCATAGTAGAAAGCGGCGCCACCAAGAGTGACTGGCGCCTTGTGTCCTCCTCCGGCGAGCAGCTGGACCGCAAACTCCTGCCCGGCATAAACGTGTCCACGGCGAATATGGAGCACAACCTGGAAACCCTTTCGCAGGGCGTACGCGCCTTCGGCGGTGAGGCTCTGGAGGGCATTTATTTCTATACCGCCGGCATCGTGACGCCGGACCTGCGGGCGCAGCTCGAGGCCCTCATCCGTTCGCAGGCCGAGGTTGGCGAGGTTGATATTTGCACCGACCTGGTGGCGGCCGCCCGTGCCGTCTGCGGCCGTCAGCCCGGAATCGTGGCCATCATAGGCACAGGCTCCAACACTTGCTTCTACGACGGCGCCGAGGTGTCCCAGAAGGTGCGCTCCGGCGGCTATGTAATAGGGGACGAGGGCGGCGGTGCTGCGCTCGGAAAGCTCTTCCTGGCCGATTTCATCAAGGGCCTTGTGCCTGCAGCGGTGGCGGAAGATTTCGCCTCCAAGTATGATTCCAGTTACGAGGGAATAGTGGCCGGAGTGTACCGCAGCGAGTCGCCGGCGGGCTTCCTGGGGAGCTTCGCCCCCTTCATCCTGTCGCACTACGACGACCCTTACGTGAAGTCGCTGGTGGACGGCAACTTCCGTTCTTTCATCGAGCGGGCTCTCAAGCGCTACGACACCGAACGGTATCCCGTCGGCGTGGTGGGCGGCTTCGCATGGGCCAACAGGGAAATCTTCTCGCGGCTATGCGAAGAAGCCGGCGTGCGGCTGGGCGTCTTCCTGCCCGAGCCCATCACCGGCCTCATAAAATATCACACTGCTGAATAGCTAGCGTTTGTTCTGTTTCTTCTCCTCCCGCTTCTCTTCCCGCTTAAGGTCGAAGATGTGGTAGGCGATACTCACGTCCAGCTTGGGAACGAGTTCCGGCCCTGCGGTCGTGCCGACTTCGGCGCCGCACCAGGGGCATTCGTATCTGGTTGCGTTCTTGTATCCGGCAATAAGTCCTGCAGACAGCACCAGGTTGATATGCCGGGTAATCCATATGGCGCCGCCCAGGGACAGGCCCGCGCCGTAGAAATCGCCCTCCAGACGATATTTGGCAAGATCAGGATATAGCCCGAAGGGGAGATGGACGCCGCCAATGTTATAATGGGAATAAAGGAGGTCTCCTTCAAGGAAGAAGCCCCTGAAGGTTTCCTTTGGCCACCAGCGGAGATAGGGGAGAACCGCAAGGTGGGGCCACTTGGTCTCATTATACATGTCGTGGTCGAACGGTGACCAGCGGGGCCACAAAATGGCGTGGGTCTTGGGGTTGACACCCGGCTTGAAAGCGCCGCTTACGCCAATGGAAAAGTGTTGGCTCAGAGGCATCTCGAAGCTGATATTCGGTGTTGCTATGCCGGCCCATACGAGGTTGGTGCTTATGGCGGAAGAGATGACCCGCAGCGAGTCGCGTATCTCTTCCGACGAGCGGGCGCAGAGGGAGTCCACCTGCTTCACGACTACAGTGTCGCATGGGGCCTCCGGGGCACTTATGAATATGGTGGTATCCGCCTGCCTGACTTTTACGGTGTCGCCGGGAGCCTTCGGTGTACGTACCCGGACGGTGGTATCAACCACCTGCTTGACCACCTGCTTGACGACCACAGTGTCGCTTGGAGCCTTCGGTGTACGTACCCGGACGGTGGTATCAACCACCTGCTTGGCGACCTGCTTGACGACCACAGAATCACTGGGAGCCTGCGGTGTGCGTACGCTGGCGGTGGTGTCTGTCTGCTTGACAACCACTGTGTCGCAGGGTGCCTTCGGCAGTCCTGCACAGATGGTGGTGTCCACCTGCTTCACTTTCAGGGTGTCGATCTGGGCATAGCCTGAAACAGAAGCTACCGTCAGCATGACGGCGCTCAAGATCAGTGCTTTGACTTTCGAACAAATAATCATGGACTACAAAATTAGACATATTTTGTCATAAAATCAATCAAAAATGCACTATATTTGCAGTAGACACAATTCGCTATGAAACATATTTTTATCACAATTACCGCGCTCCTGGCCATGTGTGCCGGAGCTGCTGCTCAGGATACCTGGTTCTGTGGAGAGCCTGGAACAAAGCTTTCCTACGTTAAGAAAGAGGTCAAAAACGGAGCTGAATCCGGGTATGATTACATCATCAAGGACAAGGTCGTTGCGGATGGCCGTACCACCATTTCTTTCGATGTGGTGATTCCCGGTCAGCATTCTGCCGGAAGGTGCAGCGTATGGTCGGAGAACGGTATGTTCCATAGTGACGCCAGCGCCTCTCTGGGCCAGTTCGGCGAAGGGCTTAACGCCAAAGGCAGCTCTCCCGTGCTTCCGGAGAGCCCTGCAATCGGGGCCGCTCTTCCTGACTGCTCGCTTAGCATCGACGCACTGATGCTCACGAGCGAATTCAAGAAGGTTCAGTTCACCAAGGAAGAGGAAATAACCGTCCCTGCAGGTACTTTCAAGTGCTGGTGCCTGGAGTACGATATTACAGATACCGTTATGGGACTCAAGGCCCGCAACCATGTGAAACAGTGGCTTGCAAAGGGCGTCGGCGAGGTGAAGACCGTTACCCAGGATATGGGTGGCAGGGTAGTTGCCGAGAAGGTCCTTAAAGCGATTGCTAAGTAGCGGGTTTTTCTACCGTCATTTCACAGCGGCTGCAGTCGAAGCGTAACGCAAGACGGCGGCCGTTGTTTATTAAGTACAGGTCGCCAGTCGGCTTCGCGCCCTGATGTTTTGGACACAACCCCAGCTCATAACGCACGCAGTATTTTGTTCTCATCAGCTCGCGTTCGGGAGCTGCTGGTCCGCTCCAGGGCACCTTAGCTCCCGAATCTTCGCGCTCCGCGCTCATCCCTCCCACTGACTCCGTCAGCGGGCCCCTCCCTCTAACGCGTCCGAGGGTGGACACGGATTCGGGATCCAAGTGCCCTGTCGCTCCTGCAGCTCCCGGAACATCCTCCGCGAGACAGCGGCGCATAGAATTAATGGTTGATGCGCTTAACAAAGGCAACGCGCCGCCGCGGGTCTCGACGGTAAGGGTGCGGACGCGGAAGGAATAGACGCCGCTACGCTTGGAAAGCTGCTCCCGCAGCATGGCTTCCGCGCGCTCGCGGTTTTCCGCCCTCTCCACGTCGGTATGGAACGGGCTCACCACGCGGCGCCCGTCCTCCGTCTCGGCCGTAAGCTCAATCACAAAGTCCCCGTAAATCCGCACGTCCACATCCACGGAAACCTCCCTCCGCGGCGTGCGGGCCTCGATTTCCTTCTCAAAGGCGGCGTTGATGTTGCGGTACAGACGCACACCGGGGCGCAGGCCGTCGACACGCTTGCAAAAGATTGAAAGCCCTTCGCAACGGTCCCCGCGAAAACCGAAAATCGCATCGTTGCGTACGAAGGCGAAGCCGTCGCCGTTGGCCAGTTGCAGGCCGGGTGCGGCAGGCTTGACCGTCACCTGCAGCATGCCGCCGGAAGGCCGCACGGAAGCCACCTCCCCAATGAACTCACCCATCGACTTGGGCGCATCCATGGAGGACCACTTGCCCCGCTTGCCGTCCAGCCACCATTGCGTGTAGCCGCGGTTGAATGTCTTGTCCGAATTGGGAACAAAGCCGCCCGTGACCTTGCCGAAGGAGGCTCTGCAATAGCGGTCGGGGTAGCGGGCCACCAGTTCGTCCAGCGCCATGCTGTACTCTCGCACCACGTTCTTCACGTAGGAGGCGTTCTTCAGGCGGCCTTCGATTTTGAACGAGCACACCCCGGCGTCGGCAAGCTCCTCCAGGCGGTCGAGCAACTTGAAGTCGCGCAGCGACAGGAGGGCCTTGTTGCGGACCAGCGTGCGCCCGGAGGCGTCCTGCAGGTCGTACAGAGAGCGGCAGGCCTGGATGCACTCGCCCCTGTCGGCGCTGCGGCCGTCCAGGTAAGCGGAAAGCCGGCAGTCGCCGCTGTAGCATACGCAGAGCGCCCCGTGCACGAAGAACTCCACCTCGCAGCTTACGGCGGCGCAGATCTCCCGCACCGTGGCAAGCGAAATGCCCCTTTCCAGTATGATGCGGCTACAGCCGAGGGCGTCGAAATGACGGGCCCTCTCCACGTCGCGTATGGCGCACTGGGTGGAGGCATGCATGGGGATACGGATGTCGTCATACTCCAGCAGACGCTCCTCGCGGAAGATGAAGGCGTCTACGCCCGCTTCCTGTGCCTGAAGCATCTGGGAATGCACCTCATCCCACTCGTCGTCATACACCAGGGTGTTGACGGTAAGGTATATGCGCACACCGAACTGGTGCGCGTAGTCGCAGAGCTCCCGTATGTCGTCGAAGCTGTTTCCGGCAGCCTTGCGGTTGCCGAACCCGGGGCCTCCGATGTAAACGGCGTCGGCACCGCAGTCAATTGCTGCGATGCCGACGGTCTTGTCCTTCGCCGGAGCCAGGAGCTCTAGAGCGAACATATTACTTCAGGGCTGCGATGGCCTTCTGGGCGTCAGCGCCGAACTTGGGGTCGTTGACTGCCTTCTGGTAGTACTCCTTGGCCTTTGCGTTGTTCTTGGAGTTCTGGTAGAGGGCGCCCACGGTGTAAGCCACCTGGCCTGCGTTCTTTGCGGTAGGAGCCTCTTCAAGATACTGCTCGAAGTACTTGATGGCGTCTGCGTTCTTGCCGGCATACTGGCTTGCCATACCTGCGATGTAGAGGGCGTTGGGGTTCTTGCCGTACTCGTATGCGGTGTTGGCATCCTTCACGGCGTCTGCGAACTTCTTGCCCTTGAGGTTGGCCTGTGCGGTGGTGAGGTAGATAGAACCAAGGCGGAGGTTGGCGTTCTTCTCCTGGCCGTTCTCTGCGGCAAGCTTGTAAGCCTCGATGGCCTCGTCGTTCTTGCCTGCGCTCCTCAGGGCCTCACCCTTCTGGAAAGCGGCGTTGCCGTTGGTGGGGTCAAGCTCGAGAACCTTGGAGTATGCCTCTTCTGCGCCTGCGAAATCCTGGGCCTTAAGCAGGGAGGAACCCTTCTGCATGTAAATCTGAGGTACCAGGGCCTCTGCCTTGGCGGCCAGCTCCTCGTCACCGTACTCGGTAGCGCAGGCTGCGGTCTCCTGGAACTTGGCGACAGCCTCATCGTATTTCTTCTCTGCAAGCAGACCCTTTGCAATTGCGTTCATGGTCTTGGGGATGATATCCTTGCAGGTAGCAACAAGTTCAAGTCCTTCGTCTCCGCAAGCCTCGGCCATCTTGAGAGCCTCCTGGAATCCTTTAAGGGCGGTAGCGTACTCACCGGCACCAAGGGACTCGTTGGCCATTTTAGCGGTCTCTGTTGCTTCCGCCATACTCTGTGCGGACAGCATGGTTGCAGCTGCGAAAAGTGCTGCGAGGGAAACTAAAATCTTTTTCATATCTCAACAGTTTTTAGATTCGTTGCAAAATTGAGCGACAAATTTAGCAAAAATATTACATTTTGTGTGCCAAAATATTTTACCTTTGTCTAACAAGCACTAAAACTACAGAAACTTACACCCAAAATGCCTGAATTGAAATACCGGGTCGAAAGCGACCTGCTCGGCGAACTGAAGGTGCCCGCCGACGCTTATTATGGAGTCCAGACTCAGAGGGCTCTAGAGAATTACAAGATCTCCACAACCCGGATGTGCCACTATCCGGAGTATATCATCGCCATGGCCTACGTGAAGATGGCGGCCGCCGCGGCGAATGCCGAACTGGGCGTGCTGGACTGCGAGATTGCTGACGCCATAATTGCCGCCTGCAAGGAGATCGTGGCCGGCAAGCTGCACGACCAGTTCCCCGTAGACATGATGCAGGGCGGTGCCGGAACCTCCGTGAACATGAACGCCAACGAGGTCATCGCCAACCGCGCCCTCGAAATCATGGGCCACAAGAAAGGGGAGTACCAGTATTGTTCTCCCAACGACCACGTGAACTGCGCCCAGTCCACCAACGATGCATATCCTACCGCCTTCCGCTACACCTTCGTGCGCATGAACCGCCATGTGGAGAGGGCGCTGAAGGACCTGATTGCCGCTTTCCGCGCCAAGGGCGACGAGTTCAACGACATAATCAAGATGGGCCGCACCCAGCTGCAGGATGCAGTGCCCATGACCTCCGGCCAGGAGTTCCATGCTTTCGCCAACAACCTGGAGGAAGAGATAGCCAACCTGGAGCGCAACGTGGTGCTCCTGAAAGAGATAAACATGGGCGGCACGGCCATCGGAACCGGTCTCAACGCCGTTCCCGGTTTTGCCGAGCTGTGCACCAAACGTCTGGGCGAGTTCTCCGGCGACAGCTTCGAGAAGGCTCCCGACCTCGTGGAGGCAACCCCCGATACAGGCGCGTACGTGAGCTATTCCGCATCCCTCAAGCGTCTGGCCATCAAGCTCAGCAAGATATGCAACGACCTGCGCCTCATGGCCTCCGGTCCCCGCTGCGGCCTGCATGAAATCAACCTTCCTCCCATGGCCCCCGGTTCCTCCATCATGCCCGGAAAGGTAAATCCCGTCATCCCCGAGGTGACCAACCAGGTGTGCTTCAAAGTGATAGGTAATGACACTACTGTTGCCTTCGCCGCCGAGGCCGGCCAGCTGCAGCTGAACGTCATGGAACCCGTAATCGTGCAGTCCATCCTAGAGAGCCAGACCTGGCTGACCAACGTGATGGACACCCTCCGCACCCGCTGCATCGACGGCATTACCGTCAACGCCGAGCATTGCTACGAGATGGTCAAGAACTCCATAGGCATAGTCACCGCCCTCAATCCTTACATTGGCTACAAAACCTCCACCAAGGTGGCCAAGGAGGCCCTGGAGACCGGCCGCAGCGTCTACGACCTGGTGCTGGAGCATGGCTACATGACCAAGGAGAAGCTGGACGAAGCTCTTGATCCCAAGGCCATGACGGCATCGCACGATTTCTTGAAGTAATTGTTATCTTTGCAATGTGAAAACATTGCGAATCGTCAACTTAGGTTTGTGTGCGGCTCTGGCGCTGCTTTCATGCGGCGCCCTCCGTGCCCAAAACCTCCCGACCCTCGGGAAGGCCTCCGAAATTGTAACCGGAAGCCTTCCCGATCATATTTCATACTACCTTGTAAACAACACCAACACGCCCGGCTTTGCCGATTTCGCGTTGGTGCAGCAGCAGCGCTCAGACAGGGTGTCGCCCCGTGAAGACCTGACCAGCCTGCCGCACTTCTTCGGCCGCAAGCCATATGAGTTCCTGGGCGACAACGCCGTAGGATACAGCAGGCGCGGCTTCATCGAGCACACGCAAACCGCCACCATCTTCCGATTCGCGGACGTGCCGGTATCGCGTCCGGAGGTTACGGATTCCACCCTCCTGATGCTGTTCGACATTGCCCGCTCGTCCGAATACGAGCAGGCGATAGTGGTGAGCGGCAACATAGACGTACCCGCCGTCATCGAGCGCATACGCATACTGTCCATGACCATCTCGCGCCGCAAGCCGGTGCACAACGCCTTCGCTTACGAGTGGAAGCATCAGGACAAGGCGGTAATCACTACCACCACCATGCCCGTCGGCTACGTGTCTGCCATATTCCGTTCGCCCCGCACAGAAAGGGAGCTCATGAATACCATACAGCCTGTAATGAGCCACCTGCTCGCCAGCGAGTTTGACATCGTGCTCCAGAGGCGTCTGCGTGCGGCGTTCGACAAGGCAAAGCTGCCGCTGGCAGACTACCGTTACCGTTATACCGGCAGCGACAGCACCGCCGGTGACGAGTTGGTTTCCGTAAGCCTTCTGACCGACAGCGACAGGCTGGAAGAGGCCGTGCGTATTTTTGCCGGCGTGCTCGCCACCCTGGACGAGGACGGCGCCACCCAGGATGAGGTGGCATTTGCGCGTACGGTCATCGCGGAGAACATAATGCGCGATAACCTCAGCCATAAGCTCACCAACGAGGAGTACCTGAACAAATGTGTAGGATCCTACCTGTACGGCTCCAACCTTGCCACGGAGGCCACTCTGAGCAAGGTATTTACCGGCCGCAGGCTGGATGTGGGACGCGAGACCGAGCTGCTTAACCGTTACATCGCCGCCGTGCTGTCACCCAGCCGCAACCTGCACCTGCGCACCGGAGCGCCGGTCGCCCCTGATGCCGAACACATGCGCGCCATATTCACGGAGGCATGGAAAGGCGGCTACGCCGTGGAGCCTGTTTTGCCTTCGGCGGCAGATACCGCGAGCCTGTCCGTGCCGCGCCGCAAGGTCAAGCTGAAAACCACCGCCAAGGATACCTTCACCGGCGGCAAGCTGTGGACCTTCTCCAATGGCGTAAGCGTGATATACAAGAAGACCGCCGACGCGGGCTCCTTCCACTACGGTTTCATGCTGAAGGGCGGATGGTCCGAGATATCCGGAATTCAGGGCTCGGAGCCCGCTTTCGTGCAGGATGTGCTTTCCCTGGGCAAGGTGGGAGGTCTTACTGCGTCGCAGCTGAAAGACCTGCTTTCCTTGTACGGCATCACCTTCCAGCCCAGCATTACCATGTCTGACGTACGCTTTACCGGAGCTGCGCCTTCGTCTTCTTTGTCGTTGGTTCTCAAGACCATGGTGGCGGTCGCCAACAGATATGAACCGGACCCCGAAGCGTATGACCGCTACCTCAAGGAAGTGCCCGTATGGCTCATACGGGACAAGTTCGCCGACAAGGGAACACGTGCCGTGCTGGACAGCACCATGTGCCCCGGCTATGCTTTTGCTGCCGGCAGCCTGCCGGAACTTCCGGGCGACGACCTGTACCTCCGTATGAGCAACTACATGATACAGAAGGGCGGCAACATCAAGAACGCAGTCATTGTGCTGGTGGGCGACCTGGACGAGAACATAGCCCTGAAGATCCTGACACAGACCCTGGGGGCCTTCCGCACCGGCCAGCAGAGGGTAATGCGTCCCAAGATGGCATACCCGCTGCGCAGCTGCTGGACTACCAATGTCGTACGGCACAACTGGCGCAGCCGCAGCGTGAACGTTGCCCTTTCCGCCTTGTGGCCATTCGGGCCCGACGGGTACAGCCAGATGAGCCTGGCCTGCACGGTCCTGCAAGCCGAACTGGACAGGGCGCTGATGGCCGACGGCATGTACTGCTCCGTTACCGGCAGCTCCGACATGCTGCCTGCGGAAAAGATGACTATACACATTCACTGCGAGCCCATACCATCCGCCGGTCTGCCGTCGGACGTTTCTGCAGCTATGCCCATACAGTCGCTCTCTACCGTCCGTTCTGTGATAAACCGTCTGGCAACCAGCGAAATAGATTCCGAGGAGCTGGAGCACTGCAAGACCATGCTAACCAACCGCTTCAAGGCGGAGGAGGGGAGTACCGCCCTGCTGCGAGACGCCGTGCTTGACCGCGGTTCCGTGGGCCAGGACGTTCGCGGCGGCTACGCCTTGCGAATCAAGGCCGTCAGCGCCTCCGAGCTCCGGAAGCTTTTCTCCACCCTCTCCGGCTGCAACGCCGAGTACATAGTCCAATGAGCGGACAATTCGGAACCATCATACAGATAGGCGACATTCTCGTGTCCGAGGATGTGGTGCTGGAGTATTTTGCCTGCGATTACGAGGCCTGCAAGGGCGTCTGCTGCATAGAAGGCGATGCCGGTGCGCCCATGGATGAAGCCGAGCCGTCGGCCCTGGAGCGCGATTATGACCGTTACAGCGGCGAGATGCTGCCCGCCGGACGTGAAGCGGTGGCTCTCAACGGCTTCTTCGAGCTTGACAGGGACGGCGACATTGTTACCCCGCTGGTTCCAGGCTCAGGAGTATGTGCCTATGCCTGCTTCAACGACAACGGCGGATGCATGTGCGCCATAGAGAAATGCGGCTGCACCAAGCCCGTCTCATGCTCCCTGTACCCCGTGCGCGTAACCCGCTTCAAAGGCGGCGGCATGGCCCTGAACCTGCATAAGTGGGATATCTGCAAGCGTGCCTACGAGAAGGGGGAGCGCGAGGGCATACGTGTCTATCAATTTTTGAAAATACCCCTCACCGAAGCCTTCGGGGAGGAGTTCTATGATGCACTCTGCGCGGCGGCGGAGCACCTTTTCGAAGAGGTTTAATTCTTATAAATCAACAGGGAATTCCGGTCCCTGGCTCCAGTCCAGCGTGACCGATACGCCTACGTGGGCATCGGTCGTTGTAACAATTCCCTCTTTCGTCACTCTGGCCCTCAGAATCTTCACGTGCCCGGCCCTCAGAGGAGTATAGACATTTACAATAGATTCGGTTACGCTGTCATTTTCCAGCGTTACATAAACCTTCCAGCACCACAGGGGTGTTTTGGATACGTCCTGGTCGGAATCGACCTGGAGTATCACTTTGCTCTCAG
>Ga0310690_10007324_pt1 | contig 14241 bp, 9 predicted proteins | sample AusTroGonzalo_MG_2_FD_207661 | JGI IMG/M metagenome (GOLD analysis project Ga0310690, IMG submission 207661) | Bovine rumen microbial communities from tropical cattle in Woodstock, Queensland, Australia - Gonzalo_04 (v2) (version 2) | ecosystem: Host-associated > Mammals > Digestive system >...
AGCGCCTGCGCGAGGATTTTTCCTACCGCGAGTGGAAAGTGCACACCGCCGTTCTTGTGCTGTTCGGCTGTACGACGATCCTGATCGTGCCGTTCGTGCAGATCTATACCAAGGGCATCACCGACGCCGACTATATACAACCGTGGTTCGCGTATATCCTGACCGCCGCGCAGGCGTTCCGCTGCATCCGGCTGCCCTACAACGTTCTGATTCTGTCAGGCAATCACTATAAGCAGACGCAGCGCAGTTATCTGATCGCGGCGGCGTTGAATATCGTCATATCGATATGCCTGGTCTTCAAATTCGGCCTGATCGGCGTGGCCGTCGGCACGGCGGTCGCCATGCTCTATCAAACGGTGTGGATGGCCGTTTACGACTACCGCGTGTTCTTAAAACGCCCCTTCGGCCTGTTTATCAAGCAGTTCGGCGTCGATATCGCGACCGCCGCGGTCGCCTGCCTGCTGTGCGCCCGCCTGCCGCTGCTTGCCGTGAACTACGGCGCCTGGCTCGTGCTGGCGATCGAGACGTTCTTCATCTGGCTCGCCGTCGTCGCCGTCGTCAACCTCCTGCTGTACCGGGGCAACGTCAAAAAACTGTTTGCGGGCCTTTGCAGAAAGCAGCCCGTGTGATCGGCGGCGTTTGCGCCGGATGAAAGCGGAAAATACCGCAAGAAGTTCACTGTTTTGAAAAAGGGAATGGCTATGAAAAAAATCATGCTCGTCTTCGGCACACGTCCCGAAGCCATCAAAATGTGCCCCCTCGTCAATGAACTGAAGACCAGAGAGGGGCTTGAAACGGTCGTTTGCGTGACGGCGCAGCACCGTCAGATGTTAGATCAGGTCCTCGCGACGTTCAACGTCGTGCCGGACTACGATCTGAACATCATGAAAGACAAGCAAACGCTGTTCGACATCACGACCAACATTCTGAACAACATCAAAGCGGTGCTCGAAAAGGAGCGCCCCGACGTCGTGCTCGTGCACGGCGACACCAGCACGACCTTTGTGACGGCGCTGGCGTGTTACTATCTCCGGATCCCCGTCGGGCACGTCGAGGCGGGTTTGCGCACCTACAACATCTACAGCCCCTATCCCGAAGAATTCAACCGTCAGGCGGTCGGCATCGTCAGCCGATACAATTTTGCGCCGACGCGAACGGCGGCCGAACATCTTATGCGAGAGGGCAAAGACCCCGCGACGATCTACGTCACGGGCAACACCGTGATCGACGCCATGAAACACACGGTTGTGAAGGACTATCATCACCCCGAACTGGACTGGGTCGGAGCGGATAAACTGATTTTCATCACGGCGCACCGGCGCGAAAACCTTGGGGAACCCATGCACCACATGTTCCGCGCGATCCGCCGCGTGCTGAACGAGCACCCCGACTGCAAAGCGGTGTACCCGATCCACATGAACCCCGCCGTGCGGCAGGCGGCCGACGAAGAATTCGGCGGCTGCGACAGCATTCATATCATCGAGCCGATCGAAGTGTTCGATTGTCATAACTTCGAGTCGAGAAGTTATCTCATTCTGACCGACAGCGGCGGCATTCAGGAAGAGGCGCCCGCATACGGCGTGCCGGTGCTGGTCATGCGCGACACCACGGAACGGCCCGAGGGCGTGGCCGCGGGCACGCTGCGCCTGGTCGGCACGGATGAAGAAGTTATTTATCGCAACTTCAAAGAATTGCTTGAAGATCCGGCGGCCTACGCCGCCATGTCGCACGCATGCAACCCCTACGGCGACGGCAACGCGTGCCGGCGGATCGCGGATATTCTGGAACGCGGCGTTTATGATCCCTTTGATGCGTCGTAATCCGACGCCGGTCGCGCGGCGATCTGTGACAGAGCCATATTGAAAGGACGGCAGCCATGTTGACCAATGAGCAAAATTATATCTTATCATTGATCAGGATCAGCATGGGGCAGGCAAAAGGCCCGCTCCCCGACGTGCCGATCGCGGCCGCAGAGATCAAAAATATCGTTCTCCGCGGCGGCATTTTGCTGACCGTTTATCCGTCTTTGCCCGCCGAACTGCAGCAAGATCTGAAAAACGCTTACTTGCCCGCGGTGAAACAGTCCGTTCTGCAGGATTACGAGGGTCAACGGATACTGCAAGGCCTCGGCGAAGCGGGTCTTGACTGCATCGCGCTGAAAGGGTGGGATCTGCGTCAACTGTACCCGGATATCACTATGCGGCAGATGGCCGATCTGGATATTCTGGTGCGCCCCTATTCCTACGGCCTTATCAAAAAAGTCATGCTCGAGTTGGGTTTTCGGGCAGAATGCGCCGCAGAGTCCTCATGGATGCACGATAATTTCGGCAAAGACGAAGTCAACGTGGAACTGCACAAAAGACTTTCGGACGACAGCGGCGTCATTCAGAAGTGGGAAAAGCAGATCTGGCAGCGCGCCGCGTGCACACAAGACCATATCTTCAAAATGTCCCCGGAGGATCATTACGTTTTTCACTTCATCCATCTGCATAAGGATTTTTTGAACGGGAGCCTCGGCTTGCGGCGCATCATCGACACGTGGCTGCTGCAAAAGCAGGATTTCGACCGATCGGCCGTCTTGACCGCGTTTGAACAAATGGGGCTGACCGCGTTTCACGAGAACATGATACGCCTCAGTCGGGCCTGCATGGGCGAGATCCCCGTCGACGACCGCTGCGAGGTGCTGCTGCGGCACGCGTTTCGCTTCGGCATTTACGGCACGGACGTTTCCTACAAGGCGGGGCGCATCGCCGCCATGTCTTCGGGATCTATGGCGGCCGGCAAAATACGGTCTTTCATGCGCGCCGTGTTCCTGCCGTACAGGCGCATGAAAGCGCAGTTTCCCGTGCTTGAAAAATGGCCGATCCTGCTTCCTTTTTGCTGGTTCAGGCGCATCGCGCACCTGATGCGCGGCGGTCTGAAAGACAAAAAAAGAAAGCTCGATTACCGCCATATCGATCGCGCCGATTACGACGAGATGAAAGCGTTTTTTGAGGCGGGCGGCTGTTGAACCGCCGCACACGCCTATATGCGAACAACGTTTTTACCCGATCGCTTTGATAAAGGACTTGGCTATGGAGAATACACGTCGGGGCCCGTTGATCCCCGCATCCGTCATGCACAATAAGATCGTGAACAACGCCTTCGACGGTGTGCTGTTGCTGGCCGCCTTTTTTGTCGTTGCGCGCCAGCAGGAAGTGATCGGGGCTCTCGTGTTTCTCGGCGTGGTCGGCGTCATGCTGATCGTCTCCGACCGCCTGTCTGACGTCTGGGTCCCCCTGATCTTAATGACGGTGTTCCTCACGCGCTGTTACGACAGTTACGACACCTTTATCCGTTTCGCGCCCTACATCGGCGCGGTCATCGGCGCCGTGGTCTTTCATATTATTTATTATTGGGAAAAACCGACCGTCGGCCCCTCGTTTTACGGTCTTTGCGCCGTGGCCGTGGCCGTGACGTTCGGCGGTGCGTTTTATATCTCCGCCGCCGATTATTTTCGCCCCATCATGCTTTACTACGTCGGCTGCCTCGGCGTTTTGATGCCGCTGCTTTATCTTGTGGCGAAGCCAAAGGCAGACGGCGCGGCGCGCGAGCGGTTTTTGCGCGGTCTGTTTTTTGCGGGGTGCCTCGCCGTTTTCGTGGTGGCGGCGCTCTACATAAGAGAGTGGGAATTTTTCAAGATCACATCCTATAAGGCGCGGTGGTTCCAATCCTCCAATAATCTGGCCACCTTTTTGATGATCGCCATGCCGACGGGCTTTTACTATTCCCGAAAGTGCCGATGGCTGATCGCCTCGCCTGCCCTGATGTATCTGACCATCGTGTTTTGCAACAGCCGGGGCGGGATCGTGCTCGGCACGGTGGAATTTTTTGCGTTGCTGATCTTTTTCTGCTTTTACCGTTCCGACCCGTTCAGTCGCGTCGTTTTTGCTTCGTGCGCACTTGCGATGGTCGTCTTGTTCTTTGTGTTTTTGCCTCGGTTGGTGGTCTTTTGCAAGGTGGAGATACCCATGGACGGGTTGACGAGGTTCGATCTGATCCGGGCGTTGTTCAGGGGCCTGACCGATCAAAGCGAACCGCGCATCAATTTGCTTTCTCGCGCCCTTGCCGACTTCCGCTCAAACCCCCTGTTCGGCACGGGCCTCGGCTACCGGGGCAACAGCGACATTTATAACCCCGTGCGGGGCGCGATGAACTGGTATCACATGTGGGGCCCGCAGATCCTCGGCAGCATGGGCGTTCTCGGCGTGCTTTGCTACGGCTATCAGCTGTACGGGCGCATCCGTCTCGCGTTTTCGCAGAGGGAATTGACCGAGGTGACGCTGTCGCTGTGCTACCTCGGCCTGTTTATGATGTCTCAGGTCAACCCGGGCGAGTTCTGCCCGTTCCCGTATGCGATCACCGCCACGCTGATCTTTATACTGATCGAGCCGAACGAACCGGCAAAGGGTGCCGATCCAGCGCCCGACCCGGCGCAAAGCACGCCGGAAACGCAATCAGACCCGCCGCAAAGCGCGGTTGAAACAGAAGTCGACGATAGCCAACGTTGAAAAAAGCCCCCACACGGGGGCTTTTTTCTGTCATCGCAATCTCTTCCGTCAAACTGCGTTGCTCCTCGGCTCGGACGGCTCGACGTACGGGAGTACGCCTTTGCCGCCGCTCGCTCGGTGCGCCTTGCCTGACGAAAGATCTTGCGATGAAGGGAGTAACTGCAAAAAAGCCTTCCCCCTCACGGGGGAAGGCTATGCAACCGCATCGTGTCGTGCGGCTTTATACTCCGATTATTTCATAAATCTCCATCAGCCTTGCCTCGGCCTCGGTTTTGCGCGCGTCGAGTTCGGCTGCTTTTTGGTAGTCGGCGGCCGCCTCGCCGTAGAGTTTCGCCTCGATCTCGGCGAGTTCCGCCTCGAGGGCCGCGGCCTCCTTTTTAAGTCGCTCGGTCTGCGCTTTTTGCCGCCGCTCGGCGGCCTCTTTTTGTTTCTTTTCAAGATAGGCGGCCTTGTTCGCGCTCGCCGTCGCCGCCACGGGCGCGTTGACTTGGTGCGAGAGGCGCCAGGCGTTCATCTCGCTGTAGCCCGCGCCCTTTCGCGTCACGGCAAAATCGAGCATATCCTGCCCCGTTCCGGGGGATAACGCGAGAAAGCGGGTGGCAAGCCGCTCCATCAGATACCGGTCGTGCGACACCACGAGCAGCGTGCCGTCAAAGGCGGAGAGCGCCGCCTCGAGGGCCTCGCGCGCGTCGATGTCGAGGTGGTTGGTCGGCTCGTCGAGCACGAGCAGATTCATGTGCGAGAGCATCAGTTTTGAAAGCGTCAGCCGCGCCCGCTCGCCGCCGGAAAGTACCGAAACGGTGCGAAAAACGTCGTCGCCGGTAAAGCAAAAGCGCGCCAGCGCCCCCCGGATCTCGCCCTCCGTCTTTTGCGGGTAGGCGCGCCAGAGTTCCTCCAATACCGTGTTCGCGGGGTCGAGATTCTGGTTCTCCTGGTCGTAGTAGCCGACCTCGACGTGATAGCCCGCCTCCACGCGCCCCGCGACGGGCGTGAGTTTGCCGAGAATGAGTTTTAACAGCGTCGATTTTCCGCACCCGTTCGGGCCCGTTATGAAGACGCGTTCGCCCCGACGGAGCGTGAACGAAAGGTCTTCAAACAGTTTTCTCTCGCCGAACGACATGGAGAGGCGGCGCACCGCGAGCACCTCTTCGCCGCTGGAGAGTTCCGTCGAAAAGGCCATCTTGACGCCGCGCGGCGCCTCTCTCGGCTTTTCCAGCCTGACCATTTTGTCAAGCAGTTTTTGCCGCGACTCGGCGGCGATGATGTTGCGCTCGCGGTTCCAGGCCTTTTGCTGCGCGATGTAGGCCTCTTGCCGCCTGATCTCCTTTTGCTGATTCTCGTAGTGCCGCAGGGCGATCTCGCGATCCACGCGCCGCTGCTCGGCCGAGGCGGTGTAATTGCCTTTGTAGAGCGTCGCTTTGGCGTATTCCAGCACCAGCGTCTTGTTCGTCACGCGGTCGAGAAACGCGCGGTCGTGCGAGATGACCAGCACGCACCCGCGGTAGCTCCCGAGGTAGTTTTCCAGATACGCCACCGTGTCGAGATCGAGGTGGTTGGTCGGCTCGTCTAAAAAAAGAATATCCGGCTCGCGGCAAAGCCGGCGTGCTAAGGCCGCGCGCGTGCGCTGCCCGCCGGAGAGGGAGGAGAGGGGCAGGTTCGCCTGTTTTGCGTCGATCCCCATTTTCAGCAGCGTCGAGGCGGCGCGGGCGCGGAAGGTAAGCCCCCCGGCGGCGGCAAAATCGGCCTGCTCGCGGGCATAGTCGGCGGCGAGCGCCGTGTTCTCCGGCCCCTTTCGCATCTTTTGTTCGAGGTCGGCTATGCGCGCCTCGGCGGCCAGCAGTTCGGGAAAGCCCCCGAGCATAAAATCGAGCGCCGTGCCGTCCGCTGTCTCCGCGTCAAAGGCGCTGTCCTGGCGGACGAGGCCAACGGTTTTGTCGCCCGCGAGAAAGACCTGCCCCGCGTCGGGCGCAAGCTCCCCCGTCAGCACGCGAAAGAGCGTGGTCTTGCCGCAGCCGTTGACGCCGATCACGCCGAGTTTATCGTTTTCATTTAAGGAAAAAGTCACCCCGTCCAGCACCGTTTTCTCGCCGAACGACACGCTGACGCCGTTTGCACCGAGTACCGTCATACGTAGATCTCCTTATGCGCGTCAGTCCGGCCGATAGAGCTCGTCGCAGGCCGCTTTGGCCTCGGCGTGGCCCTGTTCGGCGGCTTTTTTATACCAATAGGCGGCCTTGTTCAGATCTTTGTTCACGCCCTCGCCGTTCTCATAGCACAGACCGAGATCATATTGCGCCTCGGCGCAGCCCGCCTCGGCGGCTCTCACCCACCAATAAACGGCGCTTTGATAGGATTGCGCCACGCCCCGGCCGTCGGCGTAGCAGCTGCCGATGCGGCGCTGTGCCCGTGCGTCGCCCGCGCGCGCGGCGCGGTCGAACCAGTAGGCGGCGTTCTCATAGGAACGCGCCACACCCAGGCCGCTCTCATAGTACCGGCCGAGGTGATACTGCGCGTCGACGTTGCCCGTTTCGGCGGCTTTCTTATACCAAAAGGCGGCCTTGGCATGATCCTGCGTCACGCCCTGACCCTTGCCGTAGCACCAGCCGATGTTGTGCTGCGCCTCGGCGTCGCCCGCCTCGGCGGCTTTCTCAAACCAATAGGCGGCATACGGGTAGGACTGCGTCACGCCTTGCCCGTAACAGTAGCAGTTGCCGATGCGGCGCTGCGCCCGTGCGTTGCCCGCGCGCGCGGCCTGATCGAACCAGTAGGTGGCGTCCTCATACGATCGCGCCACGCCCCGGCCGTCATAATAGCACACGCCGAGCTCATATTGCGCCTCGACGTTGCCCGCCTCGGCGGCTTGTTTGTATTGTTCAAAATCCATGGCGTTCTCCTTGATAAGGGAAGTTCTTATGCCTGCCCCAGCATCTCCAAAAGTTTTTCTTTGCCGATCACGGGTACGCCCAGTTCCTGCGCTTTCGTCAGCTTGGAGCCGGGGTCGTCGCCCGCCACGACGTAGGCGGTCTTTTTCGAAACCGACCCCGCCACCTTGCCGCCCTCGGCTTTAATGAGAGAAGCGGCCTCGTCGCGCGTCATGCCCGCGAGCGTGCCGGTCAGCACGAACGTCAACCCCGCCAATTTGTCGCCCGCGGGGGCGGTCACGGCCTCGGTCGAAAGCCCCAGCGCCGTCAGCTTCTCGCACAGTGCCACGTTCTGCGGGTGCGAGAAATAGTTGACCACCGCGTCGGCGGTGACCTGACCGAAATCCTCGATCGCCAAAAGCTCTTCGACGGTGGCCTGCATCACGCCCTCGAGCGTGTGAAACCGAGCCGCCAGCGCGGCGGCGGCGACCTGCCCCACGCCCCTTATGCCGAGGGCGAAGATCAGGCGTTCAAGCCCCGCCGATTTCGACTTTTCAATGGCCGAGAGCAGGTTGGCGGCCGATTTTTCGCCCATGCGATCCAGGGCCGCCACGTCGCTTTGCCCCAGTTCATAAAGCCCCGCCGCGTCGTGAATGAGGCCCGCCGAGAGCAGCGCCTCGACCACCTGGGGCCCGAGGCCGTCGATGTTCATCGCGTCCTTTGAGGCAAAATGCTCGATGCCGCGCGAGAGCTGCGCGGGACAGGCGCTGTTGGTGCAGCGCCACGCCACGCCGTCGTCCTCGTCACGCGTCACCGGCTCGCCGCAGGAAGGGCAGAGACGGGGCATGAAAAACGCCTTTTCCGCGCCCGTGCGCTTTTCGGGATGCGAGCAGACGACCTCGGGAATGATGTCGCCCGCCTTTTGCAGCGTCACCACGTCGCCGACGCGAATGTCGCGCAGACGAATGAGATCCTCGTTGTGCAGCGTCGCCCGCGAGACGGTCGTGCCCGCGAGGCGCACCGGTTCCAGCACCGCGGTCGGGGTCAGTACGCCGGTGCGGCCCACGGCGACCTCGATGTCAAGCAGACGCGTCTGTTTTTGCTCCGGCGGGAATTTATAGGCCACCGCCCAACGCGGGGTGTTCGTCCCCTCGCCGAGCGTCGCGCGGTCGGCGAGCGTGTCGATCTTCACGACCACGCCGTCGATGTCGTAGGCAAGTCCCTCGCGCAGCTGCCCGAGTTTTTCAATGTGGGCGAACACGGCGGCGGGATCGCTTGTCCTGACGCGGTCGGTGAGCACCGAAAAACCGAGCGCGGCAAGCCTGTCGAGCGTCTCGGTGTGCGAGGTCGGGGCGTGTCCGTCGGCGTAAAGCGCGCCCGACTGAAAGTTAAAGACGAAAATATCCAGTTTGCGGCCGGCCGTCACGCGCGGGTCGAGTTGCCGCAAGGACCCCGCCGCCGCGTTGCGCGGGTTGGCAAACAGCGAAAGACCCTCCGCCTCGCGCCGGTCGTTGAGCTTTTGGAAGGCCGCCCGGGGCATATAGACCTCGCCGCGTACCGTGAGCGAGAGCGGCTCCGTCAGACGCAGAGGGATCGAATAGATGGTCTTGACGTTCTCGGTCACGTCCTCGCCCACGTTGCCGTCGCCCCGCGTCGCGCCGCGCACGAGCAGCCCGCCCTCATAGGTCAGGGCCACCGAAAGGCCGTCGATCTTCGGCTCCACGGAGTAGACGGGATGCTCGATCTCGCCCGCCACGCGGTCAAAAAAGGCAGAGAGCTCCTCAAAAGAGAACACGTCGGAGAGGGAATTCAGCGGCACGGTGTGCGTCACCTTGTCGAATTTTTCAAGCGGACGGCCGCCCACGCGATGCGTCGGCGAGGCGGGATCGTCGAACTCGGGGTGCGCAGCCTCGAGCCTTTTCAGCTCGTCGTAAAGGCTGTCGTATTCGGCGTCCGAGATCTCGGGCGCGTCGTCCACGTAATAGCGCGCGGCGTGATAGTTGATCTGCCGCCGCAGGGTCTCGATTTTTTGCTGTACGTCGGTCATGCGGTCTGCCTCCGTTGCGGATGTTATCTTTTATATTATATAATATTTTGCCGCGTCTGTCAATAAAAGAAACGCCGCATTTCATCGCGATCGATCGCCTTCCCCCGGGAGAGGGAAGGCCGGGAGAGCCGCGTCGTCTGTAGGGGCGGCCATTGGCCGTCCGCACGCCCCCCCGCGTTCCTTTTCGCCAACAAAAAAGGCGGCTGATACGAAAACCGTATCAGCCGCCGACGCCGCGTCACGAGGTCGTTTCGCGGCCCATTTTGGCGATCCATACGATGGCCGTGGGATTTGTGTCAAACAGGGCGATGGCGTTTTGCGCCGACGCAAGATCGGTGATCTTGACCATGGTATTGTCGCGGTAGAGCAGGCCGAAACCGTAGCGCGGCTTCGCCACGTAATAGGTGTTTTGTTCCACCGTCAGGCCGGGATGCGGATAGGGATAGTTGAAGTTTTTTATGGGGTCGTTCCACCACCAGTGAACGACGCTGCCGCCGGCGCAGTCAAACACGTTGCCCGAGATGACGAAGTCCTCGGTGTCGGGTACCCAGGCCCACTGACCGCCGCGGATCTGCGAACACATACCCGGGTCGGGACGCTGCAGATAGGACCACTCGTAGCCGGCAAAACGCAGCACGTTGTCGACGATGTGGATGTGCCGGTAATCGCTGTAAGAGCCGTTTTCTTCCAGGTTGGTCGTGAAGTATTCGATGTTGTAGCAGCAGAATTCGATCAGGTTCTCGGAGAACTCGACGTTGTGATAGGAAGAATCCTGCCGTTTGATGTTTCCGTTGCCGTCAAAGACGCTCCAGCTCTGGAAGGTGATGCCCGCGTCGTAGCATTGATAGACCCAGTTGTGGTTGACCGTGGTGTTGTTGGTGCCCATGCCGAACTGAATGCCGTTGCCGTAGCGCACTTCGTCGTGATGCTGCGAGCCGCCGATAAAGCCGATCTCGCAGTTGGTGATGGTGACGTTGTTGATCTGGTGGCCCGCCGACACGGCGAAAGCGCCGGAGTAGCGCAGGCAGATGTTGTCGAGCACCGTATTCGGGTACATCTGCAAAATCGAGGCGCGCTGGCCGATCTCGATGTCGGTAAAGTCGGCCGTCAGGTCGTCGGGATAGTAGAGATACAGCACGCGGCTGGCGCTGTCAAAATAGAAATCGTAGGTCTTTTTGACATCGGCGCGCGACCACATGCGCACGCCGAGGCAGGCGACCTCGTCGAATACGATCAGGCCCACGTCTTTGTTCTTTTTCAGGGTAATGGTCCAGATGTTGGGGTTGCCCTCGCTGCGTGCCCAGCCGCTGTCGCCGGCGTAGTTCTTGGCGGAGCCGTAAAGTTTCGGCTTTTCGCCCTCGCCGTAAGCGCCGAGGATGACGCCCGCGTTGACGTAGATATCCTCGTCATAGCCGACGCGCCAGAGGCCGCCGCGCTCCAGCAGCACCGCGTCGCCCGCGGTGGCGCTTTTTATTCTGGCTTTAGCGGTCGACCACAGCGTGTTTTTGGAGATCTTGATGATCTGGCCCGTGATCTTGCCGGCGTAGAGTTCCTGGGTGTTGGGCGCGTTCAAAATCTCGTTTCGCAGCGCCGTCGCGCCCGCGTCGTAACCGCCCGCAAAGTTCTGCGAATGGGTATAGTTGTAGTTGGTGCTGTTTTTGGGATATTTTTCAAGGCCGGTGCGCGGCTTTTGTTCCTCTTGTTGTTGCTCTTGCTCCTGCTGTTGCCCCTGCCCCTGCTCCTGCTCTTCTTCCTCGTCCTCCGGCTCCTCCGCCGTCGGCCCGCAGCCGGCGAACAGCACCGCACACGACAAGAGAAGCAGCAGCGCAAGTCCCATACAAAGGGCGCTGATCCATCGTTTCATAAACGGTCTCCTTTTCGGGTAACATGATCTCCGCCTTTATTATATAACACTTTGTTCGGTCTGTCAATATCCCCGCGCCCAGGCGGCTTTTCATCGCAATCTTTTCCGTCATGCCGCGTTGCTCCTCGACGCGTTCATCGCAATCTCTTCCGCCAAACTGCGTTGCTCCGCGGCTACTCCCTCGACGTAGAAAACTACGCCATCGGGAGGGCGCCTGTGGTGCGCCTTGTTTGGCGAAAGATCTTGCGATGAAGGGTAAGATTATTATAAGCCTTCCCCAGCGGACGGAAGCCGCCGCCGCTCGCCCGGTGCGCCTTGCCTGACGAAAGATCTTGCGATGAGGGGAAGCGAGCGAATCTTTCGCTCGCCGGTAGGGACCGGCGTCCTCGACGGTCCGCCTTTGCCGCTCGCTCGGTGCGCCTTGTTTGGCGAAAGATCTTGCGATGAAGGGGGAGAACGCGTCCTTGCCTTCCCCCTCCCGGGGGAAGGTGTCACGCGAACGCGTGACGGATGAGGGCAAAGAAAAAACAAATAAGCAACGCCCTCATCCGCCGCTCCGCGGAGCCCCGCAAGAGGGAGCCGAAAATCTGTTTTTTCTCCCCCTCTTCCATTTCGGCGGTGCGAAAATGAAACTGCTGATCGCCTACGCGGGCAAAACGGGCGGGAGCGCCGATATGTGCGCGCTTTTGGCCTCGCTGCTCCCGAGCCATGCCGCGACGGTGTGCGACCTCTCAAAAACCGACCCCGTTTTGGGGGATTATGACTATATCGTGTTCGGCGGCGCGGTGCGTTTTTCAAAGCTGTGCCGTCCGGCGCGGCGCTTTTTGCGGGCGCACGAGGCGGAGATCGCCGCCCTGCCGCACACGCTGTTTCTCACCTGCGCCTTTGCCGACCAGTTTGAAAATTACGTCGATATGATCTTTCCCGCCTCCGTGCGCGACACGGCCGAACACACGGTCTATTTCGGCGGGGAACTCGACCCGCGAAAAGCCGGAGGACTTGACCGGATCCTCATCCGCGCGGCGCGCAACCGCATTCTCGAAAGCGAGGATCGCGACGCCGCCCTGCCGGGCCTTTTGCCCGAGCACGTCCGCATGCTCGCCGACGCCCTGCGAGGGCGATAAACGCGCCGCGGCCGTGACATGCGACCGTGAAACAAAGCCCGCCGTGCCTCTTGGCACGGCGGGCGTTTTTGATGCGCCGACGGCGTCAGCCGCCGGCGGGATCTCGTATGGAGTTTTCAAATTTATCAATTGCCTGTGCGCCGGTATCGCTGGGTGGAATTGCCGAAAGATTTGCCGCCGTCATAGACGGTCGCCGTGATCGTGTACCCGTTCGGATACATCGGGTTGGGCTTGCCGGTCAGGGTCAGGGTCGAGCCGCTCTGTTTCCAGGTTCCGCCGACGTCCCACACGGAATTTTCTCCGTCATAGACGGCCGCGTAATTGTAGGTGCCGTCCGCGTTCAGCCTGTACGCCGTTTTTCCTATCGCCACCACGTTCCCATACTGTTCGTTCTCAAAGTCCTGCACATAGATACCCGGCTGCAGTTTGGCGCCCCCGCCGATGCCGCCGTTCACGGCCATCGGGATAAAGATCAGGCAAAGCCCGCCGATCAAAAGGAACAGCCCCACGGCGATCATCGGCACTTCATGCCGCTTGTAGGGGAATTTGCCTTTTTGCTGTTCGGGCGGCAGTTTTTTGTATCGCCTGCTCGTGATCACCATGACCGGTATCGCCGCCACCGCGCCCGTCACGGCCGCCGCGATGCCGACAATGAGCATCACGTTATGCTGCCGCTCCTCTTTTTGCTCGCTCGTGGCGATGATCTTGGCGTCGCTGCGGTCGGCGTAGAGAATGGGCCTGATCGCCTCGACCGAACCCGCACGCGCGCATTTTTCATGCTCGTCGTGGCGGTAGAGGCGCACGGTATCCTGCCCGAAGCCCTGAAAAGAATCGTTGACCCAGTAATAGACGTGATCCTTGTTGTAGCACCACATCGCGCCCCGGGCGATGGCGTAATCGGTCGGCCGGCCGTCGTTGCCCGCCGCGTCGTAATCCGCGCGGTTGCCCACGGCGATATAGTCGTTGACGACGGTGTCGGGGTCGTTCGAACGGTAGTCGACGGTGTTCTTGTTGGCAAAGAGATAGATGCTCGCCCGCTCCTCTTCGGAGAAGGCGGTGTTGTAAAAGCTCCCGTTGAGGAACGCGCGCATCTCGCTGTAGCGCCAGCCGTTGGCGGGCGTGTGCTCCGGCACGCCGTCAAGCGTGTTGTTATACTCGTACCACGAGTCGCCCTGCGCGTATTGCGACAGCCAGACGTGGGTGTCGATATACTTTTTGGAGACGAGTTTGACGGCGTTGCTGTCCGCGTCGTCCACCATCACCTTCCACTCGATGGGCTCCACCTTGAAATAGTAGGTCGCGCCGGCCACGGGCTGTGTGCCGTCGTCAAAGGGAAGGTAGGTCGTATCCGCCGTTTCGCTGTGTTCTTTCGGGTCGGCCGCCGTGACTTTGACGAACCGGCTCGCGCCCGAGCGGTAATAGCCGTTTTCGTCGGGCGTCGCGCTCATCAGGGCCAGCTCCGCGTCGGTGGCTTTGGTCTGCGGATAGTACCCGAACCAGACGACGTCGCCCTGCCGCGTCATGGTGGTCTTGTCGGCGGCGTGCGCGGCGAGCGGAGAAGCCGGCCTGCCCGCAAGCACAAAGCCCCCGAGGATCGCCGCAAGACACGCGAAGATCAAAAACCGCTTTGCAAACGTTTTCATACCGTACCTCCTTACAGGGGCCTGACGCGCAGGATCACGTCAAAGTCGTTTTCCGGCACGTCGAACGTCACGTCGTAACTGTTCGAAACGCCCATGGGCCTCGACGAGCCGTTTACCGCGACGCCGAGAACTTCGTAACTGTTTTTGTCAAG
>Ga0310690_10007326_pt1 | contig 14239 bp, 12 predicted proteins | sample AusTroGonzalo_MG_2_FD_207661 | JGI IMG/M metagenome (GOLD analysis project Ga0310690, IMG submission 207661) | Bovine rumen microbial communities from tropical cattle in Woodstock, Queensland, Australia - Gonzalo_04 (v2) (version 2) | ecosystem: Host-associated > Mammals > Digestive system >...
AGAAAAAGTTGATTATTTCAACAAACGTATTGTAAAATCATTTTATTATCTTGACACATTTTTCCAAAATCAATAGAATAGTAAAACATTCGTTTGAATGTGATGGGCTACTAGCTCAGTAGGTAGTGCAACGCCCTTTTAAGGCGTGGGTCACTGGTTCGAATCCAGTGTAGCTCACTCCCATGCGGGGGTGGTGGAATTGGTAGACACGCAAGCTTGAGGTGCTTGTGGCGTAAGTCGTGGCCGTTCAAGTCGGCTCCTCCGCATCAACCGGGAACTGCTGAATAAATGCAGTTCCCTTTTTTTTTGAGGTAAAAAAATGTTAGCTGTTCTTGTAAACTGTCTTACTGTTATTGTTGGTTCCATTGTCGGACTTCTTTTTTCCAAAAAATTTACAGATGAGCTTCTGGAAATGATTCAGACTGCCTGTGGTGTTATTACAGTCATCATAGGTTTGCAGATGGCCTTTAAATACGAAAGCATTGTGTATCTTGCGCTGTCACTTATAATCGGCGGCGTAATTGGTTATGCAATAGATATAGATGGAGCAATTCTTCGTCTCGGCGGATGGCTTCAGAAAATTACAACTCCTAAAAAGAAGGCTGCTGTAGAAGGCGACCTCCTTGCTTCAGACATCACTTTAGATGAACAGAAAAAACACAACTTTGCCTATGCCTTCTTGAACGCTTCTGTTTTGTTCTGTGTTGGTGCAATGACAATAATCGGTTCGTTTAAGGCCGGTGTAGAACACGACTATACAATCATTTTTACAAAGTCAATTCTGGACGGCTTTATGGCAATTTCTTTTGCAGCTGCAATGGGTGTTGGAACTGCCTTTTCTGTTATTCTGATTCTTCTTTATCAGGGCGGTCTCACACTTCTTTCTGGAGTACTTCAGCCGTTTGTAACAGATTCAATGCTCAACGAAATTTCTGCCTGTGGTGGCGCAGTTATTATTATGATTGGTCTGAACCTGCTGGGCCTCAAAAAAATCAAAACCGCAAACTTTTTACCGGGGCTCTTGATTGAAGTTGTTTTTGTAATCTGCGTGCCGCTGGTTAAGGGATTGTTTATGTAAGGTGGGGGAAGCCTCCCCCTCGGCCGCACTTCGTTGCGTCCTACCCCCTCTCCTAGGGGCTCTGCCCCTAAAACCCCGCTATCTTAAAGTACATAGCCTGCCCAGAAACAGGATGTCTGAATTCCAATTCAAACGCATGTAACATAAGTCGCTCTCCTGGCTCACATTTTCCATATAAGGTATCTCCCACAATAGGAATACCAAACCCATGAGGATCACTCGCCGCAAGCCTGAGCTGATGAGTGCGGCCTGTTTTTGGTGTGAAAATTATTTTTGTGGTACGGCGCTTTGTTCCATCCGGCGCAGTGTACAACTCTGTTCCTTCTTTCTTCCATTGAGTAATTCCAAGCTTACCGTTTACTGCGTCGTAAATCTGATGCGGGCGGTTGTCTACGTCCAGGCGGAACTTTAACTGAAGTTCACCTTCGTATTCATTGTGATTAAAAACTCCGTCGAGCAGGGCAACATATTTTTTGTGGACAGTTCCTTCTTCAAACTGGCGGCTCAAGTTACGGTGCGCTTCTTCTGTAAATGCAAGCACCAGAAGCCCCGAAGTTTCCATATCAAGTCTGTGAACAGAAGGCTGCGCAATGCAATGTGGAAAAAGTTTTTTTACACGGTTTACTACACAATCCTGTTTGTCTTCAGTGCGGCCCGGTACAGAAAGAAGTCCGCTTGGCTTATTTACAACAATTATCTGAGAATCGCGGTAAAGGATTTCTAAACCCAGAATGTACGGCAGAATATAACCGCAGCGTTCGTCGCAAGGAGGGTAGGAGGTTCCGTTTGTTTTGTTTTTTGTATCGCGGCCGTAAAAAACTTCGTCCATGCTTATTGGCGTGAGGTTGTGTTCAAATGCATAAGACAAAAGCTTAGGCGCGCAGCAGTCGCCGGTGCCTGTAGGAGGAAGACGGCCTCCATGCGCCTGTATGATTTCATTCAGAGTGATTTTTTTACCGTCGAAGCGGGTGAAGGTGTAAAGAGAGAATACATTGAGTAAGGATTCGGTTGTAAGTTTTGTACGCTGTTCTTTGAGGTGTGGTTCGACAGGCTCACCAACCCCACGGGGTCCCTGTGGTCCCTGAGCTTGTCGAAGGGGTCGAAGGGCGTCAGTCAACTCATGTATTTTCTTGTCATTCTTGGCAAGAGCCTGTTCTATTTCTTCAGGTGATACTATTGGAGGGACGATGATTTTTGCTGGCCCTTCGACAAGCTCAGGGACCACATTCTGCTCAAGAACCACGGAAATACCGCTCACCGCATGAAGCACAACTCTTTTACCAGCAGCATTTACACACACCAGCGCTCCAATCATAACTCCATGACCTTTGCGTTCTTCGCTTTCTTGAGAAATCTGTTTTAAAATAACAGACCCGTCTTCTATGTTGGAAATCAATTCCATACAGTAGTGACGGGCCAGCTCTTGCGGGAACGGTGGGAACATAAAAAAAATCCTAGTGCCAGTTCCTGGTTTCTACCTTGTCGTCTGCGGTGCCAACAAAAACAATCGGCTTGTTCTTAGAAAAAAGTCCGTTTTCTACAACACCGACAATTGCGTTTATTTTGTCTTCCATTTCGGCAACATCAATAGGTGAATCCCATGTGCAGTCAAGAATCTGGTTTCCGTTATCTGTAATTACAGGACCAGCTTTGCGAACTCCTTCACGAAGCACGCATTTTGCACCAAGAGCGTTCAAGGCATTTGTAACAGGAACTCGTGCAGATTCAATAATTTCTACCGGAACCGGAAACTTTGTTCCAATTGTCTCTACAGCTTTTGTCGAATCGGCAACTACAACAAAAATATCAGAATTGTATTCAACAAGCTTTTCGCGTACATGAGCAGCGCCGCCGCCTTTAATGCAGAAGCAGTCAGGAGTAACTTCATCGGCACCATCAATAGAAAGGTCCAGATGACCGCCTATGGCTCTGTCGTTCATTGAATAAACAGGAATATCAAGCTCCTGGCAGGCATTCTGTGTCTGAAAGCTTGTAACTACAGCCTTAATATCCTTGAGTTCACCGCTCTTTATGTGTTCAGCAAGACGATAAACGGCCGGAATGGCAGTAGAGCCTGTTCCAAGACCGATTTTCATTCCGCTGAAAATCTTTCCTTTTTCGATTAATGTGTCAATTGCAGTATTTGCAACAAGAGTTTTCTGTTCGCTTTGTGTCATATCATATCTCCTGAAACTTCAGTGTCAACTTCAAAATCAACGCCTGTAAACAGCTTGAACTGTGCGTATGCCTGGTACTCAAGCATCTTGTAGCCGTTGCTTACACGACAGCCCGCAAGAGAAGCACGCTTCATTACAGGTGTAATTGCCGGTCGGTACAAAATATCAAAAAGAATTTCGTTGCCGCGGAAATTGTAAAAGCTTATCGGATCATTCGGTTCCTGCTGATTCTGTGTTCCCGGCTTTACTTCCTTAGAAGCACCAACCGAGGTTGTCTGAATAATAAGGTTTGAATATTCATCAAGAATCGGAGCGCAGTCGGGTTCAAGCTGGCAGTATTCAAAACCATAGCGTTCGGCAAGCTGCTTTGCATGACTTAAGGTTCTGTTAAAAATACAGACTCTTGCACCCATCTGCTTTAGAACATAGGCAACAGCTTTTGCAGTTCCCCCGGCTCCAATAATTGCAACCTTCTTTCTTTTTATGCGGATTGGACCTAAGAATTCTTCAAGTGCACGACGGAAACCGTAAGCATTTGTGTTATAGCCGATCCATTTTTTATTTTTGTAAATTGCAGTATTGCAGGCTCCGATCTGTATTACCTCCGGCGACTGATCGTTAAGATAATACATGATTGATTCTTTATGAGGATTAGTTATAGAAAGTCCTTCAATTCCAAGCTGTTCTGCAAAAACAAGTGCTTCAGAAGCAAGCTGAGAACGGATAGGAATATAAACAGCATCAATTCCTGCCTTTTTGAATCCCGAATTGTGAATCTCTGGTCCGGAAATTTTGTAGAGCGGCCAGCCTGTAATTCCAAAGAGTCTTGTGTTTTTTGTAATGGCACGAAAATTGTAGAGAGTAGTCAACGTTGTAGGATCAATGTGCCCTATATTCGAAGTATTCTGTACAAGCTCTTCCGGAGACACATAAGTAAGGTAAGAATTTGTATATGCAGCTAAAATTCTTGAAGGAAGGCCTTCTGGTCCGATTGCACAAAGAATATGCTCATACTGAGTCATCTGGCTTCCTTCTCGGAACAGATTTGCAACGTCAGAAAGCTTTTTTGGACGGAAAGCAATTTTTGGAATTTCGTAACCGGTTTTACGCATTTCATCACAGCGTTCCCTGAGATTGTAAATAGGCTCGTTCATGCTGTGCACGCTTCTGATGATTTTTACACCAAAGGCCATTGCGGCATCCTGAATGCTTGGTATATGAAAATCATCTTCAAAATCTACATATGCGAAGTTTTTTGTTTTATCCTGATTTGCAAAGGCAAGTGCACGACTGAAAAGACAGGTGCGCGAAAATTCACTTCCTGTAAAAAGTCCGCCGTCAATATCACGCCTGATTGTAAGTACGCACGGCATATGAATCATGGAAGGAAATCTTCTTGCATAAAGCTGATCTTCTTCTGTAAGATGGTCAACCCTAAGCTCAACAAGATCAACAAGCTTTGAATATTTGTTTACAAGCTGTCTGTCTTCTTCAAGAGTTTTTCCTGTTAATGTCATGCATATAAGCGGTGGATTCATTCTTCAGCAAACTTCCTTATTCAATAAGTTTTTTTGCTTCAACCTTGTCTGCTACACTTAATACTAAAGTTGTTCCTCTTGGAACCTCGTATGGAATTGTAAGGTTTCCGCCAGGATGATTAAAGCTTACAATAGTATAAGAAGTACCTTCTGCAGGATATGCTTCGAGCTTCATTGGTACCGGATACGGATAATCAGGTAATTTTTCCTGGAAGATTCCATATTTGTTGTCGTCGTTTGTGTCTTCCGGCATTGCCATTTCTACTGTAACTCTTGTGTAATTAGGAACATATTCATCTGTAATAGTTTCCTGATCAACAACAGTTCCCGGCTTTTCCGATTCAGTTGCAGGATGTGATGTTATGTCAAATACAATTTTTGTACGAGCGATTGTCTGAAGAAGGTCGTTTATGCTCTGACCGATTACATAAGGACGTCGTGTATTTTCGTAGTTTGGACCGCGGCTAACAACAAGATTAACTGTTACAGGTTCCGAAATTCTTGTGCCCTCTGGAGGATCCTGTTCAAGAATTGTTCCTGGCTCAGAAGCATCTGGAATGTAAGTTGGATTTGCAAGAGTAATAAGAGGCTTTGTCTGGCCTGCAAAAAGTGTCTGCAGTGACATCTGAACTTCCGAAAGATTTTTTCCAACATAATCACCGACAGAATCAATAACAATACCACGGCTGATTACAAGATTTACACGGCTATAGCCCTTTACGATTGCTCCCGGCTGAGGATTCTGTTCAAGTACAAGACCTTCGTCGCCAGGAACATTTGAATAACGCATATTAATTTTTGGATAAAGCTCCTTAATCTGCATTTCTATAAGTGCTTCGTCCCATTTTTTACCAACAACATTTGGAACAAGAACCTTTTCTGCTCCCTTGATATTTGTAAAGAAAACAGCACAGCAGACAACAATCATCAAAATAAAGGCTGCCACACAGGTTATTATGAGTGCAGGAAGATTTGACTGCAGCTTATCAAAGCCATCGCTAAAGCTGAAGCGGAGGTTCTTCAGGTTGAAAGGTTTTCGTTCGCGTTTCATTTTTGTTCCTCGTTCTATTTTAATACGGTGCCTACAAAACCTTTGGCACCATTCATAAAGTCTTTATAATTCATCATGTTTTTTCCCTGACGCTGGAGCTTTTGAATACTTAAGATTCCATCGCCGGTTTTTACATAAATGCCGCCTGATGTTTTATTATATGACAAAACCTTACCGCAGGGAAAGGCTTGATATTCATTATCCGGATCAAAAACCTCTGTTGCAGCTGCAATCTTAAGCGGTGAGTCGTTTTCTTCAAGGCACCAGCAGCATGGGTCGGGGTAATAAGCCCTGATTTTCCGGCAGATAGTTTCGGCGCTTTCATTAAAGTCGATTTTTGCCATATCCTTTGTGATTGTGTAGGTATAGGTTGCACCTTCTTTATTCTGCGGTTTACCTTTTATAAGCGAGCCCTGTTCTGCACTTTCTTTTATAAGCTGGCAGATTAACTGTGCTCCGCATTTTGCGCTGTAGTTTAAAAGAGATTCTGTTGTATCCTGTTCGTTTATATGTACAAAATCCTGTTTTAAAATGTCGCCTGCATCCATTTTGAGCGAAAGTGTCTGAATTGAAATGCCAAGAAGCTCGTCGCCCTCTAAAATTGCCTGCTGAATCGGAGTGCAGCCTCTGTATTTTGGCAGGAATGAAGGATGAAGATTTATTCCGCCCATTGGAAAAAGTGCCAGGAACTTTGGTCCGAAAATGTGACCGTATGCAAAGCATACAAGAAGGTCTGCTCCAAGTGGTGCAATTGCGTCACGGGCTGCGCTGTCCAGATGCTCTGGTGTGAATACAGGGAGTCCTTTTTCCAATGCGTATGCTGCAACAGGAGTCGGGGTAGGGGTTTTATGTCTTCCCTTAGCTGTCGGCGGGTTAGAAAGAACACCTGCAATTTCAAAGCCAAAAGCAGATTGCTGCTCATAGAGATATTCAAGTGTTATTCTTGCCGCGTCAGGGCTTCCCGCAAACAATATTTTCATTTTGATTTTTTTGCTTCCTTTGCAGCAATTTTTGCCGCAATCTTAGCCGCTTTTGCAGCCTTTGCCTTTTCTTTTTCCTTTGCGCGTTCTGCACGGCGCTTAAACTGAAGCTCTGTTTTTTCTGCAAAGGCCTTGTCGCCACGGTCTATATAAAGAATGCCTTCCAGGTGGTCATATTCATGCTGAATGATTCTGGCTAAAAAACCGTCTGCATCTAATGTGAACGGACGGCCTTTTTCATTAAGTGCCTGAACAGTTACTCCTGAAGGGCGGGTAATTGTTTCGTAAACCTGAGGAATACTAAGACAGCCTTCGTCATAATCGCTAACTTCGCTTGAAGTTTTGATTATCTGTGGATTTATAAATACTCGACGAACATCATCATCTGCAATAAGAACAAACATTCTTATGTTACGCCCGATCTGAGGAGCGGCAAGACCTACGCCTTCGCTTTCAATCATTGTTTCAAACATGTCTTCGGCAAGCTGGCGGATTTCGTCGTTTACTTCCTCTACAGGAACAGATTTTTGTCTGAGGCTTTCTTCTCCAAGTTTTACAATATCAAGCAGCATATTATTTTCCTATTCTAAGTCTGGCGGCGCGTGCGTGTCCTGCTAAGCCTTCTGCATCTCCAAGGTAGCCTGCAGCAGCTCCACTTTTTACAGTTCCAACCTTTCCTTCTTTTACACGGAGAGTTGTAACTGTTTTAAGGAACATTCTTACGCTAAGTCCACCAGTAAAGCGGGCGCTTCCAGAAGTTGGAAGTGTGTGATTCAAGCCGGCTGCATAGTCGCCGTAAACCTCTGCTGCATAGTGACCAATAAAAAGAGAACCGTAATTGAACAGATTCTTTTCTATTTTATCACGCAATTTACCGTCTGCCATTGCAAGCTCAAGGTGTTCTGGAGCTTTGCGGTTTGCAACTTCTATAGCATCTTCAAGCTTTTCTACTATTATAATCTTTCCGCAGTTATCAACACTCTGTCGGGCTGTAGTCTTTGTTGTAAGAGTTTCAAGCTGTGCTTCAATTTCGGCGCTAACCTTGTGAGCAAAATCTTCATTGTCTGTAACAAGGATTGGCTGAGCAACTACATCATGTTCTGCCTGTGCAAGAAGGTCTGCTGCAACCCAGGCCGGATTTGCTGTTTCGTCTGCAATAATCATAACTTCTGTAGGACCGGCAATAAAGTCAATTCCAACCTGTCCGTAAAGTGATTTTTTTGCAATCTGAACAAATTTGTTTCCAGGTCCTGCAATTACATCAACGCGTGGAATTGAATCTGTTCCGTAGGCCATAGCGCCTATTGCCTGTGAACCGCCTACTGCATAAAGGTGATTTACACCACAAATATATGCGGCTGCCATAATTCCTTCATCTGCATAAGGTTTTCCGCCTACAAATGCTTTTCCAGGAACTCCGGCACCAGATTTTCCTGCGGCAATTTTATCATCCGGGTGTACGCGTGGTGGAGTACACATAATTACATTTTTTACACCTGCTGCAACTGCAGGAGTTACAGTCATGATTACTGTTGAAACAAGCGGGAATCGTCCGGCAGGTACATAACAGCCTGCAGTTTCTACAGGAATTGTTTTCTGGCCTGTAATGATTCCTGGTTCAAGCTCTTCTTCAAAATCCTTGAAAGATTTTCTCTGGAGCTTTGCAAATTTTAAAGCAAGGTCGTGTGAATAAACGATTGCATCATAAATGTCGCGCTTTTCCATGCGGAGTTTTTCTGCTGCAGCCTTGAGTTCCTCCTGTGGAACTTCAAACTGTGCAGGAACAGCAACGTCAAATTTATTTCCGTAAAGTCGGAGTGCTGCATCTCCGCGCTTCTGTACTTCTTCGAGAACTGATTTTACAGTCTTGTCATCACCGTCGAAAGGGCGTCCTTTGAAAAAGTCTTCTTCTACTTCGTTATATTTTTGTATCTTAATCATATTTAATTCCTTCTTTTAGGCCCCTTCGACAAGCTCAGGGTCCACACTTCGGGGTCCCTGAGCCTGTCGAAGGGTCATATTATTTCTCCTTGTGCCTGCGGTCTAATTCATCATAAACGTCTTTCCAGCTTACGCCTTCCTTGTACATAAGGACGTTTACAAAATAAAGCAGGTCTGCCGCTTCCCAGATTACTTCATCGCGGGTGTCGGCTTCGCATAATTCTTCTGCTTCTTCTTCTACCTTTTCGCGTACACGCTTAGCATCTAAAGTCGCGGTGTAGCTTCCAGGCTTTGGATTAGCAAATCTATCTGCGATTATGTTATAGAGACGGCCCATGCTCGACTTTTCGCCGGGGTCTGTTCCATAACATGTCCAGGAGCCGGTATGACAAGCTGGTCCTGTTGGCAAAACTGTTGCAAGAATGCTGTCTCTGTCGCAGTCTGCACGCAGGCGGATAATATCAAGAAAATTTCCGCTTGTTTCGCCCTTAGTCCAAAGCTCGTTTCTTGAGCGGCTCCAGAAGGTCAATTTACCACATTCAAAGGTTTTTCTTACTGCATCTGCATTTGCAAAGCCCTGCATTAAAACTTCACCGTTTACACTCTGTGCAATTACAGGAATAAGCGGTGTCTTTTCAAAATCAAGACAGCTTACAAAAGCATCTGTAAGGTTTACTTTGTTTGTATAAAGTGCCATTCCAAGCTGAACATCGCAATGTAAGTGCTCGAGCGCAGCAATTTCGTCTACACTCGAAACGCCTCCTGCTACAACAACGCGGCATTTTACAGCCTCGCGCAGCTGCTTTGCATAGTCCATGTTTGTACCCTGCATGCAGCCTTCCTTTTCTACACAGGTAAAAAGCAGTTCTGAGCAGAATTTTTCTGCCTGCTTAGCACCTTCAATAAGAGGAATATCTACAGTTTCTGTCCAGCCTTTTACGGCGATTTTTCCATTTATAGCATCTACAGATATGATGATTCTGTCTTTACCTATTGCTGCGGCAAGTTCATTCAAAAAATCTTCGTTGAGAACGCTTTCACCAGGGGCTGGGGCAGCTTTCCAGGCTGCAGAACCGATTATTACCTTTTCGGCTCCAAGAGAAACAAGCTCGCGTGCACGTTTTACAGTACGGATTCCTCCTCCTGTTCTGACATTTCCATGACGGAGAAGTGATTTTAAAAGGGGAGTATTTGCAGTATTTCCCTTGGCGTCAACGTTTCCAAGTGCGGCATCAAGATCAATAACCGCAACCTCGCCATACATATCAAACTGGCGGATAAGAGAATCTGCATCATCGCGTTCAAGCATAAGGTCTTTGCCGTTTTTAAGCTGAACTACGTGTCCGTTTTTCAAATCAATAGATGAAATTACCATAGCGTACGATTATAGCAGATTTCGTGATTAATTACAAACGGACAAAAAAAAGCTGCCGAAAAAGGAGTAAATCGGCAGCTTAATATTGAAAAAAAAAGGAAAGAAAAAAATCAGTTTTCTAGCATCGAATACACTAATTAAACCACAGGGTATCAGAATGGTTACAAAAAAAACAAAAAAAAATTAAGTGGTTGCGGGAAGTGAAAACTTATACTATACTAATAGTGGGTAGGGAAAAAATGGCTGAAACTAAAAAATCTTCTCTGGCAGCAAGGGCAGAAGCCCTTGTAGCAAAATCTAATGCACAAAAATCAACAGCAAAGGCAGCAGTAAAGGCTCCTGCGAAGATTCCGGCAAAGACTACTGCAAAAGCGCCGGCAAAACCAGCTGCAAAACCAGTGGCAAAAGCACCTGCTAAACCTGCTGCAAAAGCCGCTCCAGCAAAACCTGCTGCACCAGCAAAAAAGGCTGTGCCTTCAAAAGGTCCTGCCGTATATGATGAAAACAGTATTCAGCATCTTGAAGGCCTTGAGCATATCCGTCTGCGCCCTGGTATGTACATCGGTTCCCTTGGTGACGGTTCAAACGAAAATGACGGTATTTATATCCTGTTAAAAGAAGGAATTGATAATTCTGTTGATGAATTTTCACAGGGCTTTGGAAAACGCATTAATATAGAAATAAAAGATAATCGTGTAATAATCCGTGACTTTGGACGAGGAATTCCGCTTGGCAAGCTGGAAGATTGTGTTTCTAACGTAAATACCGGTGCCAAATACAATAACTCTGTATTCAAACAGGCAATTGGTATGAACGGTGTTGGTATTAAAGCCACAAACGCACTTTCTTCATACTTCCGTGCTGCTTCTATCCGCGAAGGAAAAATGGCAGTCGTAGAGTTCAAAAAGGGTGAAAAAATCTCGGGCAAGGTCGGAAAGGCAAAGGAAGGAACTCCAAACGGTACTTATCTTGAGTTTGAACCTGATACTTCTATTTTTGGAAAGTATTCCTTCAACATGGAATATGTAGAAAAACGCCTTTGGAACTATGCATATTTGAATCCGGGACTGCTGCTTAAGTGCAATGGCAAGGATTACCTTAGTAAAAACGGTATTCAGGATCTGCTCTTAAACGAAATGGGCACAAGCACCAAGCCGCTCTATACAATGTTCAACTATCAGGGCGAAAACCTTCAGTTTGTTCTTACACATACACCATCTCTCGATAAATATGTTTATTCTTTTGTAAACGGACAGAGCACAGAAGATGGCGGTACTCACGTTACTTCGTTCCTTGACGGCTTTACAAAGGGAGTAAACAGCTTCTTTAAAAAGGAATATGACGAAAAGGATGTAACTGCAGGACTTTTGTGTGCGCTCAAGATTGGTCTTGACAACCCGATGTTTACATCTCAGACAAAAAATAAGCTTGGTAACGTAGAAATCCGTGCTCCAATCATTAAGGAAGTTCAGACTGCAGTTGATGACTGGCTGCGTCATAATCCTGATATTGCGGGGCAGCTTGAAGATAAAATCATTAAAAACCAGAAGGCACGTGCTGAAATTAACAGCGTAACAGACAAACAGGTTCGAGAAGCCGCTAAATCTGTAATGCTCAAGATTCCAAAGCTAAAGGATTGCCGCTATCACTTACAGGACGGAGACAAGGGTGCAAACAGCATGATTTTCATTACCGAGGGTGATTCTGCAACCGGTACAATGACTTATGCACGCGACGTAACTTATCAGGCAATTTTCTCTTTGCGTGGAAAGCCTGAAAATATGTACGGCCGCAAAAAGTCTGCACTTTTCGAAAATGAAGAATTAAAGAATCTGACCTTCAGCCTTGGTGTTCAGAAGGATGTTGAAGATCTTCGTTTTGATAAAATCATCATCGCAACCGATGCCGATAACGACGGTTTCCATATCAGAAATCTTGTTATGACCTATCTGCTTTTGTATTTTGAAGAGCTTGTTCTGTCTGGCCATGTATTTATTCTTGAAACTCCGCTTTTCCGTGTCCGCAACAAGAGTAAAACTGTTTACTGCTACAGTGAAGAAAGCCGCGACAAGGAGCTTGCCAAAATGGGTGCTTCTGCCGAAGTAACACGCTTTAAGGGACTTGGAGAAATTAACCCTAGTGAATTCGGTCAGTTCATCTTCCCTCGTAAAGAAGGCGAAAGCGAAGACAAGGGCATGCATCTTACACCTGTAACAATCCAGGCACTCAAGAATGTTCCCGAAGTTCTTAAGTTCTATATGGGCAAAAATACCCCTGAACGCCACGACTTTATTGTACATCACCTTTCCAAAGAGATTGATGCATAAAATAGTAGTCTAATTTCCTCTTTTTTATTATAATTATGTTTTCACAAAAAGTATTACGAGGTATTTTTATGGACTTGAAGGGAAGGAACTTTTTAACACTTAAAGATTTTTCCGCAGAAGAAATACTGGGCTTACTCGACCTTGCTGCCGACTTAAAGGCAAAGAAAAAGCGCGGTATTCCTGTTGATATTCATCGCGGAAAGAACATTGCACTCATTTTTGAAAAGACAAGTACCCGTACACGTTGTGCCTTTGAAGTTGCCGCACATGACCTTGGAATCTGCACAACTTATCTTGCAGAAGGCAGCCAGATCGGTAAAAAAGAAAGCATTGCCGACACAGCTCGTGTTCTTGGACGTATGTTCGAAGGAATTGAATACCGCGGTTATGAACAGACAATCGTAGAAGACCTTGCTAAATATTCAGGCGTTGTTGTATGGAACGGTCTTACTAATGAATATCACCCGACACAGATGCTTGCAGACATGCTTACAATCCGCGAGCACTACGGAAAGCTCAAGGGTCTCAAACTCGTTTATTTTGGAGATGCTCGCTACAACATCGGAAACTCTCTTTGCATTGTATGCTCTAAGCTTGGACTTAATTTGACCTTGTGTGCACCTGAAAAATATTTTCCTAATAAAGCTTTAGTTGAGGAGTGTGGAGCCTGGTGCAAGGAAAGCGGCGGGTCAATTACTCTCGAAAGCAATGTAGACAAAGCTGCTGCCGATGCAGATATTATTTATACTGATGTCTGGGTAAGCATGGGCGAGCCTGATGAAATCTGGGCAGAACGCATTGCAGACCTCAAGGCTTATCAGGTAAACAAGGAAGTTATGTCAAAGGCAAAGCCGACTGCAATTTTCATGCACGATCTTCCGTCTTTCCACGACTGCAAAACAAAAATCGGCGAAGAGATTCACAAAAAGTTCGGCCTTACAGCAATGGAAGTAACCGACGAGGTTTTTGAATCGCCGCAGTCTGTAGTTTTTGACGAAGCCGAAAACAGAATGCATACAATCAAGGCAGTCATTGCCGCAACATTAGGAAACAATTTCTAGGAGAAAAATATGAACGCAATAATCACTGTAGTAGGATCAGATAAAGTAGGTATCATCGCAAAGGTTTCGGCATTTTTGTCAGAGCATTCAATCAACATTGCAGACATCACCCAGACAATTCTTTCTGGCAACTTTGTAATGATGATGATGGTAGAAATGGACAAGGCAGACATCGACATAGACAGCCTGCGCCAGTCCCTCAACAAAATCTCCGAAGAAATGGGCGTAGAAATAAACATCATGGCAGAGAAGGTTTTCAGCGCCATGCATCGTGTGTAGTTCTGGGGTCCCTGAGCCTGTCGAAGGGCGCTAGAAAGAAATCACCTCGTTATACACTTCTATCGCAAACTGATCTGTCATTCCCGAAATATACTCAATAACACATTTGGTGTACGACTCGTTATCGTAAATATCAAAAATCTGAGGTGTATTGTAGCGGAGTGCCTGTTTTTTATCTTCAAAACAATGGCGGGCTGTATTGAACGGTCTGTAATTTGAATGCTTGATGAGCCAGTCTTCAAAGGTTGGTCCAAGCTTAGGGCAGTAGCGGAGTGCCTGTGCAACACGTCCGTTTTCTACATATATTTTTACGCGCTGAAGTGTGCTGTAAATTGTTTTGATGATGTTTTCGGAATAAGTTGCAAACTCGGCAAGTCTCCAGTGATTATAAATATTTGCAAAGTTGAATTTTTTAAGTTCAAGAATAAACTT
>Ga0310690_10007328_pt1 | contig 14236 bp, 4 predicted proteins | sample AusTroGonzalo_MG_2_FD_207661 | JGI IMG/M metagenome (GOLD analysis project Ga0310690, IMG submission 207661) | Bovine rumen microbial communities from tropical cattle in Woodstock, Queensland, Australia - Gonzalo_04 (v2) (version 2) | ecosystem: Host-associated > Mammals > Digestive system >...
CATGGTAGCTTATGTACTTAGTGTTGCCACCCCAGAATCCGTGTTTGGCATCTACGAAATGATAGGCAATCCGATGACCCACTTCTTCTGGTGTGTAGCCCGTTGGAAAATTCTGTAACTCTGTTTTTTGTGCATAGCAACATGTGCAAATGACTGTCAACAGGGTGAATGCGTATGCTTTGGTATTATTCATAATCATACAAAATTTGGTTAAAATTGCACTGCAAATTTAAAACGTTTTGCTATAATGTGCAAACAAACACGACAAATAAACCTGTTTTTGAGGTACTTTTTATCTGTTTCCTTGTTTACGTGTGTAAAATTATGTACTTTTGTAGTGAAAAACAATAATTGATGATGTCATGAAAAAGAAAGTTGTATCGTTGGCGGCTCTGTTGCTCATGTGTCTTTGCTCTTTCGCTCAGGAAGACGTAACAAAGGAATCGTTCACCCCGTTTTATAAAACAGACGAAGCGCCACATATGGAGAATGTCTTGCCGGAACCGCCTGCGCTTACAGACTCGCATTTCTTTTACGACTGGACCCAGTACCAGTGGGGAAAGTCAATTCGTGAGACTGAGCGTGGTCAGCAAGCAATAGCAGATGCGGGTATTTGTGCCCGTTATTTCATGGAGCGTTATGGTGAGGCAATTGGTCTTGAGCTCTCACCAGCCAAATATCCTGAGATGTATCGTCTTTTCTCACGTCTGCATCTTACAGAACAGCAAGCAGGAGCAAGTGCAAAGGCTTACTTTCACAGGGTGCGGCCATATCAGCAATATAAGGAACAGACAAGTGTTCCTCGTCATGAGAATCCCCAGGATTTCACTAGTTATCCATCAGGTCATACTCATGCTTCTTGGCTGGTAGGTTTGGCTCTTATGGTTATTGACCCATCCCATGCGGAGGAAATTATGAAGGTGGCTTACGAACTGGGTCAGAGTCGAGTGATAGTAGGATTTCATTATCAGAGCGATGTTGATGCAGGTCGTCTTTGTGGCAGCGTCACATTTGCCCGCCTGCAGAGTATGCCCGAATACCAGAAGCTGATGGAGAAGGCAATAAAGGAATTCAAAAAGAATCAAAAGAAGTAATCAGCATTCTTGTTATGAAATGTTAAAAATGCCACGTGTAGACTTTGCCATTTCTACACGTCGACTTTGCCTTTACGACACGTCGCGTTTGCCTTTGCGACGTGTCATCTTTTTCTTTGGGCTGTTTTCTTTCTGATCCTTTATGCTTTTATGCCCCAAAAGCACACTTTCTTTGCAAATTATTTGCGTAGTATTATACTTTTTTATTACTTTGCAGAAAAATTAAAGCCATCCCACGTTATGAGAAAGATTCTCTTATATTTACTTTGGATAGTCGGAATAGGACTACTGATGTCATGCACAGAAACGATAGATACCTCACAGAGGTATGTGTTCAAGGACGAGACAATACTCAGCTACCTGCAAAAGCACGATTCTTATACTGCTTATGTGGATGTCCTTAAACAGGTTCCCATCAGTAAGCGAAGTAAAAGTACGGTATATCAGCTTTTGAGTGCTCGTGGTAATTTCACAGTTTTTGCTCCCACAAACGAGGCCATAGAGAAGTATCTTCAGCAATTAGCTGATGATGAGATTATTCCTGGGCCGTCATGGGATGCTATCACAGACAGCACGATTGCCGATTCTATTCGCAAGGTGATAGTATACAATAGTATTATCGATGGTGGGGATGAAGAGTATTACGAGACATCAATGTTCCCGTTAAAGAATAATGGCGAATTTGCCCGTAACAACATGAATGAGGTCAAACTAAGTGTTTTTTACGGGAAGGACCTCGACAGTATCTATATAAATCGCGATTGTCCCATCAATCCCATAAACCGGGATATTCGTACCATCAATGGTATGATACACCAGATGGAGAAAGTGATTGCTCCAACTGATATAACATTGGCAGGTATATTTGACGAGTACCTGAAGGGTTATAAGCAAGGTTTTCTGGTAATGGCAAAATTGTGCGAAGCCTGCGGCTTGATGGACACACTGTCTAAACGTCAGGATGAGGTATATGAGCAGCTTTATCTGAGCGGTAAGATCGAGGAGAAGACCCCTGCTAACGGTTTGGCAACTATGACGGGCGGTTACTCTTATGCTCCTGCTCATAGGAAGTATGGATTTACCATATTTGCCGAACCCGACAGTTTCTGGGAGTCTGTGATAGGAAAACCGGCTGCGGAAATAACACCTGCTGATGTACAGGCATGGGTGGCAGACGGAAACTATTACCCGCAGGCCATTGCTGATGAAAATTATAAGTCAGCTCAGAATATGCTATACCAATGGACTACATATCACGTATTACCTTTTAAGATGTCACCCGACAGACTGGTCTTCCATTACAATGAGAAGGGCTATGAGTATATTGCACATCCTTATAATTATTCCATCCCCGTTATGGAGTATTATGTATCATTGGGTAAGCGTCGTTTGGTAAAGATTTATGAGAGTCCGGAGGCGGATGGTATTTACTTGAATCGTTTCCCGATTATTGATAACGCTCGACGTGGAACAGGGCACGAGATTGGTTGTAACCCCGATTGTGTCGGTTGTCGCGTATTCAGGGAAGATGAGACCCTAAATGAGCATCAGGGTGTGAACGGTTTCATTTATGCCATAGATGCACCTTTGGCTTATGATGAAAACACACGTGAGAATTTGGCGCGCTCTCGTATACGAATGGATTGTATGAGTTTCTTTCCCGAGGTGATGAATAATGATATTCGTCGTGTTCCTCTTACAGATGCGCCACACCAATGGGTGCATTTCCCTGACGATGCAGAGTATAAGTACATTGGTAATTTGAGTATTAACGAAGGTTCCACTTTTGTATATTACAATGCATATGGTTTGAAGTTCGGTAGTTTATGTGGAGATGAGGTAAAATGTGTGGGTCATTGGGAACTGGTCTTCACATTACCTCCTGTTCCTAAGCGTGGGACTTATGAGGTTCGCTATCGTATTCTTACAAACTCTGATCGTGGTGTGGGACAATTCTATTTTGGTGAAGACCCCAATCGCTTACCTGTAACAGGTATTCCTGTAGACTTGACCTTGGGTGGAGCTAACGCCATCACTGGATGGGGCGAGGATTCCAATGTCGACGATGATGCAAATATTGAGATAGACAAGCAGATGCGTAACAATGGTTTCATGAAAGGCGAGGAAAGTATCCTCATTCTTAAGCAACCTGGAACAACTGCCCGCAATAACGTGAACCGAAATATTATCCGGCGTATTGTTACACGTACTACGCTGGATCCGGAGAAGACATATTACCTGAAGATAAAATCAGTACTCGACAATACTACCTCTGAGTTTTATATGGATCACATAGAATATTGTCCTAAGGAGATTTACGACAATCCCGAAACTCCCGAGGACATCTGGTAATTTCACTGTTCAATAAAACTTATCTAACCAGTTTGTAGTCTAATTGTTTGCGGTACAGGTCGGCTCTTGCCACCTGAACTTTCACAGTGTCACCTAAGTTGTAACAATGGTGACGGCTACGACCACGCAGACGGTAATTCTTTTCGTCGAATTCATAATAGTCATCGTCAAGATCGCGCAAGGCAATCATTCCCTCGCACTTGTTCTCGTTGATTTCAACGTAAATACCGAATTCCGTTACGCCACTGATTGTGCCGACGAAGGTTTCGCCCATGTGCTCGCTCATGAACTCCACCTGTTTGTATTTGATGCTGGCGCGTTCAGCTTGAGCTGCAGTCTGCTCCATTTCGCTGCAATGCTCACAAAGTTCTTCGTATTTGACTTGGTTTGCTGAGCGTCCACCTTCAGCATACTTTGTTAAAAGACGGTGAACCATCAGGTCGGGATAACGTCGGATGGGTGAGGTGAAGTGTGTGTAATAGTCAAACGCCAATCCATAATGTCCGGCATTGTGAGTGCTGTATTTGGCCTTCATCATAGCACGTAAGGTAACCATTTCTATTACGTTTTGCTCCTTTTTACCCTTTACCTCTGTTAAAAGACGGTTCAGATTCTTGCTCATCTCGCCCTTTGCTCCATTGGTCCTTAGTTTATAACCAAACTTAACAACAAAGTCAGACAGGTTCATGAGTTTTGCGGGGTCTGGTGATTCGTGTATACGATAAGGTAATACCTTTGGTTTTTGATTTTTGGGAACTCTGCCTATACTTTCTGCCACGGTACGGTTTGCTAACAGCATAAATTCTTCTACCAATTTGTTGGCATCCTTAGCTACCTTGAAATAGACACTGGTAGGTTTCCCCTTTTCGTCAATCTCAAAACGAACTTCACATCGGTCAAAGTCGATAGCTCCTGTGGCAAAACGCCTCCTGCGAAGTTCTTTGGCCATACGGTTCAAGGTAATGAGTTCATCGGCAAAATTCTCAGCAGGCTCTGCGTCGGGTGTTAGTGGGGCATGATGGTCACCGGGGCTTTTGTAGTCCTCCTCGCTTGCTTCGCGATGATTCTCCAACACTTCCTGTACCTCTTCATACGTAAAGCGTCGGTTACTCTTTATAACAGTATGAGCAAGATGCCAGTCTTTAACTTCGGCTTTGTCATTCATCTTAAAGATGACACTATAGGTAAGCTTCTCTTCGTCGGGGCGGAGTGAGCAAATGTAATTGCAAAGGTGTTCGGGTAGCATAGGCACAGTACGGTCTACCAGATAAACGCTGGTGGAACGTTTCAGTGCTTCCTTGTCTATTATGGATCCTTCTGTAACATAATGACTAACATCAGCAATGTGAACGCCAATTTCCCATAGTCCCGCTTTCAGCTTACGTATGCTGAGTGCATCGTCAAAGTCTTTTGCATCACGTGGGTCGATGGTAAAGGTCACTACATCTCGCATATCTTCACGACGTGCAATCTCCTCTTTTGTAATGTCCAGCGTTAGCTTTTCCGCAGCCTTTTCTACGGCTGCAGGATAAACATAAGGCAGGCCAAATTCTGCCAAAATAGCATGCATTTCAGCATTGTTCTCGCCTGTCTTTCCCAAAATGTCTATTACCTTACCGATGGGATTCTTTGCATTCTCGGGCCATTCAACAATCTTTACGATGGCTTTATCGCCAGTTTGTCCTTTTTTAAGGTTTGTTTTTGGAATAAAGATGTCGTTTGCCAGGGTTCGGTCCTCTGTGAGAAGGTATGCATAGTTCTTGCTTACTTGCAGTGTCCCCACAAACTGTTTATCACTACGTTTTAATATTTCTGTTACTGCAGCTTCGCGTACATGGTGTTTACGGCGTGCCAACATGGTTACTTGAACCTTGTCACCATCCATTGCGTGCATGCTGTTTCGCTCTGCCACCAATATGGGTTCCCCACCATCTTGCGGTTCGAATGTGTTTTTCCCATTGGCTTTGCGGCGGAAGATACCTTCCATTACCTGTGTCGGGTTATTAAGCATGTAGCAGAAGCGTGGCTGTTCCTTGATATAGTCGTCCATCAATAAGGTTTCCAGCACATCCATTAACAGCATCTTGGCAGGGTGTGTATTCAAGTGGAGTTCGCGGTAGAGTGTTTTGAGTTCAAACACTTGAGTAGGTCTTTCCTCGAACAAGGCTATAACCATCTGTTCCAGGTTTTTCTTTTTGAGGCGTCCGCCTCCGCTTTTCTTCTTTCCCATGATATTGCAATATTGAAGTAATAATAACGTTAGCTGAAGTATGCGATGGCAATTATACTTGTTTAAAATGCCAGACATAAGCAGTTTCGCAGACTTATGTCTGCAAAGATAAGAAGTTTTTTTGTATGTTCCCAAAATTATTCTTATTTTTGCGACCGAATTATCTGGAATGCAGGCATAAAGCCTGTTAGAATATGAAAACAAACATGAAATCAATACAACTGCTAAAGGCAATATTTATATTGCTTTTGTTTAACCCAAATATTTATGCTTTCGATGCCAACATAGACAAACTGCTGTCGGGTACCATTATCTCATCGTCTAATTTGTCGGGAGCAGTAAACGCTTTTGATGATGATGCCTCAACTTTTTTTTCCACAAACAGCAGCAACAGACAATGGGTGGGATTGGATTTGGGGTCGCCTCATGTAATTACTCGTATCAGTTATACACCTTCTGCTAGTTCTAATGGTCCTGATCGAATGTTACTTTCTTTGTTTGAGGGAGGTAACGACCCCAACTTTATGGATGCTGTTCCTTTATTTCTCATTGCAGAAAAACCCACAGCAAAGTCCGCTACAACCGCGAATATTAAAGTGAGCCGTGGCGTTCGATATGTACGTTATGTGGGTAGTTCCGGATCTTACTGTAACGTGGCTGAACTCAAGTTCTACGGTCATGAAGGTGAGGGCGACGATAGTCAGTTCTATCAGATAACGAATATTCCTACACTTAGTGTTCATGTCGAGAATGGCATTATGCCCCAAACCAGAGGTGAGGATTTTGAATCACAGTCCGTCTTGATTTATGAGGATGGTAAGATGTTGCAAGAATATCCCATTCTGTTCCGCGTGCGAGGCAATTATTCGGCTTCTCACGAAAATAAGGCTTTTCGCTTTAAGTATAACGACGGGAAGAGTCATCACATAATGAAGGGAGGACACAACGAGTCGCCTGTGAAAGCGAAAAAGTGGGTACTCATCAATAGTTATCGAGACAAATCTTTAATGCGTAATCCGGTAGCATGGGCCATGTCGAAACGCGCAGAGATGACGTGGACACCCTGGAGTCAGGTGGTTGACCTCATTGTCAATGGCGACTATCACGGTACCTATACATTTGCCGATCACGTGGATGTGCATGAAGGGCGTATTGACATTACTGAGATGACAGAAGCAGATGTTGAAAAAGAGACTATCACAGGTGGTTATTATGTTGAGGTAGACAATAATGCCAGCCGTGAGCCATATTGGTTCAACTCCTTATACGGAAATCCTATTTCTATCCATGATCCTGACGAAGATATTATGCAGCCCGAACAGTTCCGGTATATCGAAGATACTTGGAACAATATGGAGAGCGTTGTCTTTGGCTCCGATTATACGGATAGTGAGAATGGTATGCGTTCTGTCCTTGACATGGAGACTTTTCTCAGACATATTCTTGTCAGTGAGTTCAATGGTAATACGGATATGCTATGCCAGGTCTTCTTGTATAAAGAACGTGGTGATAACCACTTTTATGTTGGTCCTGTTTGGGATGCAGATTTAGCTCTCGAAAATGATCAAACCACCTATCCTGCTAATGAGCGCATGGATTGGACGTACAAGGTTCGCGATACTGGTAACTGGACGCAGTTTGTTGACCGTGTTCTTTCTGACCCCTCTGCTTTTGCCCGTATGCAGGAGATGTGGGCGAAACTTCGTAGAAACGGAGCCTTTGAGCCGGATGATGTGGCTGCAGATGTAGATTCGTTACGCAATGAAATACGGTCTTCTGCACGCCTTAATTTTATCCGTTGGCCTTACCTTAACCAATGGCTTTCGCTGAATCCTGCAGTACCCGGCTCATGGGAAAAAGAAGTGGATCGTGTACGTAACTTTGTTCATGACCGCGTTGCTTGGATGGACACGATGCTTTCTTACGGGATGATAAGCCAGAAAAATGGCGTCTATCAGATTAATACTCCGCTCGACCTTTGTCTTTTCGCAGAGATCGTAAATGGTGGCGAGAACAAGGCCAGTGCTGTGCTGAATGCCGATCTGAATATGGAAGACTTCCAGTCCGAGTTTGTTCCTATCGGCAATAGTAAGGTACAATATGCCGGCAAGTTTGATGGTGGTGGGCATACCATCAGAAATCTGAATATTACGGGAACGGACAATGTTGGTCTTTTTGGCATGGTGGCAGCGGGAACAGAAATAAAGAATCTGCACCTTGATGCTTCTTGTTCTGTTTCAGGTACTAATTATGTGGCTGGCTTGATTGGTTATGTGCGTACGGGAACGGTAAAGATAAATCAGTGTAGCACAGCCGCATCTGTTACTGCGACGGGTGCTTATGCAGCAGGATTCCTGGGCTATGCCCGCAAACTGGCCAATATCTACATAGAAGATTCTTACAATATCGGCAAAGTACAGGCCGACAGCATGGCGGCAGCCATTATTGCCCCCTCAAAAGGAAGGTTGTACATTACGGATTGCTATAATGCAGGCAAGATTATGGGCACTTTCCCAGAACAGGAATTTGCGTACTCCGATTATGTGCTGGAAATACAGAACTGCTACGATGCCTATTCACATCAAGTGGAGACTGTTACGACAATAGAAGTGCTATCTGGTGCTCTCTGCTATCTACTCAATACTGGTATCGGTGACACCAAGTGGCGACAGAATATAGATAATGGCCGTAAGGTTGACGGACATCCGGTACTGAAGACCTCAAGTGGTATTGTTTATCATCAAAGTGGGATTTACACGAACTTAAATGAGTCGTTACAGGGTTATCGTTATTACAAGTGGGAAGTTCGTAACATTAACGGTGGCAACCATAGCACTATTCAGTTTGCTGAGTTCGACATTTTAGACGAAAATGGCGAAGAATACCCTTCTTTATATATATATAGGGGGACAGAGAGCACAATATCCCATCAGAACTGGCCCAATGCTGGTGATAATGATGTGTACACCAAATATTGTGCAGCTTTCCACAATGGGGCTTATTTCTTATTTGATATGCAAGAGATTGTTATGCCATATGGATACCGTATCTATACAGCTAATGACACCCAAAGATATCCTGATCGAAATCCCTGTAGTTGGCGATTGTACGGAAGTAACACCTATACCGAGAATCCCGATGATGAGTGTTGGACACTATTAGACGAGCAGACAAACAATTCTACATTGCAGGCGGTTAACTATACCCCCTTTGATTTCAATCTTGCAATTAAAGATAGTGAGACAGGCAGTGAGAGCCTCACCCCAACCCTCTCTGAAGGCGAAGGAGCTATTTACGATCTCAGTGGTCGTTGTGTACGTAAGGCTCAGAAGGGTATCTACATTATTAATGGTAAGAAGATAGTTTTTAGGTGACGAGAAGACTAAATTATAAGCCGATTGTGGTTAAATAATGTTAAACATGGGGGCAAAGGCACATAATTTGGTTAATATGTTCTTCAAAAACCCTATATTTGTATGCTTTTAGGGCACATTGCCTAAAAACGTAGCCGCTCAAGTATGAAATTAAAAACAATATTATTTATTAACTTTATTATTAACTAAAACCTAAACACAATGAAGAGAAAATTTACTTCTTCAAGTACTCTTTGGTCATGTCTCATCGCTTTGGTGATGATGATGTCATCTCAGAGTATGTGGGCTGAGTATGTCAAGCTCACAGCATTGTCTGGTACCGGTGGTACGGGCGGTGAAGGTTATGCCAGCTTGGTTGACACAAAAATAGGCACCAAGATGGGCCATTCTTTTGACCCGGCAAACCCCGATCGTGCCCTCGCTTACATTATCGTTAAAGCAGAGAAAGCTGTTGTTCCAGAATGGTACTTCCTTGTTACCGGCGGTGATACGGGATCTTACACAGGTCGTAACTGGAAGACTTGGAAGATTTTTGGTGGTAACTTTGCAAGCGATGCTGATGCAGTTCGTGGTGACATTAATGACCCGGCTGCCAGTGGTTGGACGCTCGTTGACTATAAAGAAGATGAGCTTCTGCCAGCAGCAGACAACGGTGTTGTAAACTTGGAGTTTGATTACGAAGGCAAAGAAGCTTTCCAGTATTATTGGATTGAAATTATTGAGTCTGTTCAGGGTTCCGACACTTGGCTTCAGATGGCAGAATGGGGTCTGGGCTCTTACACCGACCTCGAGCAGTATCTTAAGGATCTTGCCTCTGGTGTTACAGGAACCGATGAGCCTGTCAATTATTACTTCCTGTCTGGTTCCCCAGCAGGTTTTGGCGGTGAAGGGACAGCCAACCTTATTGATGGTGACACTTCCAACAAGTGGTGTACTAGTTTCACAAACAGAGAGGATGGAGCGACGGCTGACGGAGCATATATTGTCTTCAAGGCTTCTCGTCCTATGGCACCTACCTACTATTCTATGGTTACAGGTAATGATACAGGTAACAACCCTGGTCGTAACTGGAAACAGTGGCACATCTATGGTATGAATGCCGATGACGATGCAGCTGTAACCCGTAGTTCAGATAAGTGGGTACCCCTTGACAACAAGTTCAGTGTTACTGCGGGCACGGGTTTGAATCAGTTGCCAGCTGCTAACTTCGCCCAGGCATACTTCACTCTCTCAGAGACGAATGCTACCGCTTACAGGTATTTCAAGGTTGAAATTGACCAGTGCGTAAGCAGTGGTCTCATGCAGATGTCTGAACTATCTCTTGGTGACGAATACACATTTGCTATTGACCGCAATGCGCTTCTTACGGCAACTGCAGAGCGTTATAATGCAGAGGACTTCGCAGAGAAGGCTTTGTACGACGAGATGGCACAGATCATTGCAAACATTAACGCTTGTACTGACCCTGTCACATTGGGCGAACTGACGTCTGCAGTCGATGATATGGTTGCCAAGATAAACGCTTCGAAGAATCTATATGCCAACCTGATTTCTGTACGCAATTCTGCCATCAACCAGTTGGCTGATAACAACGTGGCAGCAGCAGCACTTACATACGTAAATGGTTGGATCAGCGAGACAGAAGTCATTGCTCCTAACAATGACTATCCTTGCGGTAACTATGCCTACATCGTGGCTAATCGCCAGTTAACTGGTGAAGAAGCCTCCAATGAGGCTAAGCGCTTCTCTGCATATCTTCAGTCCAATGTCAATGTTGTGGATGATCCCATTGCTGATGTTGGTTATACGTTCATCACAGGTACTACAGATAACTGGAACGCTAGTGAGGGTCCTGAATTCTTGATCGATGGCGAGTCTGGTCTCAATGGTACCGCGAGCACGAAGTGGGGTACAGGTACTGGTGGCGACCGCTTCCTTATTTTCAAGGCAAATTCACCCATCAAGCCCACTTATTATGGTCTTGTAACTGGTGGTGATACAGGCACTTATACTGAACGTAACTGGAAAAACTGGAAGATTTGGGCAGCTAACTTCGAAAGCGATGAAGAGGCTACCAAGGATGCAGAGGGTTGGGTTCTCATTGATGTAAAAGAGAATGTTGGTACAGATGTACTGAAGACCACCAGCCTGTTCGAGAGCTACATCAACCTTTCTATCGGTTGCGCAGTTCCTTACGAGTACTTCAAGATTGAGGTTTATCACTCAGGTGGTATGCAGATGAATGAGTTCACTTTCTACAACTTGGGTGACTTAGTCAACTATCGTCAGACCTTCATTGAGGAATTTGCTGATTATGATCCAGAGGCTGATCCTGCATATAAGGGTTATACTGATGCCTATAAGGCAAAGTATCAGGAGATGTGTAATTCCACTTTTGCTCCTGATTTGATGAAGTTTAAGAATGATTTGAAAGACCTGCAGGAGCAGATTGAAAGCTCTGTTGAAAAGTATTTGGAGTACGAAGCTTGGTATGATGAACTTTCCAGCGTAGGTGCTGCCTCTGAAGGTCTTCAGGCATGGTTCGAGGGTTATACAAGCGAGAATGTAGGCCCCAACAGCCTGTACATCAATGGTACTCATGATTATATCATGGAGAACCTCAATCTCGATAACGACGCTCTTGGTCAAGCAGCTGAGACATATGAAGACGAAAGTGGCAAACACGAAATTCTTCCAAGTGGTGAGATTGGCTACATTCAGAATATGATTAACGCTGCCAACGAAGGTGTTTACATTCTGCTCGGCGGTAACACCGTTGGTCAGTGGGGCGATGGCTTCTATGGTCATCTCATCGATGGTATTGCCTTGAACAGTGAAGACGAGGAAGGCAATAAGATTAATGCTACCAAGTGGGGTGGTTCTGCTGATGCTAATGGTGACACCTATATTATCTTCCGTACGTTAGATAAGACCAATCCATTCTTCTACACCCTGACCACAGGTAACGATACTGGCAGTTATCCTAACCGTAACTGGGGCACGTGGTACATCTATGGTGCTAACTTCGACGGTGATGCAGATGCCACTAAGGACGCTGAAGGTTGGGTGCTGATTGACGAAAAGGAGAATGTTGGTCAGGACCGCTTGCATCCAGTTAACGCAGAGCCTTCTTTCTTTGGCTTCAGTACAGGAACTACCGAGGCATATACATACTATAAGGTAGTAGTTACCGAAGCTTACGATGGAACTCAAATTCAGATGAATGAGATGCACTTTGGAACTCCAGAGGAATTTGAGGAAATAAAGAGTGATTACACAGCAGCAGCAGATGAGTTCGATTTGGATGTTGTGGCAGAACAAGCTCTTATCGACAAGTACAAGGAAACTGTTCCTGAGATTGCTGAGTGCGCAAATATGGAGGATCTCTTCGTTGTCAACTATCAACTTGAAACCCTTCGCGAGAAGATCACTGCCAGTGTCAAGGTTTACACTCAGTTTAGCGATTGCAGAGACGGAGTTAAGGAGTATCTCGAGGAGAATCAGCTTGAAGAGACCGAGGCTTTGGCTACATTGAAATCTTACATTGGTGAGAACGTTGTCGAACCGAACGAGGCATTTGTCAATGGTTCTGCAGAGTATATCCTTGATCATCACGTATTGGCAGATAGTGTAGTTGTTGAAGAGATTGAATTCCTTGAGTCTTTGAAGACTGCTGCTGTTGCTGCCGGTTATGTGGCAGGTACTGACATTTCTGCTATGATTGTTAACCGCAACTTCGCTGTTGCAGAGGATGTGTTAGACGAGAAGGGCGAGAAGGTTTCTGGTACAAAGAAGGCTGAAGGCTGGAATGGCTATTTGTTCAGCAACGGAACTAACGTGGATGGTACCATGTCTGCAGCCGAATTCTGCAACGAGCAGTCTAAGTTCGACATCAGTCAGACTCTGAAAGGCTTGAAGAACGGTTATTATGAGGTGAAACTGAATGCTGGTTTCCGTCCCAATGGTAACATCAACAGTTTCAACTATGCTGCAATGGCATATGCCAACGATACTAAGACCTTCGTTCCTGCTGTTCGTGAGTTTATGGTAGAAGATAAGGAAGAAGCTTGGACAGGTAGCATTGCAGATAAAGAAATCTACAAGTGTGACGTTGAAGAACCCATGGATGATCCTGCGGTTGACTCTGTTGTCGTAGGTTATGTTATCTGGGGTGTTCAGGGTACTATCAATGCTATCCTGCACGATCGCTACGAGATTACCATGGTTGCTAAGGTAACTAATGGTAACTTGAAGATTGGTTTGAAGAACGAAGGTACTACTGTTGGTGGCGACTGGCTGGGTGCTGGTAACTTCCGTCTGACTTATCTTGGTGAGGAGGCTACACAAGATGCAATTGCTGCAGCTGCAGAGTACAATGGTGCTCGTGCCCTTACACTGACAGAAACTTATGTTCCTGAAGACGCATCAGAAGCTAGTATGTATCAGCCTGCTCCTAACTTCGGTGAGGCCCAGAAAGCAGCTTTAGCTAATGTTGCTAATAGTAAAACCGTAGATCAGTTGATAGCCGATGGTAAGTTGTTTGCTAGCATCTATGAGACCAAGGCAGCATATTATGACCTTTGCTTCTATAAGGATGCTGTTAACAACAAGTGGATGAACCATCCTGGTAACGTAGAAGATGATATTGCTGATATCGTAGAAGGTCTTGAAGTAGGTACATACGCAGATGCTGCTGCTGCTATAAAGGCTAAGGAAGATTTGCTTGCTAAGTATCCCGACTACTTCGAATTCGGTACCGAGTCTAACGAAAGCAAAAATGTTGAATTCACAGAAGGTGATGGTTACGAGGGTGCCTTCGAGTATGCTATCGAGGCAGATGGCAAGACACCTTATGTTTATCTGAAGTCTTTCTATGATGATTTGAAGGATTACGAGGTTACATTCAGCTTCGAATACAAGTCTGCAGAGGCTATAGAAGGTGGTAAACTTTTCTTCGGTACTCCTGTTCCCGATAATCGTTCTATCGAGCTGCCTACTTTGGAGCCTGCAACAGAGTGGACTACTGTTACGGTTGACATTTCTCAGGCTATTAAGGAGTGGGGCTTCGGTAAGACCGACCATATTATCAGGTGGCAAATCACTTCTAGAGCAGATGAACTTTCTTTCAGTGCACGTCGCTTCATCGTTAGCGGGAAGCCAAGTAAGAAGGGGGATGTTAATGGTGA
>Ga0310690_10007329_pt1 | contig 14236 bp, 10 predicted proteins | sample AusTroGonzalo_MG_2_FD_207661 | JGI IMG/M metagenome (GOLD analysis project Ga0310690, IMG submission 207661) | Bovine rumen microbial communities from tropical cattle in Woodstock, Queensland, Australia - Gonzalo_04 (v2) (version 2) | ecosystem: Host-associated > Mammals > Digestive system >...
AAATGAGATTGTCTTTGCTGGAGTGGGGAAGGCTGATTGGGAAATAGAGTTAGCCCTTGAGGCAGGCATTCAATACTTTAATGTTGAGAGCATACCCGAGCTTGAAGTAATTGCAGAGATAGCTCAGAGAATGGGGAAGGTAGCAGACGTGAGTTTCCGCATCAATCCAGATGTAGGAGCACATACTCATGCAAACATTACTACAGGCCTTGCTGAGAACAAGTTCGGCATTGCTATGGAAGACATGATTCAGGTCATCCGAATTGCTGAACAGTTGCAGAGCGTTCGCTTTGTGGGATTGCATTTCCATATTGGAAGTCAAATACTCGAGATGGACGACTTCGAAGCTTTGTGCTATCGTATCAATGAATTGCAAGATCAACTCGAAGCAGAGTGCATCAAAGTGAAGAACATCAATGTTGGTGGTGGTTTGGGTATCGATTATGAGACCCCAGACGAGCATCCTGTTCCTGACTTCAAAGCGTACTTTGAGACGTATGAAAAGCTTCTGAAACTGCGTCAAGGTCAACATTTGCACTTCGAGTTGGGTAGGGCAGTTGTTGCTCAATGTGGCATGCTCATTACCCGTTGCCTCTATGTAAAACAAGCGAAGGAAAAGCAGTTTGCAATTGTTGACGCAGGTATGACTGAACTCATTCGTCCTGCTCTTTATGGCGCCTTCCATCATATCCAAAACATCAGCAGCTCAGAACCTGTTCAGACCTATGATGTGGTCGGTCCTATCTGTGAGAGTAGCGACATCTTTGCAAAAGATTGCCAGCTTCCAGCCACAAAGAGAGGAGACCTCATAGCTATCCGTTCAGCAGGAGCTTATGGTGAAACTATGGCGAGTCAGTACAATTGTCGAGAATTGCCGAAAGCCTATACAACAGAAGATATCATTTCATAAATGCAAAATCTAAGTATCATCGTTACTTGCGAGGAGCAGGAAACTCAGCTTCGAAGTTTGCTACCTCAATTACTCTCTCTGCAGTATGGGGGGGAGTATGAGGTGATTGTCGTCGATAAATTGCACGACAAAGATATCGAAGAGTGGCTTGAGGACATGGAAATCCAATACCCACATCTTACCCATACCTTCTGTTCAACAACGGCTAGAGGCGTAGACATCGACAAACTTGCACTTACTTTGGGGGCCAAAGCAGCCAACTATGATTGGCTTGTCATTGTACCTGTTGATGTTAAGCTGCCAAGTGAGGATTGGCTTCAGAAACTCACAACTCAGCTGGATGATGAGTCAGATATCCGAGTAGGCATCACAGATTGCAAACGTCGATGGAACTGGTTCAGATCATATATCTTCCGTCGTCGATTCTCTCTGTATCGTCTGACTTCTTCCGTCATTCTCTGTCGCCGTAACAGCTTGCTTCAAGGGCAAGTCATCAAATTGTCAAGTAGTCAAATCGTCAAATTATAATGCAGAGCATTCCTTTCATAGCTTGGTGCCTCGAGCACTTGAACTACTGGGTTGTTACCCTTCTGATGGCCATCGAGAGCAGTTTCATCCCCTTTCCCAGCGAAGTTGTTGTGCCTCCAGCAGCCTATATGGCAGCTACAACAGGCGAGATGAATGTCTTCCTTGTTGTGCTTTTTGCTTCTGTTGGAGCATGCATTGGAGCCCTCGTCAATTACTTCCTGGCTCGTTATCTTGGACGGCCTCTTGTTTATCGTTTTGCTGAGAGCAGGATAGGGCATATGTGCCTGATTGATAGTGAGAAAGTGGGAAAAGCGGAGCGATACTTTGATGAGCACGGAGCTATTGGAACTTTCTTCGGACGACTTGTGCCTGCAGTTCGCCAACTTATCAGCATTCCTGCTGGTTTGGCTCGAATGAGTCTTGGTCGCTTCATGCTTTACACCACACTTGGAGCAACCCTTTGGAACTCTATCCTTGCAGGAATGGGTTGGTATATTGGTCGTTATTATAGTGGTCAGCTCGAAGAGAAAGTTGCCCAATATAGTGGCGAACTCAAGATTGCTATGATTGCTCTCGGAGTAGTTGTGGTATTATTCCTTGCTTATAAAGGCGTGAAGAAATAAACATGAAATACACTATGAGATTTAGATTACCCCTGATTCTGTTTTGTTTGCTTTTAGGTTTGACAGCCTTTTCACAAACCGACACCATTTCACTTCGAATAATGACTTATAACATTCGTCATGGAGCTGGAATGGACGATGTTATTGATCTGGACAGACAGGCAGCTATTATTCGGAACACACTTCCAGATGTAGTCGGATTGCAGGAAGTGGATAGTGTGGTGAAACGTTCAGGATATGTTCCTCAGGCTGCCATTATGGGCGAAAAGGTAGGAATGTATGCTACATTTGGTCCCGCTATTCCTCTAACTGCTGGAAAATACGGAGTCGCTATTCTTAGCAAGGAACTTCCATTATCAGTCCGCAATATCCCTTTGCCAGGAGAAGAGAAAAGAACCCTACTTGTTTGCGAGTTCGAGAAATATGTGTTCGCCACAACCCATCTCGACCTTAATGATTCTTGTCGTCTTGCCTCTGTGCCTATCATCTTCGAGGAAGCCGCTAGATGGGAGAAACCGTTTTTCATCTGTGGTGATTGGAATGATCAACCCTCTTCTACACTCATCACACAATTGAAGAAGAAGTTTCGCTTTTTAAACAATCTGAATCCGAGTAGTGCCAATTATACTTTTCCAGCTCGCAATCCCAACCGCATCATCGACTATATAGCCTCTTATGGTTCGGAAATTAAAAGTGCCAAAAAGCGTAGAGTCCTTAATGAACCTGAGGCTTCCGACCATCGTCCAGTTGTGGTGGAACTTGAGTTCAAGGTTACTGCAACAGATATTCATTCACCATTAGCAAATGGCGAGTTGATGCAGGATGAAGAGGTTTATGACCTTACAGGCAAGAGAGTTGCAAACGACAGACTAACTCCTGGACTCTATATTATGAAGAACAGCAGGAGGAAGGTCGTGATAAAGTAATCAATATCCTTAGTGAAGTTGTTAAACGTCACACTTGATGATTGCAATCGTCAAACGCGTCGTTGGCTATCTTCGCGTTTGATGTTTGCCAACGACACTAGCCATAGTTGGACGGCCTTATTTCTCAGCTATCCTTTCAAGCGTTTGATAGACTTGCATCAAGCCTCTTGGAACATGGAAACAGCCTTTCCACTTGCCGCCTTTAAGCGTAAGTAGCACTTCACCTCGGCGATTCAGGTAGCCAAACCACTCAGGATATTCTGGGTCCATGAAATGGCTCCAAACATACTCGTGAACTTTCATGAACCAATCCAAACATTCCTGACTGCCTGTCAGCTCGTAACCCTTTATCATTGTGATGAGTGTTTCTATGTGAACCCACCAAAGCTTCTGGTCCCATTCTAGTTGCTGTAAAGGTCTGCCCAAACGGTCCATAAAGTAGAAGATGCCACCATATTGCTTGTCCCAACCATATTCGGCTTCGCGAAGAGCAATGTGGACAGCTTTCTCGATGAGGTCCTTGCGGCCCAATCGTTTGCCAAGATCCATAATGAACCACATAGCTTCGATAGCGTGACCAGGATTAAGGAGTCGTCCTTCGTGGCAATCAACCAGGTTTCCGTCCTTGCTTACATGCTCTACAACCAAATCCAATTCTGGGCGATAGAACACATCAAGAACCTCGTGCAGACAGATGTCAATGGTTTCTTGCAGGAACTTCGGTTCCAACAAATCCTCTATCTCGAGGGCAACATTACAGAGTATCATTGGTAGAGCGAAGTCCTTAAGTGAACGAGCACCTTGAGCAGCTTTGCTCCACTTGCCTTTTGGATTGTTTCGCTTGGCAAGCACAATGTCAAATGTCTTCTTGGCAATATCGGCATATTCCTGAATACCTGTTGCTTTGTAGAGCTGGCCAAAAGCGATAACAGCAAAGGTGTAGGAGAAGATGTTGTAGGGTTCTACAAGTGGACGACCTTCTCTATCGAGCGAGAAATACCAGTTCAGGTTGCCGTCGTGCCCGTACTTCTTCAGGAACTCAGCTCCCTGAATGGCAGCATCTAGCCACTCTTGTTTCTTCTCCACTTTATTGTAAAGCGTTGCCAACATCCACACCTCGCGGCCCTGTAGCCAAATGAATTTGTCAGTATCATATACTTCGCCGTTTCGTTCGATACAGGTAAAATAGCCGCCAAACTGTTTGTCTATACTGTTCTCCATCCAGAAGGGCATCACTCTGTCCAGCAACTCGCTCTTGTACTGAGCAGCAAGTAATTTGAAATCTATCATGGTTATATTTGTTTTAAGTTATTTCGAATTGTTGAGACTTAAGAGCCATGCAACTATGACACTCACTACGATTCCTGTTGCGCCAAAGAGGAAGAAGTTGACATCTGTGTAGAGGTACATCAGGAACACAACCAACTCGCCTGCCACAAAGCCTGTCAGAGCCGCTTTGCCCTTGATTCGCGGAATAAAGATAGCCATTACGAAGAGACCTCCCAAGCCGCTCGTCAGCAAGCCAAGAATGGTGTTGAAGTAGTCGAGCAGCGAGGCAATGTCCCAAGTCGCCATCAACAAAGCGATTTCCAAGCCCATCATACCACTTACAACACAAGTCCAACGGGCAACTCTTAGAAGTGTTGAGTCCTTGATTGAAGGACGGAATCGTTGCACAAAGTCCACGCTAAAGGCCGTACTCACACTATTGATGTTACTCGATATCGTGCTCATTGTGGCAGCAAAAATAGCGGCAATCAGTAGTCCAGCAATGCCTGCAGGCATTTGGCTCATCATGAAGTAGGGGAAGATGGCATCGCCTTGCTGCATTGTGATGTCAAGACTCGAAGGATGCGTCTTGTAGAATGTATAGAGACCTGTGCCGATAAAATAGAAAGCGACTGAGATAAAGACACTCATAAAGCCGTTTACAAGAATGCTTCGACCTGCGCTCTTCTCGTCCTTAGTGGTCATATAGCGCTGAATGACAGTCTGGTCGCTTGTATAGGATATCAGGTTATTGGCAATTCCGCCACCAATGATTGCCACCCAGAAAGTAACTCTGCGATAGTCCATACTCCAAATGAAGAGCCGCAACTTGTCATTATCAACTGCCAGATTCCACGCTCCAGAGAAGCCCCCTTCTGTATTGCCCCAAAGATATAGAGCAGCGAAGATGGCGCCTCCAACAAGGATGCAACCTTGCACAACATCTCCCCAAATAACGGCTTCCACGCCACCCATTGTACAATAAATAATGGTAACGAGTCCCATCAGGATGATGCAAAGATAGATGTCGATGCCTGTAACTGCGGTTAGAGCAAGCGAAGGCAGGTACATCACAAGTGCCATTCTTGCAACCATGAAGATGCAGAAGAGCGAAGATGCAAGGAGTCGAGTGGCTGCATTAAAGCGTTCTTCGAGTATCGCATAAGCCGATGCCGCCTTGCTTCTGCGGAAATAGGGTAGGTAATACCAAATCACGGGGAAGCCCACAATTGGAATCATCCAAAGCATCGGGTAGTAAGTCCAGTCTGTTGCATAGGCTTTAGCTGGAATCGCCATATAAGTAATGGCACTAAGCATCGTGGCATAAATGCTGATACCTGCTGCCCACCAAGGAACTCGACCACCGCCTTTGAAGAAATCTTCCGCTCCATTCTCCCTTCTCATGAAGTAGATGCCCATTCCCAACATTGCTATCAGATAGAGAGCAAGAACTGTCCAATTGAGCCAGCCAAAGGAAGTGTCGCGTTTTGTCTCAATGCGAGAGATTTGATTCGACCTGATACCTGGCATCGTCTCGCCTCCGCTATAGAACCATCCTCCATCAAAAGGAGTGAGAGCAGCCCCAGCTCTTGCCAACAAGTTATCGCCTGGAATAGTTGTCCAAGAGTCTGTTATAGTATGATAAGCAAGCACATCTTGGCGGAATTTATACCATTGTGGCTCATGGCGAAGGTAATTCTTATCCTGCTTTCCCTGTATTGCAGAGAGGAAGATGTCGTAGTTCACGCCACCAAAGAAGAGGATATGGCTGTATCCGCAAGTCGATGAGCAAGAGCCAACGATAGCTTGAGGCATGGCCTCTTCTCCGCTCCCCCTTTTGGGGAGTGCCTTTATATTTATAATAGCAGGTGCAGTTTCTTTCCATTCGAGCGTCTTCAAGTTCAGTTTCAGCCCGTAAGTATAAACGTCCTTGTTGTAGCCTCCGAAGATGTAGAGCGCCTTTCCTTCTGGTGCATTCTGCACAGCCATGCAGGGTTGCAAACGCCCTTCATCAGGCAGTTCGCAGAGCTTGACCCATTCTTTCCCGTCAGGCCAATCGATAGCAAAGACATCTTTGTTGGGAGCGCCGTTCGACTGACCTCCCGCTACGAAGATTCTGTCCGTCCCGTAGCAAGCCGCGAAGTTGTCTAAGGGCTTGGGAAGAGAGGGTAAAGAAGTGGGGCTGACAGAAGCATCAGACCCGTTCTCATTCAAGCCACCTAGATACACAGTACCTTCCGGCACAGCGACACTTGCTCCGTAGGCTTTGGGATAGAATGCTTTTTGACCGCCATCGGCACAGGGAACATCGGGGAAGTTGCAGCCTCCCCAGGCCTTGAGCTGACCATCGACAATGCCCGCAAAGTGCCCGGAAACGGCTCGTTCCATTTCCCCTGCCTTTGTGACGACAATGTTGTTCTGCGCATAGCAAAGCCCATAGAATAGGAGGAATATGGTGAAGAATATAGCTGTTAGTTTTCTCATGTAGACAATGCTTTTGCTTAGAAGGTGTCAAATTGCCCTGCAAAGATACGAATAAGCAATGAGAATAACAAATATATTTAAGTGTTTTCGAGCACAAGGGGATGGCATGATGATTGTTAGACAAGCGGAAATTCTTTTTTGCTGTTTTAGAAATGTCTTCCTCGAACATCTGATTCCTGAAACACAATCTGCGTTCCTGCAATCGCAACTTGCGTTTCTACAGACGCAACTTGTGTTTTGAGAATCTAACGTGACATGTAGATGAATTCAATGCCCGAAATAATAAATAGGAATTAGTTTTTTTTTGTGATAAAGGCATAATAATTCATTTTTTTCGTTAACTTTGTCAGCGAAATAACTAAACTAACACAATTATACTATGGAAAGAAGAGATTTTCTTAGAGTGAGTGCGTTGGGAACTGCAGCTTTGGCAGCGCCCACAAGTATTGTTCGTGCTGCGGCTCCTGCAGCTGCGGCTAAGTCTGCAAACGGCAAGGTGAACCTGGGCTTCATTGGTCTTGGCCAGCAGGCAATGTATTTGCTGAGCACCTTCATGGCGTTCGACGACGTGCGAGTGCTGGCAGGCTGCGATGTCTATGATATCAAGCGCAACCGTTTCGAACGTCGCGTTAAGGAATACTATCAGTCGAAAGGCGAGAAGAAAGTGAAGGTGGATCTCTATGAGGACTATCAGGACTTGCTGGCTCGCAAGGATATCGATGCCGTTGTCATCGCTACGCCCGACCATCAGCACGCCATCATTGCTATCGCTGCCTGCAAGGCTGGCAAGGATGTCTATCTCGAGAAGCCTCTCACGCTTACCATCTACGAGGGACAACAGCTTGTAAAGGCCGTTCGCAAGTATGGAAGAATCCTGCAAGTAGGAAGTCAGCAGCGTAGCAGCGGCGAGTTCATACATGCAGCGACACTCTGTCGGGAAGGCATTCTCGGCAAGATCGACAGGATAAAAGTGCATTGTGGACGCACGGCGACGAACACCAAGAGCGCGGCTCCTGTTCCCTATAACCTGCCGAAGCAAGATATTCCTGCCGGCTTGAACTGGGACAAGTGGCTCGGCCCGCTGCCTTCTTCGGTATGGTACAACCAAGAGCTTGACCCGTTTATCGACGAGAAGAACAACGAGAAGTTCTGGGGTGCTTGGCGCTGGTACAAGGAAACAGGTGGCGGACTGATGACCGACTGGGGTGCTCACATGTTCGATATTGCTCAATGGGCCATGGGTAAGGACGGTAATGGCGGTCCTGTCAAGGTCAGTCCTGCTGGCTACGGACCCTTTGAACAGCTTACTTTCGAGTACGACAACGGCATCATCGTAACCGAAGAACCCTATAACGGCGGCGAGCAAGGCCTGCAGATTTATGGCGAAAACGGTTGGTTAAAGGTTTGTCGTGGCTCATTGAGAGCCTCCGACCCCAAGCTTGAGAAGATGGACCTTGGCGTTGAGAAGGGCGCTTACGAGTCGCAGTCGGCTCATCGTCGCATTTGGATTGATGCTGTCAAGGCGCATGTCGATCCCAACTGCCCAGTAGAGACAGGCCATACCTCCTGCACAGTTTGCAACCTCGGCAACATCGCCATCGAGCTTGGACGTCCCCTCAAGTGGAACCCCATCGTGCAGAAGTTCATGGACGACCCAGAAGCCACCAAGCTCTTGCACTATAAATACCGCGAAGGATACACCCTGGACGTGTAATAACATACATCCATAGGAGAACTATTCAAAATGCTCCCGCGTCGCGACGATGCGGGAGCAGAGTGATGCACCGGTTTATTAACTTCTAAAACTTTGTTAATTGTATCGCTTTCGTACAGGCGGAGCTATGACCGTTAGTTGTTCTTCGGCTTGACCTCGTAGTTTATCTTCAAATGCCCGTTCTTGCGTGAGGCTTCCCTGAGGACTTGTTCCATGTGGTCAAGTTTCTTTTCCGAAGTGAAGTTGATGACGGTTGGCTCTCCGCTATACTTGTTGAGTTTATCTATCAGGTCTTTGGGAGAGATGGGTTCCGCCTTGGCGTGATTGATGCCGCAATAGAGCCTGTCCTATCTATCGATGTGGATGTCGACGACGGTTTCCTTGTTGTACTGTATCTTGCGGTGCTGGATGTAACGCTTGAAGCGACCGCCTTGGATGCCGTCGAACATGGAGAAGTCCATGGCGGAGTTTGCCAGCCACATGCATTGATACATGAGGCTGCCCTCTTCGCCTTTGTGACGACGATTGTAGTCGGCCAAAGAAGCAATGTATTCATCCTCGCCTTTGCCATCCATGGCAAGAGCCTTCTTTTTGGCATTCTCATAGAATTGTCCAAAAGCATTCCAATTTTTATAGAACTTGCTTCCGCCAAGAGTAAACTCGTTGAAGCCTTCGCCTTTGACTTGCATCTCACATTCTTCGCCTGGCACAAAGAGGAACTCAACGTAGAACTCTCCTTTCGTGCCATCTTTCTTTACGGCTTTCAACATGCCAGAATAGGGCTGGCCGAGGGTAGTGGTGTATTCAAAGCTGCCGTTCTTCACCTTAACGCTATCTACAGGTTGCGGCACTTCCTGTTGGGCATAGTCCCATATATAAATAAGGTAATAGTCAACATTGAACCCGTTTGGCACTTGGCCTCTCAACATGAAGTCGTTGGAGGAAGGTCTGATGGTTTGCTCGATGAAGTTGCTTGCCGACTGGAACTCGGAAGTGGCAAAGGCACTGAGCGCCAATGCAATCATGGGAAGGAAGTACAGCACCCGGCTGCGCTTGCTTCGCTTGGGATTTGTTTTGTGCATCATGTTGATTCTCTTTTTAGTTAAACTGTGATTGAAATTGTTGGCAAAGGTATAACTGTTGGCGCCGACAGCTTTCCTTATGACTAACTCGGAATAGGAATGACAAGAGATGCCTTGACAGAGGACAAAGTCGTCTGCTTCGTACTCATGCACGTCGCGGAGATAAATGCCCAGCAGATAGACAAATGGATTCCACCATTGCACGGCCTCGACAAGCGTGAGCAGGATGATGTCCAAGGAATGATGATAGAGGATGTGAGCCTTCTCGTGCAAGATGATTTCGCGTCCGTTCTCCTTGTGGTCGTCTTCACTGATGACAATGCTCCTGAGCCAACTGAATGGAGCAACGTTCTCTGCATGGCAATAGATGCGAATGCCGTCTGCTTCCTGCTTCGTCCAGATGCTCCCCCTGCGAATGATGCGTCCCATGGAAAGCACCTCGCGAAAGCGAATGCCGAGAATCGTCATCGCTCCGACTGCATAAATGATGCTAACGATGTAGAACCAAGGCACGGACTTCTCTTGAGACTCTGCATTTATCCCAGAAACTTGTCCGCTTACTTCCACAGGGACACCCATCTGCTGCAAGCCCATCTCGATGGTCTTGACGGCAGGGACGCTGTCCATGGAAAGGAAGGATAGGTTGCAAAGCGGCAACAACAGGCTCAGCACCAGTGCGACAAGTAAGGTAAACCTGTTGAAACGGAACATCTTTTCCCTAAATATAAGGAAGATTCCCGGCACGAAGTGCAAGGTAAGCACTATAGCCGACTTGATGGCATAGTTGAGGACCGCAGACATTATAATTTACAATTTGACAATTTACTATTTATTTACGATTTGGTAATTTATCTATTTTAGGGGAGGCAAATTCTTCACTCTTCACTCTTCATTATATCTTTCTCCAGTTCGTGCAGGAAACTGATGAGTTCCTCCTCGGATAGTTCCTCTTCGCGAATGAAGTAGCTGAGCATGGAGCGCAGGTTGCCTCCGAAGAAGGTGCGCTTTACGTCGTGCATCGCCTTGCGAACGTATTCGCCTTTGCCAATCTTGGCGATATAGTAATGTGTCTTCCCTCCGCCATCTTTCTTAAAATGGTCGACAAAGCCCTTCTCGTAGAGTGTTCGCATCTCGGTGGCAAGCGTCGTGTAGGCAGGCTTGGGATCGAGCTGTTCGTAAATCTCACGGGCAGAGATGGAGTGGTTAATGTCCCAAATGATGGACATGATGTCGTACTCTGTCTTGCTGAGGATGCTCTCTCGTCTGTTGTTTGTTTTCATCTCTTTGCTTGTTTTCTACTGCAAAAGTATGGGGAAATATAGAACAAAGCAGAAAAGAAAGACAGAAAAGTGAAGGGCAAATCCGCAATTTAACCTTTATTAATAGAAATAGCTGCATTCATTCCCGACGAGGCATCAACAGGTAATTGGCAAACTACTTGTGTATAGTTTGCCAATTACTAGTGTATTAATTGTGATTTACGAGTGTGTCGTTTGCCAACTACACGTGGGTAGTCGGCAGACTATGCTTTTTTGCCAAAGCAGTCGCTATCTCGTCGGAGAATAGAAGGTTGAGGCAGGGAGACCTTGGGCGTTGCGGAGGTCGGCATCAGTAAAGCCGCTCCATGCGTAACGAACCATGATAGGGTATTTAACGGAAGGCGATGAAAGAAGAATCTTGTCGCCTTCTATCTTGATGTCGGCAGGATAGAACATGCCATCGGAAGCAGCAATCTCAAAACCCTTTGTACAAGTTAGTCCTTCAGCATGATCGAAAGCCAGGCAGATGTTGTTGTCCTTTCCGCGGACAGCATAACGCAAAGTTGGACCTTCGCTTTCCAACGAATGATTGTATGTGTGTTTGAGTGCCTGCAAAGCCAGTCGCTCGCCAACAGGACGCTTCGTGCGGTAGTGAACGTCATTCGGGTCGCCAAGGTCGCTTGTGACTACGAGCGCAGTTTGTGGGAACTCGGAAGCCAATCGGCGCTGGCTGTCGCGGAAGGCAGGCCACGAGGGTCGCGGCAGGCTGCTGAGCTGGACGACATAGAAGGGCAGGGGATGCTTCTTGTGGAACTCGCTCCTCCAGCGCTGAGCAAAGTACTTGCGCCAAGATTGCTCAAGGAGAGTGAAGAGTTTCTCGTGTGCCTCGATGTTGTGGGCGTTGCTTTCTCCCTGATACCAAATAACGCCTCGAATGGGCAGATGACCTAGTGGAGCGATAGCTGCCTCGAAGAGATAGGCTGGATCATAAGGATGACGTTGCAAAGGATTATAGGCTGGCGATTCCTTATCGAGAGCATGGGCGATGTTCTGACTCATGCGACCTCGTGCCCAAGCCTGTCCGAAGTCGCCATTCCTCCAGTCATGCAAGATGTTTGGAAACTCCCATTCCAAAGTCGAGCGATCAATCCAAGATTCCGTTGTAGAACCTCCCACAGCATTACAGATAATGCCGATTGGAACGTCTTCAAGGCTGTCGCAAAGCACTCTTCCAAAGTTGAAAGCAACGGCAGAAAAGCTTCGAACCGATTCTGGCGAGGCAACCTTCCATCCCTGAAAGTCCATGTGGCGAAGTTCATTTGTGTAGCGAAGTACACTATCATCCCATTCAACCGCATCCGTCCTTGCTCGAGCAGGCATATTATAAAGATGTAAGCGGCCTGAGAGGCGTTTAGCATCGGCAAGATCCTGCTCAAGTGTGTTACATTGGTCAACCCGAAGCTCCATGTTCGACTGTCCGCTGGCCAACCAAATATCGCCAAAGAACACGCTATCAATCGTCAAAGTCTGCGCTTTGGCTTTCGTCAAGCTCTTGAGGAGATAGGGATATTTCTCGGGATAATAGAAGTGATAATGGTCCGGATTAAGTGGTGTGGCTGTGAAAGTAAGCGTATAGGGACCACCGGCCTTCATGTCGGGCAGATGAGCGGTCCATGAACCGTTGGCAGACGAGAAGCAGTTGCTCTCATGCACCACTTTTCCGTCGCGAAGTATGGTTGCCTTGATGTTTCGACGGGCATCGGAAAGTCCCTCAATATAAATAGGTTCGTTTCGCGGAAGAACCATTCCATTGGAATAAACTGGTGGCAGTTGAAGGCCGCCATAATTGCCTGTAAGTGCGCTATAGACAGTCTTTGCTAGAATCTTTGCGCCTTCAGGATTGGGATGAAGGGCATCTGGGAAGAGGTCAGGACGACTGCGCAAAGGCGTCCAAAGATCGATGAGTTGGGCTCCAGACCCTTGTGCAACCTGTTCGATGGCCCTTTGTATTTGTTTGTGCCAATCGCGAGTTCCGCTCTGGAAGCGTGAGTGACGGTCGAAGATAGGCGTCATCTTGCAGACAAGAATGCGGGCTTCTGGGTTCACGACTCTGAATGAATCAATCAAAGCACGATAGTTGGGGATGAATTCCTCCTTCCAGTCGGGCCAGTTGCGAGGGTCTGTGTCGTTCAACCCCAAATGGATAATCACCCAATCCGGCTTGAAATCGAGAGCCTGATGAAACTCCGGCAGATTGATATAAGGGCGATGTCCTTTATATAATAAGGTAGCACCAGAATGCCCGAAATTCTGCACCTCATAGCCCTCGCCAAGCATTTCCTGCAGGCGAACAGGATAGGAATCGTGCTCGCGGTCTTTCAGGCCATAGCCGTAGGTTACGCTATTACCCACACAAGCCACTTTGATCTGCCCAAAAGCCTGAGTTATAATGCAAAGGCACAAAGCCGTCGCAAAGAAAAGCCTCTTTTTATCCATACCTAGAACTCGTTGCAATGTTGGAAGAAACCAATTTCGTCCAGTTCCTTTTGAAGTTGTTTCTCTTCTTCCTCAGTTATGTTTTGGAAGGGCGTTCTATTGGGACCTAAGTCGAGACCTATCAGCTTCATAATTCGCTTTCCACCCACTATGTTTCCGCGGAAATGGCAAATAATGTTGATGACCTTCTGCGAATAATCTTGTAGTTCACGTGCAGCCTGCAAATCACCTCTTTCCCAAGCACTTATGATGCCTACCAAATTCTTTCCGTTATAGTTTGTTGTGCCTCCGATTCCGCCTTTTGCTCCGCCCATAGCCAAGCATGGAAGAATCGTTTCGTCTTGTCCGTGAAGCATATCGAACTTGCCGTTTCCGTAGAGTCGGCATTGGTTGTATTCGTACAGACTCTCGAATGTGTACTTGATACCTGCGAAGTTGGGGATGCGACCATCAACTGCTTTGAGGAACTCGACCATAGGCAGGAAGGCTCCATTGAAGGCAGGGATGTGGTAGAAATAGAAGGGTAGGGAGGGAGCTCCAGCCGCAATCTCCTCGCAATACTTTACGAGTTCCTCGATTCGGCTAATCTTGGGGAACGGAGGAGCCATAGCTCCGATGCCCCAAGCCCCTATCTTCAGGGCGTGCTCGGCAAGTTTGCGGCTCTCGCGAACACAGCAACTTCCCACATGAACGATGACCTTGAAGCCTTCAGGGGCAGCCTTTATCCAAGCCTCAGCAAGTTGCATCCGTTCTTCAGGAGTCAGCATATAGCCTTCGCCGCTGCTTCCATTGATGAAAACGCCCTTCAGGCCGTTCTTCTGAAGCATTTTTGCGTATGCAGGAATGGGTTCCAAGTTCACGTCTCCATTCTCGTAAAAAGGGGTAAAAGGCGCGTCGATAAGTCCAATGATTTTCTCCATAATATCTGTGTTTAAGTATTAGACA
>Ga0310690_10007330_pt1 | contig 14235 bp, 16 predicted proteins | sample AusTroGonzalo_MG_2_FD_207661 | JGI IMG/M metagenome (GOLD analysis project Ga0310690, IMG submission 207661) | Bovine rumen microbial communities from tropical cattle in Woodstock, Queensland, Australia - Gonzalo_04 (v2) (version 2) | ecosystem: Host-associated > Mammals > Digestive system >...
TCCAAGTGGGGCAAATAATCCAAGTGGAAATAATGTAAATAGTTCATTTGGAGAAAGATATATAGAAGGCAGAAAAAGTTTTCATTATGGAATTGATCTTTATGCTCCATTAGGAGCTGAGATATATGCAGCAGCGGCTGGAAAAGTAGTTGTTTCTACTTCGCATGAATCATATGGAAATTATATTGTTATTGAGCATAGTCAAGGCTTATCAAGTTTTTGCACGTTATATGCTCATTTGAATCAAAGAATTGCCACTGTCGGCCAGAATGTAATGGCTGGGTCTATTATTGGAAGGGCTGGAAATACAGGACATTCATTTGGAGCTCATCTTCATTTTGAAATGATTGATGCAGCATTTGATTCATTTAAAAATAATTATTCTAATCAGACAAAATATTGCAGAGATCCATATCCATATTTGATTAGACTAGAAGGTGATAAATTAGGGTCGTCTGCAGCTGATAATTATAAAAGCCAGGGATATTATAATGATCCGTTAGAGTATATTAATGATAATTATAATGATATTAGAAGGGCAGCTGAACAGCAGGTTAGTTTAGTTAAAGATCAGAATGGAAATTTAATTGAAAGAGTTGGATCGAAGTTTTTTGGAAGAAAATGTTCCATTTTGGTGTCTGATGGAGAAGGAGAATTTGAATTAGATCTCAGTGGATTGTATGTGAAATTTAGCTGTGTAAAAAAGGTTTTTTCTGATTTTAGTCCAGCTAATATCACAGTGTATAATCTTAATGCTAGTACTGAAAATCAAATTATAGAAAAGGCCAAGAAGATTAAGATCATGGCTGGATATGAAGGCAATTTTGGAACCATTTATGAAGGAGTAATAATTCAATGTGTTAGATTTAAAGCCTCAGCTACTGATTTTTGTTTGTTAATAAAATCATTAGATCAAATGCTTATAGGTTATCTTGGTTTAAATGAAAAAGCTTTCACATCGATATCTAATGTCACAGGGATGACTAAAAGACAAGTCATGAAATCCATTGCTGATGAAAATGGAATATCTTATGAAATAAAAAGTGGATATGATCAAGAGGAGCTTGATAAGCAATATATTAGAGGAAAAGTAGTTTTTGACACAGCCTCTAATATTATGAGAGATTTAACCAACAATGATGGATCTTATTCTTATATTGATAATGGTGTATTAGTGTATGATAATCCAGAAGTAATTTCTCCATTAGCAAAAGATGAGATTGTTTCTTTAGACACAGATTCTGGTCTTTTAGGTTTTCCTATTCAAAGTGGATATGAAATCACATTAGAGACTTTAATCAATCCAAAAATTAAATTGAATTCTTTGCTCTATATTAATAATAAATTAATAAGACAGCAAGAATGGGAGTCTGGTTCTGATGCATATAGACTAGATATAGATGGAATATATAGGGTGATAAAATTAGAATATAATGGAGAGACTAGAGGTGAAGATTGGATCTGTAAAATTTCAGCAGTTTCACAACAAGGTGTTGCTTCTGTTTTTACAGCTGATGAAATAAACACTTTGATAGGTGGATAAAATGAGTAGTTTTAGTTTATTTGATGGTGAAAGTATATTTAGATGTTTTGGTGATGAAGCATCCAGATTTGATAGTTTATCAAGCACTATAATGAAATCATTAAGGGTTGCAATTCCGGCTAAGATAACTTCTATAAATTATGCTAAATCCACATGTGAATGTCAACCTTTAATTAGGGAAAGATTGAGAATGTCTGATGGAAAATATTCAAGTGTTGATCTTCCTTTACTATTAGACGTTCCAATAATTTTTCCCGGATCTTCTGACTACTCGATAACTTTTCCTTTATCAGTAGGTGATGAAGGTTTAGTAATATTTGCTGATATGTGCATAGATTCATGGTGGCAATCTGGTGATATTCAAGATCAATTTGAAACTAGACGTCATGATTTATCTGATGGATTTTTTATTCCGGCTCAAATGAGTCAGCCTAAAAAGTATGCTAATATTAGCAATAGTGATCTTGAGATAAAACATAGAAGTTCTGGCAATGGTTTAAAAATAACAAGTTCTGGAGTATCAGTGGTTGGAGATATTTTTGTAGATGGAAAAAGTCTAAAGACTTTTATGTCTAAATATAATAGTCATAGTCATGTTGCTCCTGAAGGTGGAGGAACAACTTCTGGTCCAAGTCAGACAATTTAATGTGAGGTGCTTATGTCTGTTTTATATAGAAAATTAAGTCCATCAGGAGATTATACATTTGGGCATGGAATGTCTGATTTTTATAAAGATGCTGATGCAGTTGGACAAGCTATTAGAACCAGATTGCTTTTACTTTATGGTGAATGGTGGGAGGATCAAGAAGATGGTACTCCTTTATTTGAGGAAATACTTAGAAAATCAATGACAGACAGTGGATTAAAAGCTGTTGATTTAATTGTAAAAGATAGAATTCTTGGAGTAGATGGAGTTGCTGCTATTAAACAATATAAGAGTGAAGTTAATAGAAGATCACGAACATATTCAATAGAAGCTGTCATTGAAACAATTTATGGTGAAGTTAATATTAATTTAGATTTTGGAGGTAGATAATAATGTCTTATTTTGCTCCATATATAGATGAGTATGGTCCTCATGTTCCATCATATAATGATATTCTTGAATATTTAGTTGGAGATCCGGATAATATTGAAAGCAATCCCGGAATATTCAGGCAAATATATGGAATGGATATTTATTTGGAGAATGATAGTCCTGATTATCAATTCTTAAGTGCATTGGCTCTACTTTATTATGATTGTTGTCAATCATTCTTATATGCATATAATAATCAAAATCCAACCACAGCTGTTGGTTTAAATTTGGATAGGTTGGTTTCAATAAATGGTATAGTCAGAAAGTCAGCTTCATATTCTTTGGCAACTTTGAATTTGACAGGAGCTCCAAATACATCTGTTTCGTATATTCAAGCTAAAGACGTCAATGGTAATATTTGGCAGATTGATAGGAATGTAACATTTGATTCTTCTGGAAATGCTACAGTGATAGCTTCATGTTTAACACCTGGAAGGATTCAAGCTTCATCTAATACAATAACCATAATGGCAACACCTGTTCAAAATTGGTATTCAGTTACAAATCCCAGTGCCGCAATACCTGGATCAAATGCTGAACCTGATAGTGTTTTAAGGGAAAGGCAAAGGCAGTCAATTGGATTAAGTGCTCAAGCTTCATTTGATTCTTTGATCGCTAGTATAAAATCTCTTAATGTTGTTCGAAGGGCGACTGTATATGAGAATGATACAGCTTCAACAGTTGATTCTATTCCGGCACATTCTATAGCTGTTGTTGTTGAATCTGATGATAGCACTGAAACAAAAGAAGCAATTGCTGAAGCTATATACAAGAAAAAAGCTCCAGGTGTTGGAACTTATGGTGATATATCTGTTGATATTGAAACTTCTACGGGCTTAACAAATACTATTAATTTTAGTCATCCAACGGAAGTGACTGCAACAGTTGCAGTTTCATTGACTGCCCTTAGTGGTTATACTTCTGACCTTGAGGATGAAATAGTAAGCTCGATTGTAGATTATATTAATGGGCTTGGAATAGGTGAAAATTTATATGTTAGTAATTTGTTTTTACCTATTTTGGAAAACAATGGAGATACACCATATTTTTATATTAATTCTATAACAGTCAACAGCCAAACGTCTATTGTTAGTGTTAGTAAATTTAGTGTTTTAACTACTAGTGCTGAGGATATAACAATAACTGTTAGTTAGGAGTTGAAAGCATGACAACATTAAGTTATTTGAATTTAATAACGTCTGAATTTAGGGATCAACCAAAATACATAGCTATGCTTACAAGTATATTTGATCAATTTGTAAGTGTATCAAATGTATTAGATTATATAAATAAAGGACTTGATGTTGATTCTGCTCAAGGAGCTCAACTTGATATTATTGGACAATATCTTGGACAATCTAGAAAATTATCTTATAATATTACTGGTTTGACTGGAGCTCTAAATGATGACGATTATAGATTTTTATTAAAGGCCAAAATTGCTCAATTAGCCTGGGATGGAACTAATGGTGGAATTATAAAGCTGTGGAATGAATTATTCCCAGGAGTAGAATTTACACTTGTTGATAATCAAGATATGACTTGTGATATTATAATAAGCTCTTTATCATTAAGTTCTATCATGATTGGATTGATTGAAGCAGGTTTAATAATACCACGTCCAGCTGGAGTTAAATATGAATATAGTTTTGTATCAGAAACTTTATTTGCATATGATGTTGATACTGAGTACTTCTCAGGTTATGATATAGGCCATTGGAACGGTACAGTTTCAAATTGATAAATAATTAAAAATATGTTTACAAATTTAAATGTTTGTAATATAATATAATTGGATATAAAAAACTCTGAGTGTCCCTCTGGTGCATTTAAATCAATATGATGGTAAATAAATTACAACCATACATTGCATGCATGAGAGTGTCACTCAGAGCTTCTGATGATGGTAAGAAGATAGGTGATCATATGGCAACGAATGGTTTTTATGTATTTGACGCTAATGAAGGCAACATAATGTCAGTAGCCGATTATAATTCTTCATCTGTAAGATTAAATGGAGTGACTACAGGAGTTGCTGAATCAACATTACATAATAGATTGTATAGACAGACTTCTATTATGGCTGCTGCGATTGGACAAGTTATTGCTGATAATGGTGTAAATGCAGATGATGGAAATCTTGCTACATTGATAGCAGCAATAAAAAGTGTATTTGCTACAAAAACTTCTGGAGCAATTAACGTGAGTTCTGGTGGAACAGGAAGTACAACATTTACTTCAAATGCAATTTTAACTGGTAATGGAACTAGTGCTGTTGTTGCCAAAGCTACTGCTAATGGTGCTGCTTATGCTACTTCAGCTAATGGAGAGTTGACATTTGGAACGCTTCCTGTGGCTCAAGGTGGAACGGGACAAGTTTCACTTCAAGCTACAAGAAATGCAATGGGTTTAGGAAATACAACTGGTGCTCTTCCTGTAGAAAATGGTGGAACTGGAAATACCTCATATGATAGCACTCCAACAGCAAATAGTACTAAGATGGTGACTTCAGGTGGCGTTAAAGCTGCATTAGATCTTAAGCAAGCCAAGAATGCTTCAACAACAGTGACAATAGCCGTTGGTGATTGGTCTAGTAAGACAGCTACAAAGTCTGCTACTGGCGTAACTGCTTCTAATATTGTATCAGTTTCTCCTGATCCAGCTTATATGGATGCTTATAGGGATGCTGGTGTTTATTGCTCAGCTCAAGGAAGTGGAACATTAACTTTTAAATGTGATGTTGTTCCAGCTTCTAGTGTAAAAGTCAATGTTTTAATTTGGAATAATTAGGAGGATGGGCAATGATATTTAATATGATAAGCGGAGGAGGAGCTTCTGTTTTAATAGATGGACAAAAACCAACTTCAGAGATTGATTTGATAACTTCTGGTGCTTTACATAAAAATACATCTATGCCAAGTGATGGCTTTTTTGCCAGTGTATGTTCTCATAATGGAAGCATATATGCAAGTTTTAATGGTAGAATTTATAAGTTTGTTGAAGGAGCTTGGACGTTAATTGCTTCAGGAGGAGTGCTTGATTATTTTAGTGGTGGAAGCTATAGTGAAGAATTGATATCATTTGATAATAAACTTCATTTGATGGGAAGTTCTTATGCAGTGACTGACACTTATACCACTTATCCATATGCTAAAAAATATTATTACAGCACTGATAATGGTGTTACATGGACAGCTGGCCCTGATCTTCCTATAGATTTTGTTGGTGGGCAAGCTGTTGTTTATAATAATGAACTTCATATACTTGGAGGACTTACTACAAAGGCTCATTATAAATTATCAGGTAATGCTTGGGTTAGTGTAAGCACACTTCCTTTAGCAAGTATAATTGATAGAAATAATGGAGTTGCTGTTCTTAATAATTATATCTACATGTTTATGTGGACAGGTAATACTGGAGATGGACGTTTATATCGTTGGAATGGATCAACTTGGTCAAATCAAGGAGTTTTGTCAATTACAGGATTATCTTCTGCACTACTTTGTGGTAATTATAGACATGCGATGGTAAATTTCAATAATAATTTATACATTATAATAAAAAGTGGTGTTTATAGTGGAATAGACAATGGTGACGATGCTGGTTTTTATGTATTAAGATATACCGGGTCTGGTGCTAATTTTGAAAAAGCTTATAGACTTCCATTTAGAGCACGTGATAATACTCAACTCGTTGTTCATAATTCAAATTTGAATGTATTTGGTAATACTAGAACCTCAAATGATGCTTGGAATATATATGCAAGAGATTGGTGGTCTATTGTTGGCTACATTCAGGAATAAAAGAAAAGGAGAATATTATGGATCTGTATTATGTTGTTGAAGAAAGTGGATATTGGATTTTTGATAGAAACAATCCAAATTATAAGATACATCAATTTGAACCTTATATTCCTGATCATAATAAAAATTATGAAGCAAATGCTCAAATTCAGATTGAGCAATTAATGAATGCCTCATCACCAGATCCTATGAGTGATCCAAGATATTTGGCAGGTTATGAACAAGCTTTATTGGATATGGTTGAAGATATGGAGGAATAATATGACAGCTCATGAAAGATTGATAAAAGGATATGTTAATCTTGTTAAAAGTGGTAGAATGACTATTCAACAAGTTCCAGAAAAGTATCGTGAAGAGGTCGAGGAGGCAATTCAATGAACACGCTTTTGGCTTTAGCTGCTCCTATTTCTGCTATTATTGTAGCAATAATAGAATGGAGAGCATATAAAGATAGAAAAGCTATGGAAAAAGCTAGAATTGAGGAAGAACTTAGAAGAGACCAAAGGGAACAAGAAAGTAGATTATCAATGCAAATAATGGATGCAACACTTCAACTTTCTGTAGTTTGTGCCAATGCACTGACTGGTGGAAAGAATAATGGCAATATAGAAGAATCACGAAAGGCTGCTGAAAATGCAAGACGTGATTATAATATATTCTTACAGAAAGTTGCAGCCCATAATATTACATAGGAGGATATTGCAAAATGGTTTTAAGAGGAACAACTCCAACATTTCAGTTCAGAGTTCCATTTAAAAAAGATGAGGTTGAGTTGGTTTGGGTGACATTTTCTCAAGGAACCACTATTCCTCCAAAAGAGATTCTAACAATAACTCAGTTTAGTTCTGAATTTGATATGGAAGATAATTTGGTGTTAATTACGCTGACACAAGAAGATACACTTTTGTTTGCAAAAGCTGGAACACCAAGTGTCTCTGTTCAAATGAGAATAAAAAAGCCAGATGGAACAGCTTTGGCTTCAAATATACTTAAGTTTGGCATAGGAATGATTTTGAAGAATGGAGTGATACAATAATGAACTGCCCTGATTCTTCTAACTATGATTTTTATTTTAATAACTGTGAGACTTTTCAAATGTCATTTGTGACAGATCCAGCAGTTATAATTGTTGATAGAAAATATGTTTTAAGCAATACCACTGAGGAATGGAATGAAACTCCTGAGTTGGTTAGCAAAGAAAATTATATATATGTGTACACTGATTATAAGACTACATTAATTGATGGAAATGAAGTTGATGTTCCAGGTCTTAAAATTGGTGATGGTGAAACTTTATTGATTGATCTTCCCTTTGTTGATGCATATATCGAGAATCAAATGGAATTATATATGGTCAAAGGTGTTGATTATGTAACAGCTGGTCAATTAAGTGGTTCAACTTTAGGATCTCAAGCTACAGCAGAAGGTAATAATACAACTGCTAGTGGACAAGGTAGCCATGCTGAGGGTTTAAACAGTATAGCTTCAGGTTTATATGCTCACGCTGAGGGTGTTAGTACCACTTCTTCTGGGGCTGGTTCACACGCTGAAGGTGGTAGTAGTACAGCTTCTGCTAATCAAGCACATGCTGAGGGATATAATACTACAGCCTCCTCTGCCAATGCACATGCTGAGAATTATAAAACAACAGCTAGTGGTGAACATTCCCATGCGGAAGGCTATGAAACTACTGCAAGTGGTTTTGCTTCTCATAGTGAGGGTTGGGGATCTACTGTATCTGGGAATTACTCTCATGGTGAAGGAGATCACACAATAGCACAAAGAAAACTTCAACATGTATTTGGTGCATATAATATTGCCGATACTGAAGGAAGTAGCGCATCATATAAGGGTACTTATGTAGAAATAGTTGGTAATGGAACTGCGGATAACGCAAGAAGCAATGCACGTACCCTCGATTGGTCTGGTAATGAAATCTTAAAAGGGAAGTTGACTATTGGCGCAGCACCTACTGGTGACATGGATGTGACTAATAAAACTTATGTAGATGATTTAGTTACACCAATACAAGAAAAAATTCCTGATGAAGCAAGTGCTGAAAATCAATTAGCTGATAAGAGCTATGTTAATTCTCAAATTGCTGCTGGTAATTTCATGGTTAAAGGTGTAGACTATGTGACTGCTGGTAGAAAATCAGGTACTATAATTGGAACAAGTGCCACGGCTGAAGGTATTGACACACAAGCAAGTTCTCAAGCTGCTCATGCAGAAGGTTACAACACTAAAGCCTCTAATTATTATACGCATGCCGAAGGAAATGGGACTCAAGCTACTGTTGCCTCTGCTCATGCTGAGGGATCTTCAACTATTGCTTCTGGAAACTCTGCTCATGCCGAGGGTAATACCACAACTGCAAGTGCTGGTGCTGCTCACGCAGAGGGTAATACGACGACAGCTTCTGCAACAGCTGCCCATGCTGAAGGATATCAAAGTCAAGCTACTAAAGATTATGCTCATGCTGAAGGCAGACAAACTACAGCTAGTGGTAATGCTTCTCATGCTGAAGGGTATTTAACTACAGCTTCAGGTGCTCAAGCTCATGCTGAGGGGCATGATACAACAGCTTCTGGTGAAATGACTCACGCTGAAGGTATTAGTTCTGTAGCAAGCGGTTATTATTCTCATGCTCAAGGTTCAGGGACAATAGCTCAAAGAAGGAATCAGTTTACTTTTGGTTCATATAATATTGCTGATACTACAGGAGCTGATGTGAATAATACTGGAGCTTATATTGAAATAGTTGGAAATGGTTCTGGTAATAGTTCCCGTTCAAATGCGAGGACGCTTGATTGGTCAGGTAATGAAGTATTAGCAGGCAAATTAACAATAGGCGTAAATCCTACAGGTGATATGGACGTAACATCTAAAACTTATGTAGATACAGCTTTAGCATTAAAAGCTAATCTCGCAAGTCCTACATTTACGGGTACACCAAAAGCACCGACACCAACAACAGGTGATAACAGCACAAATATAGCAACAACTGCTTTTGTTCAAAATACAATAACAGCAAGATTAGTTTCTTTGGCAGATACCAACACAATGTTAAATAGTGTATTTGGAGTGGCATAAATATGGCAATTAGTACAGATTTAGTAACCTTTGAAGATTTAACAGTTTCAATGCAAAGGGTAAAAACAGAAATAGATAATGCTACGATTGAAAGTGAAATAACGCAAATAGAAAATCAAGCTATTGTTTCTTTTACAGATGGAGTTAAAGATTATCCTGTAGAAGATTTAGATGTTGATTTACCCGTTAAGCAAGATTTACATGGATATGCAAATCCGTGGCCTGCGGGAGGGAACATAAACAAGTGGGACCCTGACACTGAAAATGTAGGAAAGAAAATAGGTTCAAGTGGAGAACTTGTTGATAGCACGAATGTCAACACAAGCGACTATATCCCAATCTTACCGAACACAGAATATTATCTGCTGAATGTTGTTCCTGCCGCGAATGCTTATGCTTGTGCGTTTTATGACGCCGACAAGACATGGATTTCTAATGCAACCGTATCAGGCACAGCGGGCAGTCCTACAAGCGGAGTCAAGACATCGCCTGCAAATGCGTATTATATGCGGTGTGCAAGATATAACACCGTTAGCGTGAATAGTGCCTTGAATTATCCGTCAAGTGTTACTACATGGACACCTTACTCCAACATCTGTCCCATATACCCCTATACGGAGGTAGAGGTAACAAGGACAGGAAAGAACTTGCTTGACCCCAATTATTTCAGCGGTTACGCAAGTTACACAGTAAACGCAAACAAAACTGTTACAGTTACCTCTTCTGACCCTCGTGCGTGGAATTCTGTTCCGTCTATCAATCTCAAGGCGGGAACATACACGCTCCATTTTGAGGGGTACACATCTGGGACATACCAGTTCGTTACAAGTGAGCATAACTATCCTGCCGCAAACTACAATGCGGCTTCGACATTTACGCTTGCCGCAGACGGAACGCTTCAAATCAAGTTTGGCACAGGCGGTGCTTCATTCCCGCAGACAGTAAAAATTCAGCTTGAAAAGGGCAGTACGGCAACCGCTTATGAGTCTTATCAGGGGCAGAACTACCTCGTCAACATCGGTATAAACCAATGGGACGAAGAGTGGGAAGTTGGCACTATTGATAACAGCGGGCAGTCTGAAGCGGGGACAACCACCATCCGCACCAAGAACTACATCACGGTCATCGGTGGGACAAGCTACGCCTTCCACGCACCGCAGAACGGCGTGTTCTTCTTCTACGATGCGGACAAGACCTTCATTTCTTCGGAGGCTTCAGCGGCAACATTCACCACGCCCGCAAATGCGGCCTACATGAAGTTCCGCATGGCGAGCGACTACGGGACAGACTACGGCTTCGATATTAGCGTGAACTTCCCCTCCCGCTTCACGGACTACTACCAATACACAGGCAACGAGGTCTACGCAGGTACGCTCGATGTTACCACGGGAGTGCTGACCGCCACCCATGCACAGGTAGATTTAGGAGACGAAACATACACGCTCAATAGCGGGTCAACATTCTATACATCAATAGCAGGCAAGGCTTTCGGTCTTAACAACTATGCTTGCTCTGCTTACGCATTGACCTCTTTGGACATTTCCAATATGCCAAATGGCTCAACGGAGGGCAGAACAAACAATGCGAGAGTTTACTTCCGCAACGATGATTATACAGACCCTACGGCTTTCAAATCCGCTATGGCGGGAGTAAAACTCGTCTACGAGCTTGCCTCCCCAATCACCATATCCCTCACCCCACAGCAAATCGCTACCCTGCGGGGAGCTAACACCATCTTTGCGGATGCGGGCAATATATTAAATATTGAGTATAGAAATGCAGGATTATTGAATACAGATTATATAGAGCAAATAGCATTGGATATAGATTCTAATAATGATGATATAACAGCTACTAATGAAGATACTCAAGCCATAATTGATATATTTAATTAATGAAGGAGTAAATTATGCCCAAGTTTTTAACAAAAGAACAAATTACCTCGGTAGCTAATCAAATAAAAACTTATATTGATACCAAGTTTAGTAAAGCTGTATTGTTCACTCCGCATACCTACTCCAAAGAAGAAGCATTACAGGCAAGATTGAACATTGGTGCGGGGGGCAACCCCAATCTGCTCGATAACCCGTTTTTCACGGTAAATCAGCGTGGACAGGCGAGTTATACGGCGGCGGGCTATTCCGTAGACCGATGGAGAATAATCGGGAGTTCATTAACAGCAACCCCATCTTCTGCGGGCATAACCTTGGCGTTTTCGGCAACATACCGAGACTTTGAACAAGTATTTGAAAACCCGTTGCAGTACGCCAATCAAACATTCACTCTTTCCGTGAATGTATCGGCTTATACATCGAGCGGAGCAATTCGTCTGCAAGCGATGGACAAAGATGGGGCATCCATTAGTTATGGCTCTTTTAACAACACGGGCATACACACGCTTACATTCACTACGGATGAGAACGGACTTGGGAAGATTGGCATTTACAATGTTCTAACCGCAAGTGCAACCCTTACGATTAAGTCCATCAAAGTAGAACTTGGCTCCGTATCCACCCTTGCCAACGATGCTCCTCCCAACTACACCGATGAACTGCTAAAGTGCATATCCTCCACGGCAGACACTACAGACACCTATGCCAATAAACCGATAGGGGCAACACCCAACCCGAACTTACTGGATAACCCGTGGTTTACTGTTAATCAGCGAGGCTTTACTTCATCCACAGAAACAAACGCAGTGCAGACCGTTGACAGGTGGTATATCAACAACGGAGCGGGAGGTACAACCTCCGTAGAAACGGACGGGTGCATAAAACTCAATGCAAATTCTGGGAGCGGATATATCTCCCACGAACAGCGAGTGCCGTATGACCTTACGGGCAAAGTGGTAACTGTAAGCATAATGTTAAAAAACGGCACGATTATTTCCGCCACAGGAACAGCCCCAACAAGAAACACATCTTACCAAATGTTTGCGAGAAATGCGGATGTTCCGGGAATGGAACTGCGTTGCACCGCAACACCTGCAGGTGTGGGCTATGGTATAACAACGCAGATTGTTGTGTATCAAGGCGAATCTTTCGAGATAAAAGCATACAAGCTCGAATTTGGCTCCGTATCAACCCTTGCCAACGATGTTCCTCCTAACTACGCAGAGGAACTGGCAAAGTGCCAAAGGTATTTTGTGAGGCTAAACACCCCGTATTCGCAGGTTATTGGCACAGCCTATGCGAACTCTGCCACTGCGCTACTGTCACAGATAAATGTGCCTGTCCCCATGAGAACTGCTCCAACCTTCAGTATTTCTGGAACCATGCGAGCGATAGGGAACGGACAGCTTGAATCGATAACAGCAACAACGGTTCGGGGCATTAATAACAACTCGGTAATAATGACCCATACGGCAGCAAATCTCGTGCAAAATGAAGCTTATGTGCTTGATTTAACGCTCAACACATATATCGATTTATCCGCAGACCTCTAAAAAACGAAAGGAGCAATGCTATGTTTTACTGCATCATCATCAACAACGCACAGGCAATATTCGCTTATGACAGCCTCAACGGAGCAACCGAGAAATTCCACAGCGAACTGGCCTATGCTATCAATCAAGGCATCACTTGTACTTGTATGGTCATAGACGGCAACGGAGCGGTCTATAGAAGTGAGAAATTCACCGCAGAGGTAGCAGAGGAAACCACCGAGGAATAACAAATGGAGAACCTTCTTGAAATTTAATTATGATAGCGTTTATAAATATATGTTAGAATAGAGTTATTAAAGGAGAACAATATGCTTGATAATCTTTCAATGATTCTTATGGCAATGCTAACTTATTTAGTTTTTTGGTTAGCAAATACAATAGCTTCTCTTGTTTTAAATCTAGTGGTGATTGGTGAAGATTGGAATAAAGATAAATTTATAAAATCTATATGGCGCATGCTTGGAATGTTTGTGACAGTTGTACTTTTAGCTGTTGGTTTATCTTTGGTTGATTCTCCAGATGTGACAATAGAAACACTTGCTAATATCATAACAGTTGCTGGTTTTACTAGACTTGCTGAAGCTATTACTAAAGTAAAAGATATGTTTGGATATAAAGCAATAGATCCGGATCAAGTTATTAATGTTGATATAGATACAGACGAATATCATGAAGACTAAAATTCATTTTGATAGTGGAGCATGGCTTAGCACTGAAAAAATACCTTTAGATGGACATATCACTCCACATATTTCTTGGAATGAATATTCAAATCCATCTAGTTCAGCTGAATATCAATGTGAGATCTGGCCTGAGTCTTTAATTCATGCTAAGATCTCAGAAGATATTCGTAATGGTTGGGTGAAGCATAAGAATATACCGGAAGATCAGGGAGTGGTAATCAATTCTATGTTCAGGACTGAAGAATTTAATTCTCGTCCAGAAGTTGGAGGAGATCCTAAGTCACTTCATTTACATGGTTGTGCTTCTGATTTTTTATTTGGTTATCTTAGTGATGCAGACTGGCAGTGGTTAGTCAATTTTGTAGGAGATCTTCAAAAGAAATATAACACTCAAATGGAACTGGGTAGATATGACTGGGGAGCTCATGCAGGTTCATTTATTGAGAAATGGAATCCTTATACAACTGTAAAACTTTATTTATTTGATAGGAGGACAAGATGATAATAATAAACGTCTTTGATCCGAAAGAATTTAATATTTATGTGTATGGTCATAAGTATACTGGTGGAAATGTTCAACCTTTGACTTC
>Ga0310690_10007331_pt1 | contig 14235 bp, 6 predicted proteins | sample AusTroGonzalo_MG_2_FD_207661 | JGI IMG/M metagenome (GOLD analysis project Ga0310690, IMG submission 207661) | Bovine rumen microbial communities from tropical cattle in Woodstock, Queensland, Australia - Gonzalo_04 (v2) (version 2) | ecosystem: Host-associated > Mammals > Digestive system >...
CTGTTGGGCCACTCAATGGAATGCATTTGCCTACCGCGACTGTCACTTATCACAACTTTGAAATTACACAAGCCAGTGATTTTCATGTCCAGTTCTACAATGCCGAAGGTGAAGAACAAGAAATGCCCACATGGCTTCTTCATACTGAAGTATCTGGACCAATAACTGACAGTAGTAGTTATCAGTCAATCTATCAGTCAATCAGCATTGTTACGGCCAATGAAGGTCCTTCCCGTTCCGCTTATTATAGGGTATATGCATTTGATGCCGATTCCATCCCTGTCTATTCCAACCTCGTCACCTACAACCAAGCTGGTGTTCCGCAGCCTTCCATCACCGTCACTCCCGACGTGGTCAATGTGGATGCTGCACTGCATGCTGAACAATTGCCTATCACTTACGAAAACATCATTGTTGAAAACTTCGAATCTTTCGGTGTTCAGTTCTATGATGCCGAAGGCGAAGAAGCAGAAATGCCTACTTCGTGGCTTGTTATTGGTGTAACTGAAGAATGGGAAAATCCTGGTAATTTCCAAGTAACTTGCGCTATCATGGCCAACGAAGGCGAAGCTCGCTCGGCTTACTTCAAGGTGTATGCCTATACTGCAGATTCCACCCTTGTCTATTCCAACCTCGTCACCATCAACCAAGAGGTTTATGTGGCTCCCGCCCTTGACTATGCTACCCTGCCTTTCGAGTTCGATGGCGGTCGTGCTGACATTGAAAACACTGACGGTCTGACCCAAGAAGGTCTTGATTCGGACTACGGTTCCTCACCGAAACTGAAATTCAACACCACTGGTGACTGGATGCTCCTCCACTTCAACGAAGAGCCCGGTGAACTTGCTTTCGATATTAAGGGCAACAGCTTTAGCGGTGGCACCTTCACCGTACAAACCTCAGTTGATGGCGAAACCTACGAAGATTTGGCCACCTATACTGAACTTGGCAACACTGAACATGAGACCTTCAACACCTTGGCTGCTGACGTGAGATACATCAAGTGGATCTACACCGAAAAGGTGAGCGGTAATGTAGCTTTGGGCAACATCACGCTTGCACAACCTGCTGCTCCTGTAGCTTCCATCACTGTGGATCCTGCTGAAGTCAATGCTACTGTTGAAGGTGGTGAAGGCACCCTGAACGTGACCTACACAAACATCACTGAAATTCTTGCTGAAGTCTACTTCTGCGATGCCAATGGCGAAGCTGCCACTTACGACTGGATTGAAGCTGAAATCAATGAGGATAACAATGTGTATTATGTGATTGGCGAGAACGAAGGTGAAGCCCGCACGGCTTACCTGAAGGTTTACGCTCTCGACGACAATGCCGAAGACGTTTATTCCAACCTCGTCACCGTCAACCAAGCTGCTTCTGTCGTTCCGCCGACTCCTGGCGAATGGGTAATGGTCAGCCTTAACGACCTCACTGAGAATGATGTGTTTGTCATTGTTGGTGTTTACGATGTAGATGAGTCTTCATACGCTATGCCGAACAACAGCACAGGTGCTCCTTCTGCAGTTGAAGTCACCATGGTTGGCAACACCTTGTCGGGTGACATTGACGACAACTTAAAATGGAACCTCAGCATTGGCGAGAATGGCTACACCTTCTATCCGGATGGCGAAACCGAGACTTGGTTGTATTGCACTAACACCAACAATGGTGTCCGCGTGGGAACCAACGAGAACAATGTCTTCTCCATGACCTCTGAAGGTTATTTGTTCAACAATGCCACCGGGCGTTATATCGGCATTTACAATTCTCAAGACTGGAGATGCTACACCTCCATCAACAACAACATCAAGGAGCAAACCTTTGCATTCTACAAGAGAGTTGATGGATCTGAAATCGAAACTTATACTTTGGATATCACTGGTTACGGCGACAGCGATGGTGGTTACTACCTGATTTCTTCGCCTGTCTCTATGATCAGACCTACAGAGGAAAATGGCTTCCTCACAGAAACCTACGATCTCTATCGCTTCGACCAAGCCCAAGAGGGTGAAGAATGGCGCAACTACGAAGCCAAGCATTTCAACATTGCTTCGGGTAAGGGCTACCTCTATGCCAGCCAAGAGAACACCACTCTCACCTTTACGGGTGTTCCTTACACTGGCAATGGCGAAATCACGCTGACCAAAGATGACAATGCCACCTTCTCTGGCTGGAACCTCGTGGGTAACCCCTTCGGTGTTCAGGCTCAAATCAGCGATGAATATTACATTATGAATGGGGATGGCGACGAAATCATCCCTGGTGAAAGCTATATTGTCGAGCCTATGCGAGGTGCCTTTGTCGTCGCTGAAAGCAACACGTCAACAGTAATATTTGAACCCGTCAATGCTCCTGCTCAAACTTCAGGAAACAGCCTTTCGATTAACCTCAGTCAAAACCGTGGCACCGTCATTGACCGCGCCATCGTTCGCTTCAATGAAGGCCGTCAGCTGCCCAAGTTCCAACTCAACGCTGAGAGCACTAAGCTCTACATCCCGCAAGGCTCGAAAGACTACGCCGTGGTGCGCAGCAACGCCCAAGGCGAAATGCCCGTTAACTTCAAGGCTCAGAACAATGGCACCTACACCATCAGTGTCAATGCTGAGAATGTGGAGGCCACCTACCTGCACCTTATTGATAATATGACTGGCAACGACATCGACCTGCTCGCCAACCCGAGCTACACCTTCGAGGCAACAACGAGCGACTATGCAAGCCGCTTCCACCTGGTGTTCAATATCACTGGCGCCGAGGAGAACACAACCGGCACCGAGCCTTTCGCCTTCTTCAACGGTAGCGAATGGGTCGTCAGCAACATCGGCAAAGCTACCCTGCAAGTGGTTGACTTGACGGGTCGAATCCTCAGCAGTGAGACCATCAATGGCAACGCCGCAATTAATGTGAACGAGTCCAAAGGTATCTACATGCTGCGCCTCGTGAACGGTGAAAGCGTGAAGGTTCAGAAGATTATGGTTAAGTAACACAGGCTCATGGCCTATGACTGATGGCCAGTCTCATGAGACTGGCCACCAGCAAGAGCCGACAAAGCTTAAAGAAAAGCTTGAAGGCTCACAGCAAGGTGAAATCAGCCATAGGCTATAGGCCATTAGTTCAAACAAAGAACAAAAGAATAAAATAGTAACAACAACAAAAGACTACATACAATGAAAAAGCTAGCATTAACAATCGCAATCGTACTCGGACTGAGCATGACAACCTTCGCCGATGGTGGTGGCTTGTTCCAACGCGGCGCCAACGTGGAAACCACGGAGACGACGACAGGCAGCCGCGACGGAATATTTGCCCCAAGACTTCCCAATCACGGACAGAATTCCAACCAGTCCGCCCCTCTGGGCAGTGGCGCAGCTATCCTGCTCGGCCTCGGCGCAGCTTACCTTGTGGGCAAACGCCGTCGCGAGGAATGAGATTTCCGCAGCGGAAAACTTGATAAATATGGCACTGCAATAGCGGTGCCATATTTTTTTGCTCCGAAATTAGTAAATATATTTACAGTCAATAACTTTACTTTTTGTATCTTTGCCGCAAAATTTTCAGAAAATGAGCGAAAAAATGAGTTTTATCCCTACAAAATACCAGCTGCAAACCGTGGCCACAGGACGTATTTTCAATGACGAAGCCTGGACCTTGGACGACAAACAATGTGACAAGCCGAGCATGGTGCGGCCAATCTATGAGCAAAAACAACTCAACGTCAAAGACGGCGACTTGGGACTCTACCGTTACGCCGACTGGCTGCCCATCAAGCGGATGTTGCAAAATCCCTCAGAGCCGATTACCTACAAGAGCGAAAAACTGGCCAAACGACTGGGTCTGAACAACCTCTACATCACTTTCAATGGCTGGTGGCCCGAGCGTGGCGCAAAGATGACGACCTGCTCCTTCAAGGAGATGGAAGCCTTCTCGGTCTGTGCTCGTCTGGGTGAGGAACTGAAAGATAAGGTTTTAGTGGTGGCTTCGGCAGGTAATACAGCTCGTGCTTTCGCGAAAGTCTGCTCCGACAACGGCATCAAGCTGTTGCTCTGCGTGCCGCAGGACAATATTAAGGCGTTGTGGTTCGACAAGCCGTTGAACCCCTGCGTGAAACTCATCACCACCGAGAGTGGCAGCGACTATTTCGATGCTATCAATCTCTCAAATGTGGTCTGTGAGTTGGACAGTTACCTTGCCGAAGGCGGCGCGAAGAACATCGCCCGTCGCGATGGCATGAGCACCACGATGATGTCGGCCACGACCTTCATCGGCCGCACTCCCGACTTCTACTTCCAGGCCGTGGGCAGCGGCACGGGCGCCATCGCCGCTTGGGAAGCCAACCTGCGCTTCATCGGTGACGGTCGCTTCGGCACCAACAAGGCTCGGCTGATGGTCTCGCAAAATAAGCCCTTCGTGCCCATGTACGATGCTTGGCGTGCCGACTCGCGCGCCCTCTTACCCTACGACGCCGACCAAGCCCGCAAGGACGCCGCTGAGATTTGTGCTCCCGTGCTCTCCAACCGCAAGCCGCCTTATGGCCTTGCAGGAGGCCTTTACGACGCTTTGAAAGACACCAACGGTGACATTCTTGCTGTTAGCAACGATGAAGCCAACGCTGCCAAGGCATTGTTTGAAGAAACGGAAGGCATTGACATCTACCACGCCGCAGCGGTGGCTACGGCTTCATTACAGCAGGCGGTAGAAAAGGGAACGGTGAAATCCGACGATGTGGTCATGCTGAACATCACCGGTGGCGGCGAGAAACGCTTCCATGCCGAGCATGAGATACACTACCTGAAGCCGAGTCACATCTTCAAAATCGGCTTCACAAAAGACGAAGTGGAGAAGGTTTTGGAAAGGATGTAGTCATAGAGGATTGGGGGATTGCGGGTCAAGCCCGCAACGAGGCATCAGAGCGTGAGGATAGCGATCTAGCGAAAGGGTAATGAAAAACAGCACTTTTCACCTACCCGAAAGCGGAAAAACCTCATTGCGGGCGAAGACCCGCAATCTTTGACACGAAACGACAATTCCTAATAATGTTTATCGTTTTACAAATGTTTTCTTGATGAAACCATTGTTGGTTTCTACAGAAAGGACATATAGACCTTTTGTCAACGAAGATAGATCTATTCTATTTGTTTGTACTTCCTCAACGACTCTTCCGGTCAAATCCATAACCATCACTCGTTCAAACCCTTCCGTTTCAATCATCACAAAATCCGTTGCGGGATTCGGAAACACATTAATCTCCGATGAATCGTTTTCCACTATGCCATCTGGGTCGAGTGGCGTCACCCAGAAGGTCACCATGGCCGTGTTGCAGTTGCATGGGATGGTCATTTGGATGTCCAACCACGCAATCGTGCCGGGTTGCACTTCAGGGCGCAGTGTCGCCGTCATCGTGACTTCAACGGTTTCGTCAGGCTCAGTGGGGACAGTCATGCCCGTGACGCCATTGCAGGTACAAGTAAAGTCAGTAAAATACTCATTCGACGGATGCATCGTGACATCCACGGCATCATAGCCCGTATTGTGGACAAGGTAATGGAACGTGGCCTCGGTACCGGGATACATGGCCGTGTCTCTCGTGATTTCTTCGGCAGTGAAGGTGTATTGTTCCACCTGGTCGATTTCGACGTCGTCGATGGTGAGGTGGGAGGCTCCGTTTATAGCGACAGCGCGGAAGCCAAAATACTGGCAACCAGACGGAATGGTCTCGATGTAGGCCGACACCTTGTCGTATTCGTTGTTGTTGATGGACGTGGAGTAGAACAGCGTGTGCATGTCATCGGGATTCGGCGCAGAGCCAGCCCAAATCTCGAATTGGAACTCGCCGTCGGAGATGGCCCACAGCGTGAAGCGGTACCTTATGCTTTCGATGAAGTAAAGGGGCATATACATCCACGACTCCTCGGCGTTGCAGAAGGCATACCAGTTGCCGGTGTGAGGGAGACGGTTGTGGTCTTTTTCGAGGTAGCCGCAGAGCCAACTGTTGTCGTCACAGTTCCAGCCTACGGGTTTCTCAAAGTCGTGGTTGGCATATTCGAAGCCTTCGGTGAGCAGGTTGCCGGCGAAAGAAAAGGTTGTCGCGAGGCAAACCAAAAGGGTAAGGAGTGTTTTTTTCATGGTTGCGTGATGATTATGGCAGCAAAAATATAGCTTTCTGTGGAAATAGAAAACTTCCTTGAGAAAAACAGTTGCCTTTGGATGAAAAAATGTCGTTATCTTGTCGAAATTATCAAAAAACCTTATTTTTGTAACGAAATTTTCGTCGCGAAATTTTCGTCGCGAAATTTTCGCGTTTTTTGAAAGATAACAAGAGTCTATAAATCGAATAAAATGGCAAATAAATCACAGGAAATCAATCCATTTTCGGTACTTTCCTACCTTGGCGAAGACTACTTCTGCGACCGCGAAAACGAGACAAAAGAGCTGTTAGAAGCGCGAAAAAATGGCCGAAATGTAACCCTTTTAAGTCCAAGAAGGATGGGAAAAACGGGCTTAATCAAGCATGTTTTCGCACAATTGAATCCAAAAGAAGTCATTTGTCTTTATGTCGATTTGGACCAAACCACTTGCCTTGCTGACTTGGTAAAGACCTTTGGCGAGGTGGTAATGAAGAAAATAGGGGCACCTTCGGAGCGTGTTTGGAAGGAAATCTTGGCGTGGTTCAAGTCGTTTCGGCCTGTCATGACCGCCGACCCTGCCACAGGAGCACCGCAAATCGGCCTCGATGTGCAACCTACGGCGGCGGAAGCCTCATTGGGCGAGTTGTTCGGTTGGTTGGAGAAATCTAAACTACCTTGTTATGTAGCTTTCGATGAGTTTCAGGTCATCACGGACTATCCCGAACCTAAGATGGAGGCTTTGTTGCGCAGCCACATCCAGCACCTCACCAATGTCAATTTCATTTTTGCTGGCAGCCAAAAGCACCTGATGACAGAAATGTTCATGGCGGCCAACCGACCGTTTTTCCAAAGCACACAGATGTTTCCGCTGTATGAAATTCCCGAAGACGCTTATTTTGAGTTCGCACAACGCCATTTTGAGCGGCACAAGCAAACGATGCCACAAGAAACTTTCCACCAGTTGTACACGACCGTTTACGGCCATACTTGGTACATACAATGCGTCCTCAACCGGCTTTACCAATACGGCGTTCGCCAAATCGACTATCAGGCGTTGACATCGGCCATCAACAATATCCTGACGGAATACAAGGAATCCTTTAGGACTTATTGCAAGTTGCTTACTTCCAATCAGTTGGCACTTATCAAAGCCATCGCTCATGAGGGCAAGGTAAAAGAAATCGGAAGTCAGGAATTCTTGCAAAAGTACCAACCTGGACCCGCAAGCACCGCGAGAAGTGCTCTCCGCGTTCTCATTGACAAAGAATTGGTTGCCGAAGACGAGGAAGGCTACAGCGTTTATGACCGATTTTTCGGGCTTTGGCTGAGACAATAAAAAAGCCAGAACCTTTTGGTGGCTCTGGCTTAAATGCTTCGTATTATTGCTTACTCTTTTGTGTTTCTCTCTTTGACAATCTCTTCCTGCTTGTCCTTCGGCGTCGGCATGTACTGGTGGAATTCCATCGAGTAGTTGGCGCGGCCAGAGGTGAGGTTACGCAGGGCGGTGGCGTAGCCAAACATCTCCATCAGCGGGACGAAGGCATCCAACTTCTGCGAGCCCTTGCGGAAACGGCGCATGGCCTCGATGCGACCACGGCGCTTGTTGACGTCGCCAGTCACATTTCCGATGTAGTCGTCAGGCGTGTTGATCTCGACCTTCATCACAGGCTCAAGCAGCACGGGGTTGGCTTTCATGAAGGCCTGCTTGAAGCACATCTGGGCACAGAGTTGGAAGGCCATGTCGCTGGAGTCGACCGGATGCGAACTGCCGTCCACGAGGACGCACTTCACGTCCACCACTGGATAGCCCGCGAATGGACCTTTGTTCATGGCCGCGGCCAGACCCTTCTGCACCGAGGGAATGTATTCCTTCGGGATGACACCGCCCTTGGTGATGTCGACGAACTCGAAACCGCCGCCCGGATTAGGCTCGAAGCGGATGACGGTGTGGGCGAACTGACCCTTGCCGCCGCTCTGCTTGGCATATTTGTAGTTGCACTCGAACGGAGCCGTGATAGTCTCGCGGAATGACACCGAAGGTGCGCCCACCGTGACTGGCACCTTGAACTCTTCCTTCAGGCGATCAACGATGATTTCCAGATGCAACTCTCCCATGCCCGCGATAATGGTCTCTTCCGTCTCCTCATCGAAATGGGCGTGGAACGACGGGTCCTCGTTGCAGAGCTTGGCCAAGGCCTCGCTCAACTTGCTGCGGTTCTTCTTGTCGTCGAGGTTGACCTTCATCTCAATGACCGCAGGCGGTATATTGATGGATTCCAACAAGATAGGCTGCTTATCCTCGGCACAGAGGGTATCGCCCGTCTTGGTGTACTTCATACCCACGAGGGCGACAATCTCGCCCGCGCCGGCCTCGGTGATCTCCTCGCGTTCCTTCGCCTTGATGCGGAAGATGCGGCCCACGCGCTCACTCTTCATCTTGTTGGTGTTGTAGACGCTCATGCCGTTGATCAGCTTACCGCTGAAGATACGGATGAAGGTCTGCTGACCCACATACGGGTCGTTGATGAGCTTGAAGGCTAAAGCCGAGAAAGGCTCATTTTCAGAAGGATTGCGTTGGTAGGTCTTCTCCTCGTTGGCGGGGTCGTGCGCGATAACGGCACCCAAGTCATTAGGCGAAGGCAGGTAGTCGACGATGGCATCCAAAAGGAGTTGGATACCTTTATTCTTATAAGCAGCGCCACAAAGCACCGGCACCATCATCAGTTTGATGGTGGCTTTGCGGATGGCGGCCATCAGCTTGTCGGTGGGAATCTCTTGGTCATCGAGGTAGAGCTCAGCAATCTCATCGTCAAGGTCGGCGACCTTCTCGATGAGGTTGCGACGGGCTTCCTGGGCTTGTTCCATCATGTGCTCCGGAATCGGGCCAACGATGCGTTCTTTCTCGATAAAACGCACCGAGTTCATCAGCACCAAGTCGACCATGCCTTCAAAATCAGACTCTGCTCCGATGGGCAGATGCAGCGGCACGGCGTTGGCGCCCAGATACTTATGCATTTGGTTGACGACCTCTTGGAAGTCGGCACCTGTGCGGTCCATCTTGTTGACGAAAGCGATGCGGGGCACGCGGTATTTGTCGGCTTGGTTCCACACGGTCTCCGATTGCGGCTCCACACCACCCACGGCGCAGAACACCGCCACCATGCCGTCGATGACACGCAGCGAACGTTCCACCTCAACGGTGAAGTCGACGTGACCGGGAGTATCGATAAGGTTGATCTGATAGCCGTTCCAATGTGCGGTGATGGCCGCTGAAGCGATGGTGATGCCGCGCTCCTGCTCCTGTTTCATGAAGTCCATGGTGGCCTGACCATCGTGGGTCTCGCCCACCTTACGGTTCACGCCCGTGAAGAACAGGATGCGTTCTGAAACCGTAGTCTTTCCAGCATCGATATGCGCAGCGATACCGATGTTTCTCAATTTTGAAGTGTTTAAGCTCATTATTTTATACTGATTTTCAATTCTTTATAAAAAAAATCGGTTTTCCGATTCGGGGTGCAAAGGTAGGGAAAAGTTTTGGAATGGCAATTTATATCTATGAGCATCAAGGTCTCGCAGATTCAATCGCCCCTTTCGCACTTCTATGTTGAACTTAAAGCATGGAAGTACACAAACACAATCTTGGCCTTCGCAGCCCCAACGATTTCCGCTAAACGTTCTTCCGTCGCCTCTTTGATGCCTTTCACCGATTTCAGTTCGAGCAACAGCTTTTCAGCAGTCTTCTTCCCTATTCCCTTGATGTCGGCCAACTCGGAATGCATGAAACCTTTCTCAAACTTTTTCCTGTGGAACGTAATGGCGAAACGGTGCACCTCATCCTGGATATGCGCCAACAGACGAAACACCTCCGAATTGGGTTTTAAGCCCACCACACGCGGCGGGAAGCCAAAGAGCAACTCATTGGTGCGGTGGTGGTCGTCCTTGGCCAAGCCCGCAATGGGAATGCTGAGATGTAGCTCGTCCTCAATAACTTGACGCACCACCTCCATCTGTCCCTTGCCGCCATCGGTAATGATGAGGTTGGGCAATGGCTTGCCCTCCTCCACGAGCCGCGAATAGCGCCGCCTGACCACTTCTTTCATCGAGGCATAATCGTCGGGACCTTCTACAGTCTTGATGTTGAAATGGCGGTAAGCGTTCTTGTTGGGTTTGCCGTTTACAAATTGCACCATGCCCGCCACGGCATAATCACCTTGGAAATTGGAATTGTCGAAACACTCAATCACTGCAGGGACTTCCTGCAATTGCAAAGCCTCTTTCAGCTGGTTCAAGACCCGTTTCTGATGACGTTCTGGATCTACAAGAGAACGCTGTTTCTCGAGGTCAATCTTGTATTGCACGGCATTGCGACGCGAGAGTTCAAGGAGCTTCAGCTTGTCGCCCCGTTGCGGAACCGTCACCTCTACATCCTCAATCGCATAGTCCAACTTCATCGGGATGATGATTTCGGGCGCATGGTCGCCAAACTGTTGCCGCAAGTCGGTTATGGCCAACAGCAGTAGTTCCTCTGCCGTTTCCTCAAGCTTTCGCTTCACTTCAAACGAATGAGACTGTACCACCGCGCCGTCCTTCACCTTCATGTAGTTCACATAAAACACCTCATCGTCGTCCACAAAGGAAAACACCTCCACATCGTGAATCGACTGGCTGACCACCGTCGAATGGCTACGATAGTTTTCCAAAAGGTCGTATTTCACCTTGACTTGTTGTGCCTCCTCAAACTCCATGCGCGAAGCGTAATCCATCATCTGCGCCTTCAGGTCGCGTAATACGCCACCCATGTTGCCCTTTATAATTTCACGGATTTCGGCAATCATGGCATTGTAGGCCTCCTTTGAAACCAAGCCCTCGCAAGGGGCGTTGCATTTATGGATGTGATAGTCGAGACAAACTTTGTACTTTCCTTTCTCGATGCCAATCTCCGTCAAAGGTGTTCGGCAAGAGCGCACTTTATAGACCTGACTAAGCAAATCCAACAGAATATGCGCCGTACGTACCGAAGGATAAGGGCCGAAGTATTCTGAGCCATCGCTGACCTTTCGCCTCGTCAGAAACACTCGCGGAAAAGCCTCTTTTTTGATGCAAATCCACGGGTAAGTCTTGTCGTCTTTCAGCATGATGTTGTAGCGCGGCTTATACTGCTTGATCATCGTGTTCTCCAGCAGCAGCGCCTCCGACTCCGAATCGACAATGCTGTATTCCAAATCGGCAATTTTGCTCACGAGGACGCGCGTTTTGCCCGTTTGTTCCTTTTGGAAATAGCTCAACACACGGCGTTTGAGGTTCTTGGCCTTGCCAACGTAGATGAGTTCGCCCTTCTTGTCGAAATAGCGATACACGCCAGGCTTATTAGGCAGCGCGGCGAGCTTTTGCTTCACTATCTCGGGGAGGTCTTGCATGTGTATCTATTCACTGACAGCCGCTTCGCGTCATTGCGAGGAGGAACGACGAAGCAATCTAGGCCAGCAGTTATCATCAAGTTGATTGTCTGGACTGCTTCGTGCCTCGCAGTGACGCAAAGCGACAATGTGCATTATTGTTCCGTTTTTTTCATGTGGTCCCAACCCTGTGCCTTAATCGGAATAACATGATTGTCAGGCGTGACCATTTCGGCAACACCCACATTATCCGTCATATAGCCAATGACCGTCACATCTGCCGAAACCGTCTTGATTTTCTCGTAGTCCTTTTGGTCGATGGTGAAAAGCAGTTCATAATCCTCGCCACCACTCAAGGCCGCCACGGAAGGCACAATTTGGAATTCCTTAGCCATACGGTCGGTGGTCGGGTCAATGGGAATATGCTCCTCGTAAAGCTGGCAGCCCACGCCTGATTCCTTGCAAAGGTGCAGGATTTCGGAAGCTAGACCGTCGGAAATGTCAATCATCGAAGTGGGTTTTACTTTCAGATTCTTCAATAGTTCGACAATATCCTTGCGAGCTTCAGGCTTCAGCTGGCGTTCAAGTACATAGTCCATGCCTTCCAGTTTGGGCTGCATTTGAGGATTGGAGAGAAACTCCACCTTTTCGCGTTCCAGAATAAGCAAGCCGATGTACGCACCACCCAAATCGCCACTCACACAGAGCAGGTCGTTCTTCTTTGCGCCACTGCGATAAACGATGTCCTCGTCTTTTGCCATGCCGATGACGGTGATGGAAATGACCAGCCCCGTCTTGCTGCTCGTCGTGTCGCCACCCACCATATCCACATGGTAGCGTTCGCAAGCCAAGCGAATGCCCGCATACAACTCGTCTAGAGCCTCAACGGAAAAGCGGTTAGAAACACCCAAACCGACCACAATCTGCGTAGGGATGCCGTTCATAGCGTAGATGTCAGAGAAATTGCTGACAGCAGCCTTATAGCCAAGATGTTTCAAGGGACAATAAGTCAAGTCGAAATGGATGCCTTCGATGAGCATATCGACCGAAACGAGGGTGCGATAGCCTTCATGGTTGATGACAGCGGCATCGTCACCAACACCTTTCAACGAAGAGGCATTGCGCAAAGGAAAATCGGAAGTCAGCTGGTCGATGAGACCGAATTCGCCGAGTTCATTGAGTTCAGTGCGACGAGTGGGATTTTCTTGTTCCATGATGCATGAATTAGGATGTGCAAAAATACGAAAATTGGGGCATGTGCATACAAAAAGGCGACCCCAAAAAGGGATCGCCTAAATTTTGTCGAATGTTCAGACATTAACGTGGGGCTGGTAGAGACGGTGTGCACACCGTCTCTACACTTTCCCTACATCATTTATCTGATCACCGTCACGCGGCGCACGGCCACGCCTTCGGCGGTCGAGACACGCACCGTGTACATGCCAGCGTTGAACTGACTCATGTTCAAGGTGTAGTGGTCGGCATCAACCTCGGCGTCGTAAACCACCTGACCAAGCACGCTCACCACTGTGATGTGGTTCATGCCAACGGCCTCGATGGTCACGTTGCCCTTCGTCGGGTTCGGGTAGATCGACATGCCGTCGTTCTCGCCGATGCCCAGAGTGACCTCAACCATCACGTAGTTGTTGGCCGGGTTGTCGTAGGCAGGAGCCGGGTCGGACTCGCAGTCGTTGTCGTAGTAGGCCTTCACCTGGTAGTAGTAGGTACCTTCGGCAGGTGTGTCGATGTACTCGTAGTAGCCGCTGCCGTCTTCGGCGACCTCTCCGATGAACTCGTAGGTCTCGTTGTCGGCTGAACGGTACACGTTGTACTTCACAAGGCTGGCGCGGTCGCGAGTGACGTTGAAGCTGCCGCCCATGGCAATGCCTGAGTTGACAAGCTCGCCGCCGTTGAGGGTCGGCAGAGGCATCTCAACAGACTGGACGCTGCCCTTGGCCTGGTTGCTCACGTAGCAACGGAGGTTCCAGGTGCCAGGATACTGGCCGCCGGTGGCCTCGTCAAGCGTGTACCAGGTGTTGCCGTCAACCGAAATCATCGTGCCGTTCGGGTCGCCCGTGAAGTTGCCCAATGAGGCAACATACGTGCCGGTGGTGTTGTTCATCACAATCCACAGGTCTTGCGTGTTGTCGAAGGCCACGGGGTTGATGGTCCACTCGACCCAGTCTTCTGTGCCGGTGGTGGTGTAGTTGTACGAACCAACCATGTTCGTGCCCGGGCCATTGCCGTTCGAGCCTTGGTAGATGCGCACAACGCCGGTGGAGGCTTCGTTGTCGAAGTAGGCCACCTTGGTCACGGAGCAGCCGACATAGTTGGCAAGCATGTTGGCCGGGAACTTGATGCCCCAGTAGAACGAACCGCCGCCCTGCAGACCGAGAGCGTCAAGGTTCTCGCCATCGTCGTAGTACAGCCAGTCGTTGATCGGGGCTGCGGGCTCGTTGCCCCACCAGATCTTAACCTCGTCGGTGGTCTGGTTCTGCTCGGCGTGGATAGGTGCACCAGCTTCGCAGGTGATCGTGCCAGGCATGTAAGGCTCGCACTCGGGGCAGCTCATCGAGAAGTAGATGTTGCCCTCGGGCAGGTTGTTCGTGCCGTTGTAAACCATGCGGACGCACACCTCTTCGGCAGTGCCTTCGTAGGTGTAGGTGTTGGTCGGGTACTCAACAAAGGCCTCCCATTCGCCGTCGGCGAAGATCATG
>Ga0310690_10007332_pt1 | contig 14233 bp, 7 predicted proteins | sample AusTroGonzalo_MG_2_FD_207661 | JGI IMG/M metagenome (GOLD analysis project Ga0310690, IMG submission 207661) | Bovine rumen microbial communities from tropical cattle in Woodstock, Queensland, Australia - Gonzalo_04 (v2) (version 2) | ecosystem: Host-associated > Mammals > Digestive system >...
CCGGCTGCCGCGAGCGCTGGTTTGCGGTGCCCGTTTCCGGCGTCGAGGACAAGGCATACTACTACTCGACCTACAACGACGTGACGCCCGACCCCGACCCGAAGCGCGCGGCGGCGTTCCACGAGGCCAAGGCGACCACGAACCCGAAGAAGGTCATGATACTCGGCGGCGGGCCGAACAGGATCGGCCAGGGCATAGAGTTCGACTATTGCTGCTGCCACGCCGCGATGGCGATGCGCGAGATGGGATACGAGACGATCATCGTCAACTGCAACCCCGAGACGGTTTCGACGGACTACGACACCTCCGACAAGCTTTACTTCGAGCCGGTGACTGTCGAGGACGTCCTGCAGATATACGAGGCTGAGAAGCCCGAGGGCATCATCGTGCAGTTTGGCGGGCAGACGCCGCTCAACATCGCGCGCGGGCTTCAGGAGGCCGGCTGCCGCATCCTCGGCACGTCCGTGGACTCCATCGACGACGCGGAGGACCGCGACCTCTTCCACTCCATCATGGACAAGCTCGGCATCCCGATGCCGGAGTCGATGATGGCGAGCGACCTGAACGGCGCCCTGAAGTGCGCGGAGAAGCTCGGCTACCCGCTCATCATCCGTCCGTCGTTCGTCCTCGGCGGGCGCGGCATGGAGGTCATCTACGACGAGATCATGCTGCGCGAGTACGTGGACAAGGCCGTGGGCGTCACGCCCGACCGTCCGCTCTACCTCGACAGGTTCCTCTGCCACGCGCTTGAATGCGAGGCGGACGCGCTCTCGGACGGCAAGGACATCTTCATACCGGCGATCATGCAGCACATCGAGCTCGCGGGCATCCACTCCGGCGACTCTGCCTGCGTGCTGCCGCCCGTCACGATCCCGGAGGACAACAAGGCGACGATCCTCGAGTACACGAGGCGCATCGCGTCAGAGCTCAAGGTCGTCGGCCTCATGAACATGCAGTTCGCGATAGAGAACGGCAAGGTCTACGTGATCGAGGCGAATCCGCGCGCCTCTCGCACCGTCCCGCTCGTCTCGAAGGTCGCGGGCACGCAGATGGCCCGCATCGCGACGCGCCTCATGCTGGGCGAGACGGTGAAGTCCCTCGGGCTCGACAAGCGCAAGGTGATCCCTTACTTCGGCGTGAAGGAGGCGGTGCTTCCGTTCGAGAAGTTCCCGGAGGTCGATCCCGTGCTGGGGCCCGAGATGCGCTCGACCGGCGAGGTGCTCGGCCTTGCGGACACGTTCGGGCTCGCGTACTACAAGTCGCAGGAGGCCGCAGGCTCGCCGCTTCCGACGACGCCGGGCAAGATGCTTGTGTCGCTTTCCGAGAAGCAGCCCGACGCAGTGTCGGCGGTGCAGCGCTTCGAGCAGCTCGGCTTCGAGGTCGTCGCGACGGAAGGCACGGCGAAGTGGCTTGTGGAGCACGGGGTCAAGGCGGATGTCATCGCCAAGATCGGCGAGGGCCGCCCCGACGTCCTGGACGCGATAAAGAACCGCGAGGTGAAGCTCATCATCAACACGCCGTCCGGACGCCGCGACGCGCGCGCCGACGACTCTCGCATACGCCAGGCGGCGATCAAGTACAAGATCCCGTACCTGACGACGCTCGCCGCCGCGCAGGCGGCGGTGGAGGGCATCGCCGCGGCCATGGGCGGCCAGGGCGAGGTGCGTTCGCTGCAGAGCTACCACGCTTCAATAAGGTAAGGGGCCTGCGGTTGCCGCAGCCGCGACAGGGGAGAGATGAAATACGCGGTCATGAGCGACGTGCATGCCAATCCGAAGGCGCTGGAGACGGCGCTTGCGGACGCGCGCGGCCGCGGTTGCCGCAAGTTCGTCTTCCTGGGCGACGTCACCGGCTACGGCTACGATGTCAAGGCGGCCCTGCGCATTGTCCGCGAAAGCTTCGACGTGGCTCTGATGGGCAACCACGACTCGGCGTGCCTTGGCATGGAGCCGTGGTTCGAAGTCCAGACAAACAAGAACTACCGCGTCGACCTGATGCACCGCAGCATCCTGTCCGACGAGGAGAAGGAGTGGCTCAGGTCCCGCCCTTACGAGTTCTCGGAGGGAGATGCGCTCTTCGTCCACGGCGACTGCACGAATCCGCGCAACTGGAACTACATCCTCGGCGCGGAGGCCGTCGCGATGAACCTGCTGGCCTGCCCGAAGCCGCTGCTGTTCTGCGGTCACTCACATTTCGCCGCCGTCTGGGAGATGGTGGGCGGACCTGCCGACGGCGGCGAAATGAAGTGCGGGGCGAAGCTTCAGAAGTACTTTTCCAGTCCGGCGAAGCGGCATGCCGACACGCAGTCCTTTAAAGTGCTGGACAACGGGCGCTACATAGTCAACGTCGGCAGCGTCGGCTATCCGCGCAACGACCTCTGCAGCACCTACGTCATCTACGACTCGTCGGCACGCCGCGTCACCTTCCGGCGGCTGCCTGTAGACTTGTTCGCATACGCGGCGGAGATCGCCGCGTGCCGCATACAGATTCCGCTTTGGCTGCGCGACGCGCTGGACCGGGGCGCGGTCGAAGAAAAGGCCGGAGGGCGAAACTAGCGATTTCCCCCTACCACGCAGGCGGGGGCAGATGATATAATATTCCTCAACCATGAAACTTTCAGGAACGATAACGGCACTGGTCACACCGTTCGCAAAGGACGGATCCGTGGACTACGGCAGGCTTCAGGAGCTTGTCGAGGCGCAGGTCGCGGGCGGAGTGGAGGGAATCTGCTCCGTCGGCACGAGCGGCGAGTCCCCGACGCTTTCGCACGACGAACACCACAAGGTGATAGAGAAGACGGCGGAGTTCGCCAAAGGCAAGGTCAAGATCGTCGCCGGCACCGGCGCGAACTCCACGTCCGAGGCGATTTCGCTCACGAAGGCGGCGCTTTCGATGGGCGGCGCGGACGCGTGCCTGCAGGTGACGCCATACTACAACAAGCCGAATGCGGAGGGGCTCTACCGCCACTTCATGACGATCGCCGACCTCGGGCTTCCCGTGGTCCTCTACAACGTGCCGGGGCGCACCGGCAGGGAGATACCGGTCGACGTGGTGGCGCGCCTCGCCAGGCATCCGAACATAGTGGCCGTCAAAGAGGCCGCCGGATCGGTGGAGCGCGTGAGCGCGATCAAGAACCAGGTCCCCGACTTCACCGTGTTGTCGGGCGACGACTCTTTGGCCCTGCCGATGATGTCCGTCGGCGCGGAGGGCGTCATTTCCGTCGCGTCGAACGTGATACCGCGCGAGATGAGCGACATGGTGCGCCTGGCGCTTGCGGGGGAATTCGCGAAGGCGCGCGAGCTTCACCAGAGGTTCTATCCGCTTTTCAGGGACCTCTTCATCGATGTGAACCCGGTCATGGTCAAAGAGGCGCTATGGCTCATGGGCAGGATAGAGCGGATGTTCCGGCTGCCTCTGTGCGAGACGGCGGACGCGAACCTCGAAAAGCTGCGCGCGACGCTTTCCGCGCTTGGCCTCGTCTGACCAGGGGCCGCCGCCATGCGCATCGGATTCGGATACGACAGCCATCTGTTCGAGGCGGGCAAGCCGCTCGTCCTCGGCGGCGTGGCGATTCCGGGCTGCGACGGGCTGAAGGCGCACTCCGACGGCGACGTCGTCGTCCACGCCTTGATAGACGCGCTTTTCGGCGCGGCGGCGATGGGCGACATAGGCTCGCACTTCCCTGATTCAGACGAGCGCTGGAAGGGCGCAGATTCCGCCGGGCTCCTCTCCTCGGCGGTCGCCGAGATTGCATCCGCTGGATTTCGCGTGGGCAACGTGGACATAACGGTTGTATGCGAGAGGCCGCGCATCGGTCCGCATGTCGCGGCGATCCGCGCGCGCCTGGCCGCGCTGCTGGGCGTCGCCGTCTCGCAGGTGTCCGTCAAGGGAAAGACGAACGAAGGCATGGACGCGGTGGGCGCGGGGCTTGGCATCGCCGTCCACGCCGTCGCGCTGCTCGACGGATAGATGCAGGGCCTTTAGGCCGTAGACGCGCTGCGAGTGGTCGTATGTCATTAAAGGTTTTCTACAGCGACAGAATCGAAGAGCTGGCCGAGGAGTTGAAGGGGCGGCTGCTTGCAGAGCGGAAGGAAGGCGACGCGTTCGTCTTTCCGCAGGTAGTCGTGCCAAATGCCAACATCGCGAAGTGGCTGCAGATACGCGTGTTCTCCAAGGAGCAGAGGCTTTGCGCCGGAATCAAGTTTCCGTTTGTGGAGCAGCGCCTGACGGAGCTGATGTCGGCGAACCTTCCGGAGGGAACGCCGTTCGCGCTTCTTCCGGACCATGCCTACGCGAACGCCATCATGTCCGCGCTTCTTGCGTCGCGGGACGCCCAGCCCGAATTCGAAGCGCTGGCTCCGCTTCGCGCCTACATTTCAGACGGCGACGGCAGGGACGAGCTGAAGGTGACCACGCCGCGCCAGGCGCGGATGGGGTGGCAGCTTGCCGTGAAGATGGCGGATCTCATGGACCAATACGAGGTGCGCCGCCCCGAGGTTGTAGAGAACTGGTTGAACGGCAGGGCTGCGGACGGCGGCGAAAGGGCGGCAGGCGAAGTGGAGGCGGCGGAAGCCGCGCTGGCGCGCACGCTGTGGGGTCGTGGCGGCGTGTTTCCGCCGGACGGCGCGAGGCTGTCCCTGCGGCAGCTCTATGACCGTGTTTGTGCGGATCCGCCGAAGGGACCTGGGCAGACGATCTACTTCTTCGGGCATTCTACGCTGTCGCTTCTGCAGGTGAAGACAGTTGCGTGGCTTGCGCAGACGCACGAGGTCGTGTTCTACCATAACAACGTGTGCCTGGAATACTGGGGCGACATCGAAAGCAAGAGCGAGCGCACCAGGCGACTTGGCAAGGCGCATGCCGAGGAAGAGGACATAGCGGTGGAGAATCCTCTGCTGCAGCAGTGGGGGGTGGCCGGGCGGGAGACGATGCGCCTTCTGGTGGAACTGGAGGAGGAGAACGACGGGCGGATTGATTTCGAGTGGACGTGCGTCGCTGATCCGGGGCGTGTCCGTCCGGACACCGTTCTCGGGAGAATCCAGGATTCCATACGCCGTCGCACCAGCGAGGCCGACAGACTCCCGCAGGACGCATCGCTCCAGGTCGTTGGTGTGCCGGGAATCAGACGCGAGGTCGAGATGGTGTACAACGCCATCCTCGGCAGCGTCTGGAAGCCGGACGGCTCCGGGCGGCGTCCGTGGCCAGACTGCGGCTTTTCCGACATAGCGGTTCTAGTTCCCGACATGGCGAAATACAGGCCGGTGATCGAGTCCGTGTTCGACGCGCGCGGACAAATCCCATACGGGCTCATAGACACCACTGCGTCTGAGGACAGCAAGTTTCTCGCCGGGTTGACGGCGCTTGCGGACATGGCGCGACGTGGCCTGACTCGTGAGACGTTGTTCGCCGTATTGGACAATCCGTGCGTGCAGGCGGCGCTGGGATTTTCCGTGGCGGATGTCTGCGCTTGGCGGGAGCTCGCAGTGAAGTCGGGGGCGTTCGACGGTTTCGAGGACCGCGCAGAGGAGTCGAAGTTCAGCTGGAACTGGGCGCTTTCCCGCATTCGCCTCGCCCGTGTCGCGGATCGTCTGCAAGTGGCGGGCGAATCAGATGAGGATCTGCCGCTCGTCGGCGACGGCGGGGACGCCGCGCTGCGGTTCTCGGAGGTCGTTGAACTCATATACCGCAAAGTCCGCGCGGCGTTCGGCGAAGGCGGACGTCGTCGCATGTTGCCGTGCGCGATTGCGTCTTCCGGCGCAGGGGAGGCGGGTCAGAGCTGGTCGCAGGTCATCGCGGATCTCATGAGCGATTTGCTCGCCGTGCCGGATGACAGCCTTCTGGAGGGCAACGTCAGGCGTCAGATACTGCAGACCTTGAGCGGTCTTGCGCCGCTGCCCGGCGTACAGGACCGCGAAGTCGTCCTTGCTGCCGTCGAGCAGTTCGCCGGCGGAATCGCCTGCCGCAGAGGCGGCTACCTGACGCACGGCGTGACCATAGCCGGACTGCAGCCGATGCGTCCCGTGCCGTTTAGGCAGGTCTTCGTATTGGGACTCGGAGAAAACGGATTCCCTGGGCGCGCCAACTCAACCACGCTGGATGTACGGGGGGCGGGCTGGCGGCTTGGCGACACGGCGACGCCTAAGGTCAACCGCTATCTTTTCCTTGAGACGGTGATGTCGGCGAGAGACCGGCTTGTGCTGTCCTACCAGAACCGCGACATCGAGAAGGACGCTGAGTTGTTCCCGGCTGGGATTGTCCGAGAGCTCGAAGACTTTGCTGGCAAGGCCGTCATTGGGACGCCGTTCAGGGAATTTGCCGGGTACCCGCTGCTTGAACGGGGCGAGGATGGTTCGCCGCCGTGTGACGTGACATGGGATCCCTGTGATCCGCAGGCTGGAATCCTGCCCACATATTCGGTCATTGCGCGTGCGATGGCGCGCGAGCGCATAACGGCGGCGGATCGAGGTAGCGCGCAGCCCTGCGCCGTCGGCGACGGCGAACTTGCCCGTCCTGTCGTCAGCCGCGAGGTTTCGGCAAAGGAGCTTTCCGCGTTTCTCAAGTCGCCGATGAACGCAGTTTTCCGCTTTCGATTCGGAATCAGCGTCGAAGGCTACCGCGACAACGAGCTGGAAGTTGATTCGCCGCTCGGCATTTCCAGCGGACCCGTCCAATGGGAGCTAGAGGGGGCGAGCCTCGGCGAGGCGGACGACCTTGATGGACTGTTCCGCCGAATGCAGCTTGCCGGACAGATGCCTACGGGCTTTATCGGAGACTTCGCCAAGAAGATGTTTTGCGAGGATGTTCAGGCGTTTGCGGAAGAGCTGCGCAGTTTCGCCGCTGCATTCGGCGTCAAAGAGGGCGTTGACCTCACTTCGCGGCAACGCGTTCCGGCAACGATAAAGTTTGCCGACGGGACGACGGCGAAGGGGCAGTATGTGGCGGAGACTCCTAACTGGGTCGAGTCCGAAGACGGTGTCTCGGTGCTCGTCACGGGCGGGCTCAGGGACTTGGCCAAGAACGCCAGGCCGACCGACCGCACGCTTGCGCCGTTCATGGCGTTTTTGATGAACCTTGCGAACGATTCCGGTCTTGGCGCAGACGCGCCGCGTTCCCTGCGCGTCGGCGTAATCGACATCGCCAACGGTAAAACGGCAGTCTGGCAGTGGAGTGTTTCGCCGAAAGTCGCACGGGATTACCTTGAGCGGCTGACCGCCCGATACCTGACGTTTCTGGACGTCGCCGCGCGGCCTTTGGCGTACGTGGACTTCACCTACGGGAAACTTGCCGGGGCGCTTGGGTTGAATCCAGGAGAGAACTGGGACGGCGTTCTCGAGAAGCTGACGGCGGAAAGCAGGAGCGGCGGCGCGAAGGGCGAATTCAGCAACGCATTGGTAGTGGAGAGCGCTCTGGCGGCGCATCGCCGCAATCCGACTGCGGAAGAACTGAAGGACTTGTACGAGAAGTTCTACCGTCTGCCGATGTCAGGGGTGTTGGCGTCCGACGGGAACGGGGGTGCGGAATGACGCGCAACGACGAGTTCATCGAGAAGCGCCTGGGCGGGGAAGACGCCGTCTGGAATCAGCTTAAATACGACAGGGACGGAATCATCGAAGCGTCCGCCGGCACAGGCAAGACGTATGCGCTCCAGAGCATTGTGCTGAAGCTGGTGTCCGACAAGGACCACCCCGTCGACGTGAAGAACATCCTGCTCGTCACGTATACCGAGAAGGCCGCCGGAGAACTCAAAGACCGGATCCGCGACGTTCTTTCGCAGGCGGGATGTCTGCCGGCGGACTTCGACGAGACGACGATATGCACCATTCATTCGTTTTGCCGTGAGATACTTTCGGAATACGCCTTCGAAAACCGCATTCCGATGCGGATGGAAATCGGCGGGCAAAACGGCGACCTCGTCCACCGCGCCGTGCGCGCGGCGCTTCTCGGCGACGAGTTCAGGGCTAGGTACGGCGGACAACTGTACGACGCGGTCATGAAGGCGGCTGAAAAGGAGAAGATAAAACCATTCGAGAAGCGGAAGATCAAGACGACGGACGACCTTGTGTCCGCCGCCGAATCGATTTTGCGTGACGCCGCCGCTTCCGGCATACCGCCGGATGAGCCGGCGCGCACGGACGATCCTGCCGCCGAAGGCCAGGGGGACGTCGCCAAATACCAGCTGCAGAAAGACCTCGCGTATATCGCGTGGCCGGTCTTCCAACGCCTCAAAGAAGATTCCGCCATGTTCACGTTTGACGATCTGGTGACGCAGGCGTACCTTGTTATAGGGGACGAGGCGCGACGCGAGGCCAAAGGGAGGCGAAGTGCGTTGCTTGACGCCATACGCCGTCGTTACCGCATAGCCCTGGTAGACGAGTTCCAGGATACGGACGACAAGCAGTGGACGATCTTCGGCAAGCTGTTCTCGTCGCGCGTCAACCGACTCGACGCCGCCGACGCGCCTGCGCCGGCGCAGGGGTTCCTGCTAGTCGTGGGCGACCCGAAGCAGGCGATCTATGGTTTCCGCGGCGCCAAAGTGGCGACGTACCTCGCGGCGAAGCGGGAAATCTCGGAAGGCGCCGGCGCTCAGCCGCCGCTTGCGCTCGATGCGACGTTTCGTTCGTCAAAGCCGCTTGTCGCCGCGTTCGACAGCATGTTCGGTGCGGAGTCCGGCTGGTTCGGCGGCATGGAGGAAGACGGTGCGAAGATCGAGTATTCCGGCGTTTCCTATCCAGAGGGGAACGAGCGGTTCCTTGGCTTGGTGGACTTGACGGGGCGGCAGGCCGTCACGCTGCTGGAGTCCCTGCCGCGCCGGTTGCCGGATGAAGTAACGGGCACGACAGGCTATGGAAACAGCGGCACATGCCTGCCGGTTTTCATGAAAAACGCCGCATTGGAGATGAAGCGGCTCTGCGCTCTGCCGGTGGCGTACAGGACCAGGGATCCGAAGACGGGCGAGATGGTTGACCACCGCATCCGGTATGGCGACATGTGCGTTCTCGTCAGGCGCAGTTCGGAAGCCGACATCGCCAAGCGCGTCCTTGCAGAGCACGGAATACCCTACAGCCACTACAAAGAGCGCGGAATCTACAAGTCGGCGGAGGCGGAGGCCCTGATCGCATTCTTCGATTTCCTGGACGCGCCCGGCCGTGCGGGGAACCTCGCCGCACTTCTTCTGACGTCGCTGTTCGACGTTCATCCATCCGAGCTTGAGGCGTGTCTCGCCGACGGCGCATTTGCCGGACTGGCGGAAAAGTGGCAGGAGCTTTCGAGGAAGCGCAGCTGGAGCCTGCTTTTCGAAAGTGTGATGAACGACACCGAGCTGGCGCATCCCGTCGCGGGCGATTACGAATTCGACCGCCGCTGGACGGCGTACAGGCAGATCCTTGACAGGCTGTTTGCCGAGAAGGGGCGTTCGGCCATGACGCCGGGAGAGTTCGCCGGGCTTCTGCGCACATGGCGCAAGGCCGACCGGCGTTCCGGCGAGGACGGCTCGCTGCGCCAGAAGGACAACGAAAGCGACAGCGTCCAGATCATGACGATGCACGCCTCCAAGGGCCTTGAGTTCAAGGGCGTCTTCGTGGCGGCGGGTTTCAGCGAATACAAAACGGATTCGCCCGCCGAGCTGAAGCGGCTTTTCTACGTGGCGCTGACGCGCGCCGAACATAAGCTGTATCTGCCGTGGACGAAATGGGACGTTCATACGCGGGTGTCTAAGGCGAAAGGTAAGCCGAAGAAAGCGGAGGAAGTCGGCCTCGGAAGCAAAGGCTCGCCGCTTCTTGGAAACGGCTTCCTCTCTCGCGCGGTGCGGACATGCTTCGCGCGCGCCGGCGAGTCTGTCGTGTCGCTGTCCGACGCAGACGCGCGGGACATTCCTCCGCCGGATGTCGCCCGCAAAGAGTCCGCCCAGGCGGAAGGGCGCGTCCTGCCGCGTATATACGAGGTGGGCCAGCTGAATCATCTTCGGCTCCAGTGGGATTCCTTCACGACGCTCAGCATGCACGGCGCTTCGAACAAGGTCGAGCCTTCCGACGTCGGCGAAGCGGACGAATCTCCCGCGGACGGAGACGTCGCGCAGAGGACGCGCAGAACCCTGCTCCCCCGCACCAACATCTCCGGCAACGTGTTCCATGAAATAATGGAGACTCTGTGCGGAGCCGACGAAGCGGCGTGCGGGGTCGGCTTCGCGATCGGCAAAGCCCCGCTTGACGAGGCCTGCGCGGACAGCGGGCGGTTGATGGATCTTGTGCGGCGGGCGATGCGCAGAAACGCTCTTGGCAACCAGATTGAAGCTGGTGACTCCACTGAGCGGACTCTTGCCCGCATGGTCTGGCACGCGCTCAACACATGCATCGAGATCGGCGGACGGAAGCTGTTCCTGAAGGACGTTCCGTTCGCAGATCGCCTCGCGGAAGTCGAGTTCGTCATGGACGAAGCGTCTGTCTTCGGCGCAGACGCGCCCCGTCTCGGCGGTCAGGCGCGCGACGGCGCGTTCAACGGCAAGATCGACTTGCTGGTCCGTCCTGACGGGAGGGGCGGCCCCGTGTATCTCCTTGACTGGAAGACCAATTCCCTCGCGGACTATGAAGCGCCGACTGTGGAGGCGGCTATCGAGGCGGCGGGCTATCCGCTCCAGTTCAAGCTTTATTCCCTGGCCGTCGCGAGATGGCTCGGTCGTGAATCGCTCGCAGGCGTCGCCTATCTGTTCGTCAGGGGCGGCGAGCGCGGCAACGCGTGCGGCGTATACGCACGCGCCATGGACGACAAGATGTTTGCGGACTGCCGGCAAAGCGTGCTGGCCGCCCTATCGGACGGCAGGTGATGGAAGGGTTGTGCAACATGCGAACCGAAGATGTCATCGAATGCCTGTCGCTTTTCGGGATACCGCACGGCGATTCTTGCGGTGTGCGCAGAATCCTCGCGCGACTTGTCGCCGCAGGATCCCTTTCGCTAGGCGAGCTGCAGACGGCGCGCGACATCGTCGAACGCTCGAAAAGCCCGAAGGAAGCTGCCTATCTCTTTCTTGCGGCGATGTTCGCCTCGCAGCGCGGCGGGAACGCATTCCTCCGTCCTGAGAAGGGCGTGGCGCTTCTGCAGGCGGGCGGATATCTGGAGGAATCCGCAGAAGAAGGCGCGCCGTCCAACGAAGAGCACTGTGCAGACGTGCGCAATGCGTGGGCTGCGGCGGAGGAAGCGGCGAACGACCTTGACGGCGACGTGGTCGTCAGGAGATCCGACGCCGCAGGCGACCGCTGGTTCTTCCAGAAGAACCTGGACGCGGTGGAGGCGGTGTCGCGCGGGCTCGCTGCGCGCGCCGGGCGGGGTGACGCCGACGCAGAGCTTTCCGAAGCCGAGCTGGCGGCGGCCATTGGGTTTGACGGATTCAGCCTGAACGAAAGGCAGGTTGACGCCGTGAAGATGGCGGCGAGGGACCGTTTCGTGGTTGTCACGGGCGGCCCCGGGACGGGAAAGACCACGGTTGTGTGCGCCATGCTCCGCGCGCTGATTGCGCGGGGGCTGGACCTGGACGAGATCGCCTTGGCCGCGCCGACAGGCCGCGCCGCGCAGCGGATGGGCGAGGCGTTGCGGAGTCAGTGCGCGCGCGCAAAGGGCGTTGATCCCGAAATGCGCGCAAAGATCGAATCTCTGGACGGCTCCACGATTCACTCCCTGCTCGGCGGATTTCCGCCGAACTGGAAATACACGGCCGAGAACAAGCTGCCGCTCAAGCTGGTCGTCGTGGACGAATCGTCGATGGTCGACGTGCATCTCATGAAGGCGTTGGTCGCCGCGCTGCCGGCCGACTGCCGGCTCGTGCTGCTGGGCGACAAGGACCAGCTGCCGTCGGTAGAGACGGGCGCGCTGCTGGGCGACATAGTGGGCGGACGTGAGTCGCCGTTCGTCGTCCGCCTCGTCGAGTCGAAGCGGTTCACAAAGGACTTCGCGGAAAGCGCGAACGCGGTCAACGAAGGCGACGCCGGGAAATTCGCCGCCTCCGCGCAGGAGGTTTCTTCGGGCGACGGCGGATGGCTTGACGCCTTCGACGCTGCCGAGACGGAGAACAGGTGCTTCCGCTGCCTGCTGCCCGAAAGGGCGAATCCGTCAGTCTGCTGCAGCCGGTTGCTGGAATGGGCGACGCACTATGGCCTGCTGAAGGGCGGGCGGCTGGCGGAGCTGGCGTCCGATCCCGGATGGAAGGACGACGCGGCGCTGACGGAGGGGTCTTTCTCGGACAGGGCGAAGGCGCTCTTCGCGCAGCTGGGGCGTTCCCGAATCCTGACGGTCGTCCGGCAGGGTCCGTACGGCGTCCGTGGCGTCAACGAGCTTCTCGTCAAGGCGCGCTTCGGAGGCCGTATGCCGTTCAATCCGCTGGCTGCGGCCGGCGTTCCCGTCGTGGTCACGCGCAACACTCCGTCCAGAAAGCTGTGGAACGGCGACGTGGGCGTGACAGTGGAGGGGAAGTCCGGGATGGTCGTGGTGTTCCCGCGTGGCGACAAGGTGGTGTGCTGTCCGGCGGGGCTTATGCCCGAGCACGAGCTGGCCTATGCGATGACGGTGCACAAGAGCCAGGGATCCGAGTTCGACAACGTGGCGGTCGTGCTGCCGGAGGACGCGGGGCATCCGCTTCTGACGCGCCAGCTCGTCTACACCGGCATCACTCGCGCGAAGAAGCGCGCGGTGGTCGTCGGCACGGCGTCGGCGCTCAGGCGCGCCGTGGAAAACAGGCTCGAACGCGAAACCGGCGTCGGCGTCTAGGCGCGGGTTCCTCGGTTCGCCATTGACAAGGCGGGGCGGATAAGGCTATAATACCGACATGAGCTATTATCTGATGCTGTTGGTGGGCGCGGTTCTGGTGAACAACTTCGTTCTGAGCCGCTTCCTTGGATGCTGTCCGTTCCTCGGCGTGTCAAAGCGCCTCGACACTGCCGTCGGCATGTCCGGCGCCGTCGTGTTCGTCATGACGGTCGCGGCGGCTGTGACCTGGTGTCTGGACTACTGGCTCCTCGTACCGAACGGGCTGGGCTACATCCACACGCTGGCGTTCATCCTCGTGATAGCGTCGCTGGTGCAGTTCATCGACATCGCGATGAAGCGCTTTCTGCCGCCGCTGCACGCCGCGCTCGGGATATTCCTGCCGCTGATCACGACGAACTGCGCCGTCCTCGGCGCGGCGGAGATCAACCACGGCCAGCTGGAGAAGTTGAAGGCGCTCGTCGAATCGGGCGCACCCGCGAAGTCATATCTCGCGAGCTTCGGCGAGGCGGTGTTCTTCTCGTTCGCCGCGGCCCTCGGCTTCGCCCTCGCGCTGGTGATCTTCTCCGGCATCCGCGAGAAGCTGGCCCACGCCGATCCGCCGCGCTGCTTCCGCGGGATCGCGCTCGCGCTTGTGACGGGCGGGCTCCTGTCGCTGGCGTTCATGGGCTTCTCCGGGCTCGTGAAGCTGCCGTACTGACGGGGAACGGGCAAGAGTGAACAGGGAAGAGGAGACAATATGACAATTGCAATCGTGTGCATCGCAGGAATCGGGCTCGTCGCGGCCGTGACGCTTGCCGTGGCCGACCGCTACCTCAGCGTCAAGGAAGACCCCCGCATCGGAATGGTGACGGCCGCCCTGCCGGGCGCGAACTGCGGCGGATGCGGTTTTCCGGGATGCGACGGATACGCCCGCGCCCTCGTCGCAGGCACCGCGCCGAACGGCGCATGCGCCGCAGGCGGCGACGCCTGCGCCGCCGAAATAGCGAAGATCCTCGGCGTCGAGGCGACGGCCACCGAGCGCCGCGTCGCCCTCGTCAAGTGCTGCGGGACGCGCTCCGAGGCGATACGCGTCGGCGACTACAACGGAATCTGCGACTGCGCCGTCGCCGCAATGACGGCGGGCGGCGACAAGGGCTGCACCTACGGATGCCTCGGCTACGGCGCGTGCGCGAACGTCTGCCCGAAGGGTGCGATCTCGATCCACGACGGGCTGGCCAGGGTGGACAAGCGCCTCTGCATCGGCTGCGGCAAGTGCGTGACGGCGTGCCCGAAGAAGATCATCGAGCTGGTGCCCGCGTCCGCGACGATCCACGTCCTCTGCGCGAACCCCGACAAGGGACCGAGCGTCCGGAAGGTCTGCGGCGTCGGCTGCATGGGCTGCCACCTCTGCGAGAAGAACTCGGGCGGCAAGGAGGCCGGGCACTTCACGTTCCAGGGCTTCCTCGCCAAGGTCAACTACGAGAACCCTCCGACCGACGAG
>Ga0310690_10007333_pt1 | contig 14232 bp, 11 predicted proteins | sample AusTroGonzalo_MG_2_FD_207661 | JGI IMG/M metagenome (GOLD analysis project Ga0310690, IMG submission 207661) | Bovine rumen microbial communities from tropical cattle in Woodstock, Queensland, Australia - Gonzalo_04 (v2) (version 2) | ecosystem: Host-associated > Mammals > Digestive system >...
GAAATTTAGTATTAGCTGCTGCTACCATGTTGGTGGTCAGTTGTGGCGTAGGCGGCACTACCGGTGGCAATCAGTCTCAAACAGGTTCCATTCTGGGAGCCGTGCTTACAGATGTGCTACAGGGTGGTACTATAAGCAACGTTATCACCAGTGTCATTGGTGCACAGACGGTTACCAGGGCCAACCTTATCGGTTCTTGGAAATATGTATCGCCAGGCTGTGCCTTTACCAGCGAGAACCTTCTGGCAAAGGCAGGTGGTGAAGTGGCTGCCGCTCAAATCCGCACCAAGGTGCAGCCCTACTATCAGCAGATAGGTATTAGTGGTTCCAATACCTTTATTACTTTCAATGAAGACGGCACTTACTCAGCTCAGTTCCGCGGAACACCCATGAGTGGTAAATGGACTTTCGACGAAAAAACCTATAAGGTCAACCTGCAGGGCCTGCTGCTTAGTATTAATTGCTATGCCAAGCGCAATGCCAATGGCATCGGACTGCTCTTCGAGGCTACGAAGCTGCTGACATTATTGCAGACGATGGCGGCTATGAGTGGAAATTCAAACATTCAGGCAGTTGGTGAAATCAGCAAAAACTACGATGGTGTTCGCCTGGGATTTGACTTCAGCAAGTGAGGCTAAGGGAATTAAAAAAACCTTGGACCTCACGGCCGAAGGTTCATGGTCAATTTTTCGGGCTCTCTTACTTCCCTCGCGGGAATTGGGAGGATTTACATTTAACACTAACCCTTGGAAAATGTCCAAGGCAAAAAACTATAGATAATCTTTCAACATAAATTCGGATGCAAAGTTAAGGCTTTTTTTTGAATAATCGTCATTTAGACACTTAAAAAATGTTAGAAAGCTGAATATTTATAGTAAAATGATTATCTTTGCAACAGAAACCTATACAAAATACTACTTTTTATGAAGAAAACTCTAAAATTGCTGACTCTTGCAACATGTTTATGTTTTGCAACTGTACCGACAATGGCGGCACAGAAGCCTGGCACTTTTACCACAGGCGACAAGACTTTCCTGCTTAACGGCCAACCTTTCATCGTGAAGGCTGCCGAAGTTCATTACCCTCGCATTCCGCGTCCCTATTGGGAGCATCGCATCCAGATGTGTAAGGCACTTGGCATGAATGCCGTGTGTATCTACATCTTCTGGAACATCCACGAGCAACAGGAGGGACAGTTTGACTTTACAGGCAACAACGACGTGGCAGAGTTCTGCCGTCTGGCCCAGAAGAACGGTCTCTACGTCATCGTGCGTCCTGGTCCCTATGTCTGTGCTGAATGGGAGATGGGCGGTCTGCCTTGGTGGCTGCTGAAGAAGAAGGACATCAAGTTGCGCGAGCGTGATCCTTATTTTATGGAGCGCGTAAAGATCTTCGAGGAGAAGGTGGGCGAGCAGCTGAAGCCGCTGACCATCCAGAATGGCGGTCCAATCATCATGATTCAGGTGGAGAACGAGTACGGCTCGTATGGCGAGGACAAGCCCTACGTCAGCGAGATTCGCGACTGCCTGCGTGGCATCTATGGCAAGGAGCTGTCGCTCTTCCAGTGCGACTGGTCCAGCAACTTCGAGAAGAACGGCCTCGACGACCTCACCTGGACGATGAACTTCGGTACGGGTGCCAACATCGATGACCAGTTCCGCCGCCTTGGTGAGCTGCGCCCCAATGCGCCCAAGATGTGCTCTGAGTTCTGGAGCGGCTGGTTCGACAAGTGGGGTGCCCGCCACGAAACTCGTCCTGCCAAGGATATGGTCGACGGCATGGACGAAATGCTCTCGAAGGGCATCAGCTTCTCGCTCTACATGACCCACGGCGGCACCTCGTTCGGCCACTGGGCAGGAGCAAACTCTCCAGGCTTCGCCCCCGATGTCACCTCTTACGACTACGACGCCCCTATCAACGAGTATGGCCTCGTTACCCCGAAGTTCTGGGAACTGCGCAAGATGATGCAGAAATACTCTGACAAGAAACTGCCCAACGTGCCTAAGGCTCCGATGCCAATCATCACCGTGCCAAAGTTCGAACTGACGGAGTTCGCGACGCTGATGACTGCGATTCCGAATGGCGGTAAGTCTGAGCAAGGCGGCTTAAAGACCTTTGAGGAGATGGATATGGGCTGGGGCACAATGATTTACTCCACCCGACTGCCGGAAATCACCTCATCCAGCGTCCTGACGGGCGAGTTCCACGACTTTGCACAGGTGTTTATCGACGGGAAATACATCGGTAAAATTGACCGCGTGAAGAATGAGAAGTCGCTTACCATCCCTGCCGTCAAGAAAGGTGCCGACTTGACAATCATTGTTGAAGGCATGGGCCGCATCAACTTTGGGCGTGCCATCAAGGACTTCAAGGGTATTATCGGCAATGTCACGCTGAGCACAGAGACAGACGATGCCGAGATTGTGCTGACGCCGAAGAACTGGACAAATGTTGCCATCCCCGACGACTACGAGACAGCCAAGAATGCCCTCGATATGGTGAAAGGGTTCAACAATAAGCTGCCAGAGATGAAGGGCAGTATCCCCGGCATAGCAGTCACACGGAACTATGAAGAGTCTGCAAAACTCGCAGAATTATTCAAGCCCGGCTATCATCGCGGCTATTTCAACATCTCGAAGGTGGGCGACACGTTCCTGAACTTCGAGACCTGGGGCAAGGGACAGGTTTATGTGAACGGCCACGCCATGGGCCGCATCTGGAGCATCGGCCCGCAACAGACGCTCTATGTGCCTGGCTGCTGGTTGAAGAAGGGCAAGAACGAAGTCATCGTCCTCGACGTCGTCGGCCCCCGCGAGCGTGTGGTGTGGGGACAGGCCGAGCCTGAGCTCAACAAGCTCCAGCTCGAAAAATCGAACAAGCACAACAATATCGGCGACAAGCCCGACCTCAACAGCGCTACTCCCGTAGCCACCGGCGCCTTCAAAGCCGGCAATGGCTGGCAAACAGTCACGTTCAACAAGGCTGCCAAGGGCCGCTACCTCGCCATCGAGTGTCTCAGCACCCAGAAGGACGGCGACCGCGTGGCCATCGCCGAGATTTATCTGCAAGGGGCAGACGGGAAGCGTCTGAGTCGCGAGCCGTGGAAAACGAAATATGCCAACAGTGAGGATGAGGGTGGCAATCATTTGGGCGACAAGGTCTTTGACCTACAGGAATCTACCTACTGGCAGACGGAGAAGGGCACCTCAACGCCTCACTTGCTGGTCATCGACCTCGGCTCTGAACAGAGTGTCAAGGCCCTCGAGTACCTGCCGCGTGCTGAACAAGGTGCTCCTGGCTCCGTGAAGAACTTCAAGATTTACCTGTATAATTAGTAACATCAGATATTAATATAAGATAAACAAGACAATGAAAAAGAACGAACCTTTTGTAATTACGATAAATCGTGAGTTAGGAAGTGGTGGCCGCACCGTTGGCCGCCTGTTGGCAGAGAAGTTAGGTGTGCCTTTCTACGACAAAGCACTCATCAAGGCTCTGCAGGAAAAGTATAACCTCACTACCGAGGAGATTGAGCGACTGAAGGGTCGCAAGCACAGTTGGTGGGCCGATGTGGAGCGCATCCTGAAGATAGACTCAGGCGTGAGCATGGACTACTACCTGCCGAACAAGGGCGATGCACCCGACCTGCTGACCACTGACGAGATGTTCAAGACCGAAACGATGATATTGCAGGATCTCGCCGTTGAGGGGTCGTGTGTCGTGGCTGGTCGCAGCGGCTTCCACGTGTTCCGTTACCATCCCAACCACCTGAGCATCCTCATCCAGGCCTCGATGGAGTTCCGCGTGGATCGTGTGGCCCGCAAGCAGAACATTTCCGAGGACGAGGCCCGCAAGATTATTGATCAGGTAGACAAGATGCGCGAGAACTACGTCAAGAAGTACACTGGCACCTCACGCTACGACACCCGCAACTATCAGCTCGTCATCTCTGCCGACGGCAAGACGGAGGAGGAAATCGCTGATATGATCATACGGTACATAGGGTAAGATCAACAATAGGCCAATTGGTTATTTGGCAATCCTGAGCACAGGAGCTATCTTATTGCAGGGGGCTGGTAATGTAACTTCCAGTCCCTCTGTATTTTGGCGGGCCTTGAGTTTGCCATAGCCTAACAGATACACACTTGAGATGCTCTTCTTGAAGTCGGGGCTGTTCTTGGCCAGCGATTTAATAACGAGTTTGCCGTCCTGCGGCCAGCCCATAGCAGTGGCGTAGAGGTACTTCTTGGTCTGGTTGAAGCGGATGTCACGATAGTCCATGCCATTGTACTGACCCTCGTTGAATCCCTGTGAATTAATTTTGATATCCTTCTCAGCCACAGGACCCTCGCCGAACTTCACCCACGGACGGGTACCGAAGATGCTTTCGCCGTTCTGCGACATCCAGGCCTCCAGCTCGTCGAGGAAGGCAGCGGCCTTTTCGTCATAGGTACCGTCGGCACGGAGGGGGATGTTCAGCAACAGGTTACCGTTCTTCGAAACAATATCCACGAGCTGTTTCACCATGTTAGGAGCCGTACGATAGCCGCGCTGGTAGGTGCCTGTGTTGTAGTGCCAGTCACCAATGCAGTTGCATGTCTGCCAGGGCTCGCTGACAATCATGTTGGGCGCACCACGCTCCACGTCCCATGTCAGGGCCTTCTTCTGGTCGTCGTTCAATATCTTGCCGAAGACCACGCCTCGCGGGTTCTTATTATATAGGTGTGTGGCTATCTTCAGGCCGCAGTCGCTGAGGGGGTAGAAGGGGAGGACGGTGACGTCGAAGTAGATGAGGTCGGGATTGTAGCGGTTGATGGCGTCGATGGTGCGATCAAAGAAGTTGTCGACAAACGCCTGCGATGGTGGACAGGCTCCGTGGCTCCAGTCCCATTGGCCGTGTATGGCACCATTGTCCCATGAACCCTTGCTCATCGGGTGGTTCTGCTGGTAGAGCATCTGCGGGTCGAGTCCTTCCCACCATTTACCTTTGCCGTCTTCCTTCGTCAGGTTACCGTCGTACCAGATGCCGGCCTTGTCGCCTTCAAGGTCGTAGCGCTGTGAAGGTTCAAACCATGTCCAGGCATGATCAGCGTGGAACGAGATACCCAACGGCAGTCCGGCCTTCTTGGCAGCAGCAGCCCACTCGGCCAGGATGTCGCGCTTGGGGCCGATGTTCTTCGAGTTCCAAGGCTGGTACTTCGAGTCCCACAGGTCGTAGTTGTCGTGGTGGTTGCCCAGCACAAAGAAGTACTGTGCACCACAGCGCTTGTAACGTTCCACCAGCTTCTCAGGCTCCCAGTTCTCAGCCTTGAACAGAGGCAGGATGTCCTTGTAGCCGAACTCCGAGGGGTGACCGTAATGCTCGCGATGGTACTTGTATTTGTAGTTGCCCTCCATATACATCTCACGGGCCATCCAGTCGCCGCTGCCCTCTACGCACTGGGCTCCCCAGTGTGCCCATATGCCGAACTTGGCATTGCGGAACCACTCTGGGGTCTGGTGTGCTTCGAGCGAAGCCCATGTAGGTTCATACTTGCCCTTCAGCATCTGCTCGTGCTGCTCGGTAACGGGCACTTTGTAGGTCTGTGCGCTGGCTAATAGAATGGCACAGCTGCCGATAACGGTTAGAGCTAATCTTTTCATAATAGTCTTAGTTTTTTATTGTTTTAATGCTTCAATGTATTCATAGAGACGGCGATAGAAGGGGTGGCGGCTCATGGTCTGTACGTCGCCAATGATGATGAGTTTCATCCTTGCCCTGGTAATGGCTACATTCATGCGGCGCAGGTCGCGCAGGAAACCTATCTGTCCCTGGTCGTTCGAACGTACCAGCGAGATGACGATGATGTCGCGCTCCTGACCTTGGAAGCCGTCGACGGTGTTCACCGATATAAGGTGGCGGAAGGGTTTGAAGTACTCCTTTTTCCTCAGTTGCGACCGCAGGTACTGCACCTGGGCACGGTAGGGTGAAATCACCCCCACGTCCAACCGCTCGTTCAACACCCGTGTCTTGCCGATTCGTTCGAAGTATTGCTGCAATGTCAGCAGCGTCAGCTCAGCCTCTGCCTTGTTGATGCGACCAAAGTTCTCACCAATGAATTCTTCCTTGAAGGAGATTTCCTCACCTTTAGGCAAGTCGGGGAGGGTCTTCCATTCCATCGGCACGTCGAGGTCGAGGATGGAGCGGTATTTCACCTCAGGCGCACTCTCCACCTGATTGCCGTAGAACCAGTCTGATGAGAAGCGCATGATTTCCTCGTTCATGCGATACTGCATGCGCAATAGGGTCACCACCTCGGGCTTCTGCTCTACAATGCGCTCCATCATCGTTTTGCCCAGTCCTGCCTTTAGGGCGGCAATGCTCTTCACCGTTGGCGGCAGCTGGCAGTGGTCGCCAGCTAAGATCACACGAGAGCAGCGACGGATGGGAATCCAGCAGGCTGCTTCCAGTGCCTGTGCTGCTTCGTCAATAAACACCGTTCCAAACTTCTGGCCGTCCAGCAGCCGGTGTCCTGCTCCAACTAATGTGCAGGCTATGACACGCGCCTCGCCAAAGAGCTGGGCGTTGATGCGGATTTCCAATTCCGTGGCACGATCCTTCAGGCGTTCCATCTTCTGGTGATACTTCTCGTCTCCCCGTTTCCGATGGGCACGCAGCTCGCGGATGGCCTTGCGGATGGCCCACAACAACTCGTAGTCAGGATGACTTTCAAAGCGTCGCTCATAGGTGAACGACAGCATCTTGTCATTCACACGCGTGGGATTACCGATTCTTAATACAGGCACACCACGATCCACCAGCTTCTCGCTGATCCAGTCCACAGCCATGTTCGACTGGGCGCATACCAGCACCTGCGGCTCGCGGCGCAACGTCTCATAGATGGCCTCCACCAGTGTTGTCGTCTTGCCCGTTCCCGGCGGCCCGTGCACAATGGCCACGTCCTTGGCCCTCAGCACACGGTTCACAGCCTCCTCCTGAGTAACGTTCAGGTAAGGGAATCGCATCGCGGCAAAGGTATAAGTCTCCGCCTTCTGCTGCGAATAGAAGAGGTCGCGCAGGTAGCCCAATCTTCCCTTCGAGCGGATGACGCGGTCCAGCGCATCGAACATCATCTTGTACGATGTCTCGTCGAACGACAGCTGCACCCCAATCTGCTGCTCGCTGCTTTGCAGGTCGATAATCGGAGCGTTGTCAGGCACACTCACCACCATGCGGTCACCGTCGACATAGCTCACGGTACCCGTAAACGAAAAGTATTTCAGGAATTTCTGTTGTGTTCCGCCATTGTCATCCTTCCTCAAAAAGAAGGTCACGGGCCTGCCGAACTCGAAGTTACAGTCGGCTTCCTCGTCCTGAGTGCGAAACACCTCTATACACAGTTGGTTCAGCGAGTTATAGTAGCTGCGCCCTATGCGCAACGGATACCACGCATCGCCACGCTTCACCAACCGCTCCACACCCCATTCCTCGGTCTGGCGGCGGTAGGCTTCCTTCTCCGTCTGGTACTCCAGCTGGAGCAGCACCCGTTGCTGTTGTAACTGTTGTATAGCGTTCATGTGGAGTCGGCATTTTTTTGCGTAGTGCCACAAAGATAGCAATTATACTCCAATTACCCCACTTTAAGAATTATCTTATAATAATCTTTAACTTTAACGTGGCATGCCTGTATGAAGCTTTGGAGCCTCCATCCAGGTCGTTTGGCGGCCCCATTTCCAAATAGTTGACCTAAAATTTGGAACTTTCATCTTTTTTCTTTATCTTTGCCAGCGAGATAGAAAATCAGAATGATTATGTCTGAAGAGAAACGAGCTAAGATTATCGACATGATTCGCGATACCATTCGTGAAGCTGAACCAACAGCGCAGATAATCCTCTATGGATCACGTGCCCGTGGCGATGCCCGCGAGGACAGTGACTGGGACGTGCTGGCAATTATCGACAAGCCTCGTCTAACTTTGGAAGAGCGCGGTAACATTCAATATCCCATCTGGGACAAAGGGCTTGACATTGGCGAAGAAATCAATGTGTTTCCTTATACCCAAAAGCAGTGGAAAGAAGCGCCACCGTCGCTATTTAAATACAACGTAATGAAAGAGGGAATCATTTTATGAGTCTTGAAGCAGAGAATAGGAAAGCGATTGTTGACTACCGCATAGAGAAGGCATTTATAGCCCTTGAAGATGCTGATTTCCTGACAGAGGCAGGCAAGTACAACATTGCAGCTAACCGCTTGTACTATGCGCTATACTATGCTGCATCAGCATTGCTCATTAGTAAAGGGATTCCTACAAAGACTCATAGTGGTTTGCTTACTCAAATTAGCTTGAATCTAGTAAAGACAGGTATTCTTTCTAATGAAGATGGAAAACTGCTTAAAGTAATGTTTGAACTTCGTCACGAAGGAGACTACGAGGATTTTATTGAGGTAACACGCGAAGATATAGAGGAATACACCCCTTGTGTCCGTGAGCTGGTTGATAAACTGAAAAACCTCATTGAGATTTAACACGATATACAAAGTTGATCCCTAAAAACAGAAGTGCCTATGGGCTGAGATAGATAAAAATAAAGCACGTATAGGAACTGAAGCGCAAAACATATACCATGCCGCAAACCCTTTGTACATCGATGTTTCAGCGTAGCTATGGTATATGGGTATATGTATAATAAATACCCAGAGTAAACTCACCGTTTAGTCCGACTAAATTGGGAGTTTGCTCCAGCGCATCAACGCCCCACTCGTCATTAGGTACATTTTGTTCTCCAGTAACGGACAACGACTTTGCAAATGCTATTGCATCATCCTTCTTTCTTGAAGTAACCTGTTGTTTGAGATTTACTTTCCGTGAACGTCTGGTCAACGTTTTTACATAACGCGAGACATTTTCCAGGGGAGAGATAATACTCAGACAGCGCTGTAGCCGGTGGTGGCGATGGTGCGAATGACGTCCTTGATGTTCAGCTCGGTGTAGCCGTTCTGCTCCAGGTTGCAACGATTCTGCTGAAGCACGGCATCCTCCTGCTCATTGTTATTATAGGTGACGTACTTGCCCTTGGCCTCAGCAATGAACCAGCCAACGAGGGCTACGATGACGAATGCTACGATTGCGATTAGTATATTCATAACGTTTGTATTTTTGTTTCTTGGGGACAAAGGTACGAAAAAAAGTGAAAAGTGGAAAGTGAAAAGTGAAAAAAATGCTTCTGCCGATGAGATTATTCTTTTTTTTTCGTAACTTTGGCAGCGAATACAAAACAGAACAGACGATATGGATAATTATTTAGCTGACCCTACGCGCTACGACAGTGGTATGGAGTATAACCGCTGCGGGCGTTCTGGTGTGTTGTTGCCAAAGGTGTCGCTGGGCTTCTGGCATAACTTTGGTGGTGTGGATTCTTTTGAGCGGAGCCGTGAGATTACGCGCTATGCCTTTGATCATGGCATCACTCATTTCGACCTTGCCAATAACTACGGCCCTCCCTATGGTTCGGCTGAGGAGACGCTGGGACGGCTGATGGATGACGATTTCCGACCCTACCGCGACGAGCTGTTCATTTCGACGAAGGCTGGGTATGACATGTGGCCTGGCCCATACGGTGAATGGGGTTCGCGGAAATACCTGATGGCCAGTCTCGACCAGTCGTTGAAGCGCATGCACTTGGACTATGTTGACTTGTTCTATAGTCATCGTTTTGATCCTGAGACGCCGATGGAAGAGACGCTGCAGGCGCTGGTCGACGTGGTGCGCAGCGGCAAGGCATTGTATGTCGGCATTTCCCGTTGGCCATTGGAGGAAACCCGGTATGCCTTCCAATATCTGCGTGAACGCGATGTGCCCTGTCTTATCTATCAGGGGAAGCTGAATATGCTGGATCGTGAGCCGCAGGAGACGGGTATCCTCGACCTCTGCCGTGAGCAGGGCGTAGGCTTTATCTCTTTCTCACCTTTGGCCCAAGGGCTTTTAACTGATCGTTACCTCAACGGTATTCCGGCTGATTCGCGCATGTCGAAGGGCAAGTTCCTGAAGCCCGACATGCTGACCAGCGAGCTTTTGGAGCAGATACGTCGTTGGAACGCAGAGGCTCAGGAGAAGGGTATGACGCTGGCTCAGATGGCGCTGTCCTGGATTCTGGAGCAGGCTGGAGTCACCAGCGTACTGGTGGGGGCCAGTTCGACTGAGCAGTTAAAGAAGAATCTGAGCTGTGTGATACATTAAATATATAATAGGTGTATGGACTGGATGCATATATTAGCTGTAGTCGTGCTTGTGGTGATTGGCATTGTTATCTACAGGAACAAGAAGGGGGGATAAGCTTCCTTACAAGTCACATTACCCCTAAGGCAGACTGAACAGAAACTGCTGATCGGCGTATTCCCACTGGGCGACGCGGAAACGAATGAGGCGGGCCAGAAGGGTGATGACCTTGTGGCGGGGAATGGCTGAACGGCGCACCAACTGGTTGAGCGTGAGCCGCTGGCCCAGCATGGCATCGAGGAGCTTCCTGACGGTGTCGGTATAGGTCATCATGGTGCCCTGTGCGTTTTGCGCATCGCGCCAGATGGCCAAGTGAACAGGCGAGGCCACAATGTTCTCATCGGCAATGCGGATATAAGCCCGTGCCTTGTCGCCATCGCCAACGGCACAGATAGGGCGTTTTTCGGAAGCGGGGACGGTAGCAATGACAATGGTACGCCCCTCGACATGATAGGTGTCGAACTTAATGCTGGCCTCTGGCCGGCAATAGCGGTAGGCAGCCTGGTGCATCATATAGATTTCCTCTTCGGAACGGACACCCGACATGTGACCATCGTCGCGGACGCCAATCAACAGCCGCCCACCGTCAGTATTGGCAAATGCCGATACCGACTTGGCCAGTTTCATGGCATCGGAGACCCGATACTTGAAGTCCTGCTGCTGATGCTCACCTTCACGGATGAGGCTCTGAAGATAGCGTTTGTCGTCCATTCGGCTGCAAAGGTACGAATATTTTTCCTGGATTCTTCCTAATCTCGTTTTTTTGTATTACCTTTGCACTCAAATTAATAAGAACGCGTATGTTAGAAGTTAGAAACCTTCGTGCCAAGATTGGCGAGAAAGAGATATTGAAAGGCATCGACCTTACCATCCGTGATGGTGAGACGCATGCCATCATGGGACCTAACGGATCAGGTAAGTCGACGCTGAGCGCTGTGCTCGTGGGCAATCCGCTCTACGAGGTAACGGGTGGCGAGGCTTGGTTCAACGGCAAGAACCTCTTAGAGATGAAGCCCGAGGACCGTGCGCACGAAGGACTCTTTCTGAGTTTTCAGTACCCCGTGGAGATTCCAGGCGTCTCGATGACCAACTTCATGAAGGCAGCCATCAACGAGAAGCGCAAGTACCAGGGCCTGGAGCCAATGAACGCAGCAGAGTTCCTGAAGCTGATGCGCGAGAAGCGCAAGGTGGTGGAGTTGGACTCGAAGCTGGCTAATCGCTCAGTAAACGAAGGTTTCAGCGGTGGTGAGAAGAAACGCAACGAGATATTCCAGATGGCTATGCTGGAGCCGAAGCTGAGCATTCTCGATGAGACGGACTCTGGCTTGGATGTCGATGCCATGCGCATCGTAGCCGATGGTGTGAATAAGCTGATGACGCCAGAGACATCGTGTATTGTCATCACCCACTATGACCGTCTTTTAGAGATGATTCGTCCGCAGTTCGTCCACGTATTATATAAAGGTAAAATCGTGAAGACGGGCGGCCCTGAGTTGGCCAAGGAGATTCAGGAGCATGGCTACGACTGGATCAAAGAGGAGATAGGAGAAGAGTGATATAAGGTAAAAGTGAATAGTGATAAAATTGCTCCCGCACTTGATATGCAATCAGAGAAACAGTATATAGAACTCTATAAACAGTGTCGTGCGATGATTCACGAACACAGCAATGACGCGATGAATGCTGTGCGCGACGAAGCCTTCAGGCAGTTTGCGTCGAGTGGTTTTCCCACTCGAAAGGTGGAGCGCTATAAATACATCGACATTCAGAAACTCTTTGAACCTGACTATGGTCTCAACCTGAACAGGTTAGAGATACCTGTTGACCCCTACAAGGCTTTCAGCTGTGACGTGCCTAATCTGTCAACCTCACTCTTCTTCGTGGTGAATGACCAGTTCCACTCTAAAGCGCTTCCAAGTGCCCATCTGCCCGAAGGTGTCGTTGTTGGTTCATTGAAGGATTTCAGCACTACGGCTTATTACAACCAGCTTGCCGGCAAGGCCAACGATGCCGTTACCAACCTGAACACCATGCTGGCACAAGATGGACTTTATGTCTACGTGCCTAAGAACGTGAAGGTAGACCGTGCCATTCAGGTCATCAATATCCTGCGCTCTGATGTGGATTTGATGGTGAACCGTCGCGTGCTCATCATCCTCGAGGAAGGAGCAGAAATAAAAATGCTGTTCTGTGACCATGCTGCCGATGACAAGAACTTCCTGGCCACACAGGTTATCGAGGCTTTTGTGGGTGAGAACGCTTCGTTGGATCTCTACTGTCTGGAAGAGACCCACCATAAGAATGTACGCGTCAGCAATGTCTACATCGACCAACAGCGTGACAGCCGCGTTACTCATAACGTCATCACGCTGCACAACGGCGTAACCCGTAATAAGCTTGACCTGACCTTCTCGGGCGAGGGTGCCGAGTGTCATTGCTATGGCTGCGTAATAGCTGATAAGCAGCAATATGTGGACAACAACACGCTCATCACCCACCGTGTGCCCCACTGCACCTCGAACGAACTCTACAAATACGTGCTCGACGACAAGGCTACAGGTGCCTTTGCCGGACGGGTACTGGTGGAGCATGGAGCCCAGAAGACTGCATCGCAGATGACCAACCAGAACCTCTGTGCCACCAAGGAGGCACGGATGTACACCCAGCCCATGCTTGAAATCTATGCCGACGACGTGAAGTGTGCCCACGGCTCAACGGTAGGCCAGCTCAACGATGCTGCCCTCTTCTATATGCGTCAGCGCGGCATCTCGCTCAGCGAAGCCAAGGTGCTGCTACAGAATGCGTTTATCAATGAGGTCATCGACAAGATGCAGCTCGAGCCGCTACGCGACCGCCTACACTACCTTGTAGAGAAGCGATTCCGTGGCGAACTCAACAAGTGCGAGGGTTGCAAACTCTGCAAATAGCAATAATAAGACAAAGGAATGGACGAGGATTTTGATATTCGAGAGGAGCGATACTCGGGGGCCGAGAAGGACTTTGAGAACGCGCTACGGCCATTGAGCTTCCGTGACTTCAGTGGCCAGCAGAAGATCGTGGAGAATCTGGAAGTGTTTGTGATGGCTGCCAAGTATCGTGGCGAGCCGCTCGACCATACACTTCTGCATGGTCCTCCAGGATTAGGTAAGACCACGCTCTCGAACATTATTGCCAATGAGTTAGGCGTTGGCTTCAAGATTACCAGCGGCCCAGTACTTGACAAGCCAGGCGATTTGGCTGGCATCCTGACTTCATTGGAAAAGAACGACGTGCTGTTCATCGATGAGATTCACCGTTTGTCGCCCGTTGTCGAGGAGTATCTCTACTCGGCAATGGAGGACTACCGTATCGACATCATGATAGACAAAGGCCCGTCGGCACGCTCCATTCAAATTGACCTGAACCCCTTCACATTAGTGGGAGCCACCACCCGCAGTGGACTTCTCACAGCCCCGCTCCGTGCACGTTTCGGCATCAATATGCATCTGGAATATTACCAGCCCGAGACATTACAACACATCATTGAACGATCAAGTAGGATTTTAGGTGTGCCCATCACCGAGGACGCAGCACTTGAAATTGCCGGGCGCTCACGTGGAACACCCCGTATTGCCAATGCCCTTCTTCGCCGTGTTCGCGACTTCGCCCAGGTGAAGGGAGATGGGCGTATCGATACCAAGATTACGAAAATAGCGCTGCAGGCCCTGAACATCGACAAATATGGACTTGACGAGATCGACAACAAGATCCTGCTGACCATCATCGACAAGTTCCGCGGAGGTCCTGTTGGATTGACCACCATTGCTACAGCCATCGGCGAAGATGCCGGTACTGTGGAGGAGGTTTACGAGCCATTCCTCATCATGGAAGGGTTCATCAAACGAACCCCCCGTGGACGCATGGTGACAGAGTTGGCGTATCATCATTTTGGTCGCAATCCCTACTCTGGTAACATCATGGAGCCCAGTTTGTTTG
>Ga0310690_10007334_pt1 | contig 14230 bp, 15 predicted proteins | sample AusTroGonzalo_MG_2_FD_207661 | JGI IMG/M metagenome (GOLD analysis project Ga0310690, IMG submission 207661) | Bovine rumen microbial communities from tropical cattle in Woodstock, Queensland, Australia - Gonzalo_04 (v2) (version 2) | ecosystem: Host-associated > Mammals > Digestive system >...
CAGCATCACCCTTCTTCAAGGTCTTTGCAACCACTTCCAAAACGGCATTCACGGCATCAGCAGCGGCGGCTTTGGACAATTTAGCTGTTTTGGCAACGGCTTCAATAAATTCTGTTTTATTCATTTTCTTTTTCCTTTCAAAATTAAACGTGAGAAGTTCATACCCCTCGCATTTATTTTTAACTAAAACAATTGAAAAGTCAAATAAAAATTACATATTTTTGTATTTTTGTGTCTTTTTTGTGTAAAAATACATTTATCCACTTTGTTTTTTTATTTGGTTATCCCTTTTTGACGAGGCTATCCAAATCTTTTAAACGTGTTAAAACCTCTTCCATATTTTTTAATGGAATCATATTGGGACCATCACTAGGAGCTTTGTCCGGGTCAGCATGTGTTTCAATGAATATACCTGCAATACCCGTTGTAATGGCAGCATTAGCTAAAACGGGGGCAAATTCGCGTTGACCACCACTGGCTCCACCCAAACCGCCAGGTTGTTGTACAGAGTGCGTCGCATCAAAAATGACAGGATATCCTGTTTGTTTCATTTGTGGTAGAGAACGCATATCTACAACTAAGGTATTATAGCCGAAACTGGTGCCGCGTTCAGTGAGTAGGATATTTTTATTTCCAGTGCTAGCAACTTTTTCGGCGACGTTTTTCATATCCCAAGGAGCTAAAAATTGTCCTTTTTTGATGTTGATTGCACGACCCGTTTTACCTGCTGCAAGTAACAAATCTGTTTGACGACACAAAAAAGCAGGAATCTGTAATACATCCACCACTTGGGCGGCTACAGCACATTGATAGGGTTCATGTACATCTGTAATGCAAGGAATATCTAATTTAGATTTGATATCAGCAAAAGCTTGCATACCCGCGGCCAATCCCATGCCACGAATACCATTAACACTGGTGCGATTAGCTTTATCAAAAGAGGCCTTAAAAATAAATGGGATTCTGAGTTTGGTTGTTAATTCCTTTAGTGCGCTAGCCATTTCCATTCCATGTTCTGTGGATTCCATTTGGCAAGGTCCTGCAATCAGGACAAAGGGCTGTGTATTGTCGAAAACAACTGAGTTTACCAAAACTTGAGTCATGATTTATTATTCCTGATTTGGTTGGTTGTTTGTTCTAAATGGGTTTTCCTTAACGGGGGCGTTAGGCAATAAGTCCACAGCTTTGGGAGTGGATGAATGTTTTGCCATTACAACTAAGCTTAAACTGGTACAAACAAAGGCAATAAAAAAGTACTTTGTTAATTTGCTGAGCAGTGTGCCTGTTTGACGGGAGGTTAAAAAGTTGGCTGCGCTGTTGGATCCGCCTAAACCGCCCAATCCGCCTTCACCACGTTGTAATAAGACCAAACATGTAATGGCAACAGCCAATAAAATATGAATTGTTAAGATTAATGAATACATTTTATTTTTCCTTTCATTTAAATTGTTTTTTGTTTTTTCATTTGTATATGATGCGTAAGTTCCATTGCATTTAGCTTTGTACTTACTTTTGTTTTTAGGGCCAATTGTGCTATTTCATCTTGCCAAGCCAACTGTCTATCCAAAAACGCTTGTCCCGCTTTTTTGTTTTTCTTCCATTGGACATAAGGTTCTTTTGGCCCAGTATTGAACGATTTAAATTCAGCCATTTCGAAAACAGAATCGTTATACATTTCTATACATTTTTCAATGAAATTTTTATCCTTTGAAAAAGCTGGATTTTCTCCTGTTTTAAAGCCTGGAAAACTATTTTCAGGAACCAAACGCCCACATATGAAAAAACCATGAATATCCTTAGCAAACGCTTGAGGAGAGGAGGCGTATTTTGCTTTGAATAGAGCTGGGTATTTTTTGAAGAGCCAAGAGGCGCGTTTCAATAAATTATCCCCTATCGAAAGAAGCGTTTCTAAAACCTCTAGACTTTGTGCTTGCATCCTTTCGGAAGGCATGCCCCGTTTCAGTGTGCATTCTAAACCTGCGACACTGATAGGACGTATCCGACTATGCCACATTCCTTTCAGATAATCTTCAGTGGGAACCTGAGCAATATAATCCAAAAGAGCGTCCGCTTTTTTAAAACAACGGCGTTGCTCATCGGATTTCCACCCTTTTTGGGTTAAATCCTCTGTATTTGCGCGCAAAAGTGCTTCGGTTAATGGACGCATACTTTCTCTCTATTTCACCGCTTCAGCAATGGCAAAAAATGAATCAGCCTTTAAACTGGCGCCACCAATCAAAGCTCCATCCACATTATCCACATTCAATAATTCTTTAGCATTTTCAGGCTTGACAGAACCACCGTACAAAATTCGTATGCTATCGGCTTTTTCTTGTCCTAAAACTTTTGCTAATTCATTGCGTACAGCAGCATGAATTTCGGCTACATCTGCTGTTGTCGGTACTTTTCCTGTGCCAATTGCCCAAACGGGCTCATATGCGATAACGCAGTTTTCTGTTGTAGCTTCAGCAGGAACACATTCACGTGTTTGACGACGTACTACATCCACAGCTTGTCCAGCTTCACGTTCGGCCAAAGTTTCACCAATACAAATGACCACGGTTAAACCTGTGTTGATAGCATTAAGTGCTTTTTGCTTTACAATTTCATTTGTTTCATGATGGTATTGACGGCGTTCAGAGTGACCGACTAATGTCCAGCTAGCCCCTAGATCTTTGACCATTGCGGCGGAAACATCTCCCGTAAAAGCTCCACTAGGTTTAATTGTTTCGGCGACATCCTGTGCACCAATAAAAACATTATCATGAGGAATTTCAGCCACAAAGCCCAATACATTCATCGGTGGGCATACCAACATATCAAAAGGCATATCAGGTGTTGCTTTTGAAAAAATAGCTCCCGCTAAAGCTTTTGCATCAGCCTTTAATCCGTTCATTTTCCAGTTACCAGCAATTAATTTTTTACGCATAAAAACTCCTTTTGTTGAATGTGCTACTTTTAGCATATTTTTGTAAAAAAATCAAGAGAAGCTTTGAAAAAAGCCGCTGTTGAACAAATTTTCTTGCTTTTTGATATAAAATACGTTAATCTTAATCTATGTTTTTTATTAAATGAAAGGAAAAAAAATGCAATATAAATGTTTGGTTTGTGGTCAAATCGTGGATATTCCAGAAGGAGCTGAGTTGGTGTGTCCTGTTTGTGGAGCAAAGGGTGATAAATTGGTACCTTATGAGGAAAAAGGTGATATGACTTGGCCAGCAGAACATACAATTGGTGTGGCCAAAGGTGTAGATGCAGAAGTTTTACAAGGTTTAAAAGATCACTTTAATGGTGAATGTTCTGAAGTGGGTATGTATTTGGCGATGTCCCGTCAGGCTTTACGTGAAGGTTATCCCGAAATTTCTTTGGCTTTGGATAAGATCGCTCATGAAGAAGCTGAACACGCAGCTCGTTTTGCTGAAATGTTGGGTGAATTAGTAACAAATTCTACCAAAGAAAATCTCACCAAAATGTTAAATGGTGAAAATGGTGCATGCCACAGCAAGATGGCTATTGCCAAAAAAGCAAAAGAATTGAATTTGGATGCTATCCATGATTCTGTACACGAAATGGCCAAAGATGAAGCGCGTCACGGGAAAGCGTTAGATGCTCTTTTAAAACGTTATTTTAAATAATAAAAAATCCCCGATTTTCGGGGATTTTATTTATTCATGTACAGGACATCCGTTACAGATGTAATGGTTATGTACGACAAGACCTTTTTTTGGTGAAACCCGACGTTCCGAATGTCTGTTATCTGCTTTTTTGTTTTGTTGTTTTAAAAGCTGTTTCAAACGAAGATTTTCCGAACGTAAAGCCAAATTTTCTTGTTGAATGTTTCTAATTTTTACATCCAAGGCTCTGTTTTCCATGCGAATCTGCTTGATTTCTATTTCCAATGTCTTAATTTGTTTCATTAAAACCATTAATTGTGCAGAAGCAATTTGAATAAGTTGTGCTTGAGTCATATTTGGTTGTTGAGGTTGCACGGGCATACCATTACCATCTGCTGGTGTAGGTATATTAATCGGTTGTTTTACAGGTATATCGATTTTTGGCTCTGGTTTTGCTGGAACGGGTATAGTGGGTTCCAGAGTAGGTTGAGGATTTTCTTTTGTTCCGATTTTTTGTTTTTCTTGAGCATGTTGTGCTTGGTGCTCTTGATCATGACTTTTTTCTAATTTTCTTTCGGAAACAGATGGGTTTGCGTTATTCGGAGTGGGCTGTTTTGATTTTTTTCCAAAAATTTTACCAAGTCCCCAGGATAAAATATTGTTGACAACATGTGCTCCAGTTATAATTCCTTCTAAAACACCAACTTTGCTTGCTAAAGCGGCTGTACCATAAGCAACAGGGGCTAACACAGGAAAAGCTGTTGCAGCACCCAAGGCTAAGTAAGATAAACCGAACCATGCAAATGATGCTACGGCATGATCTTCAGCTGGACTAAAAAGCCAATTTTTGAAACGTTTAAACATATTTCCTCCTTTATTATATAAGGATATTATACCACGAAAGTGTATTTTGTCAATATTTTTTATTTTTTGTATAAAGATGCCAACATTTGTCCTCCGTATATTTTATGATTGATTTTTTTGTAAAAAAGAAGTAAGTTTAAGCCACGTTTAATTTAAAGAAAGGAAAAAGAAAATGGCATTAGTATCTTTGCGTCAATTATTGGATGATGCGGCGGAATATGGTTATGGTATTCCAGCTTTTAATGTGAATAATATGGAAGGTGTTTTGAGTATTTTGGCTGCAGCCGATAAAGTCGGTGCACCTGTTATTATTCAGGCCAGTAAAGGGGCGCGTCAATACGCCAATGACGCAGTTTTGAAACATTTGATGATGGCTGGTGTGGAAATGTATCCACATTTGCCGATTTGTGTACACCAAGATCATGGTTCAAGTCCCGAAGTGTGCTTTTCCGCTATGGCGGCCGGTTTTACTTCTGTGATGATGGATGGTTCTTTGGATACTGAAGGTAAACCTGCTACGTATGAATATAACGCCAATACTACCAAAACAGTAGTAGATACAGCACATCCGGCTGGTGTTTCTGTGGAAGGTGAATTGGGGTGTATCGGATCTTTGGAAACCGGTAAGGGTGAAAAAGAAGATGGCCACGGTTTTGAAGGTGCTGTGGATAAATCCAAGTTACTTACCGATCCTGATCAAGCGGTGGATTTTGTACGTCAAACCAAAGTGGATGCTTTGGCAGTGGCAATTGGAACATCTCATGGAGCCTATAAATTTACACGCAAACCCGATGGTGCAATTTTGTCCATTGATACCGTGAAGAAGATTCATGAAAAATTGCCCTATACACACTTGGTTATGCATGGTTCTTCCAGCGTGCCACAATACTTGCAAGACATTATCAATGCGCATGGTGGTCAAATGCCTCAAACTTATGGTGTGCCTGTAGAGGAAATTCAAGAAGCCATTAAGCATGGTGTACGTAAAGTCAATGTAGATACTGATTTGCGTATGGCAATGACAGGCGCTATTCGTACAGTCTTTACTGAAAAACCTGCCGAATTTGACCCGCGTAAATATTTGAAGCCTGCTATGGCTGCAATGACCGAAGTTTGTATCAAGCGCTATGAAGAATTCGGTGCGGCTGGTCAAGCTGCTCACATTAAGCCTATTTCATTGGAGGATATGGCCAAGCGTTATGCCTCTGGTGAATTAGATCCAAAGATTGTGGGGTAAAATGGTTCAAATTGCTCCCAGCCTTTTAGCTGCTGATTTTGCCCAACTTGGCAAAGAAGTGCGAGCTGTTTCAAAGGCGGGAGCAGATTACATTCATTGGGATGTAATGGATGATCATTTTGTGCCTAATTTGACTTTTGGTGCGCCGGTGATTCGGGCACTACGTAGTTATACAGATACTCCCTTTGATGTGCATTTAATGGTTCAAAATCCGATGCGTTTAATTGATGATTGCGCCGATGCTGGTGCTGATCAAATTACGGTGCATTTAGAGGTGGGGCAAACAGAAAATCTGATTTCTCATATCAAATCACTTCACAAAAAAGTGGGGCTTTCGATTAAGCCCAAAACGAAAGTGGCTGATTTAATTCCTTATTTGCCTATGATTGATTGGGTATTATTAATGAGTGTGGAACCCGGTTTTGGAGGACAAACTTTTATCCCGAAAACACTGGAAAAGATTGTTGCTTTGAAAGAATTGATTGGTCGCAAAAAAATCAAAATTGCGGTAGATGGTGGTATTAATCCAATGACGGCTGAAGCTTGTCGTCTGGCTGGAGCAGATGTTTTGATTGCAGGTAGTTCAATTTTTCATCAAAAATCTTATGTTCAAGCGATTAAGGCTTTGAAAGGCAAATAATGACCAAAATTTTGATTGTGGAAGATGAACCCGGACTCGTCAAGCTTTTGGAATATAATTTGCAACGTCAATCCTATAAAACTTGTGTTTGTTTGGATGGGGCAAAAGTTGTACGTTTGTTGAACGATGAGGACCCCGATTTAGTTTTATTGGATTGGATGTTGCCAAATGTATCTGGTGTGGATATTTGTCGCGCTATTCGACATAATGCAAAATTTAAAAATCTTCCGATTATTATGTTGACGGCTCGAGGTGACGAATCCGATAAGGTTAAAGGCTTATCTTTTGGTGCGGATGATTACATGACGAAGCCTTTTTCTATCCCAGAGTTATTGGCACGTATTCAAGCGCTTCTCAGACGTACAAAAACTTCCAATAAGAAGAAATCCTTAACGGCGGGTATTTTGAAAATGGATTTATCCTCTAAACAGGTTTTAAAAAATGAAGAACTTGTTGAACTTGGACCTACAGAGTTTCGTTTGTTGCAAGTTTTAATGGAAAAAGCTGGGCATGTTTTTTCCCGTGAAGATTTATTGCAGTTGGTATGGGGTGGAGATATTCATGTGCAGGATCGTACGGTTGATGTCCATATTCGTCGTTTACGTAAAGCATTGAAAGATGATGGGGAATTGATTCGTACTGTGCGGTCTTCTGGATATGCTGTTAACATTGACAAAAATTAAAAAATTTGGTATAATATAGTCCTTATTTATCAAGGATTTTTAAAATGACACTGACAATTTTACCCGAAGATAGTCCCCTTCGTTCACAAGTTTTACCATCTGTTTGGATGGGGTATAAAGAACCTCCATGTAAACCTGTTACAGAAATGGTTGACCAAGTAAGCCAAACCTTTCAAGAAGGTTATAACCTTTCTAAGGAAGAAGCTGATGAATTATCAACAGCTTTTTGGACGGGAAGCGTTCATGATTTTTGTGTTCGATATTTGGGCGAAAGTTTAACAGATGAGGATCATAGTAAAATCTTACAAACCGCAAATGAATTTGTTAAAAATCAAACAAGTGTTAGAATAAATGAAAATGAAGTTGATCTAATCAAATTGTTGGCGGCTAAAGTTGTATTGAATGCGCATCAACGTGCAAATCATGCTATGTCAAATGCTTGTTTTTTAACCGAATGGGATCGCTTGCCTAAAGAAAATGTATTTATGTTACAAAAGGGAATTTCTCCTATTTTTTATGAACAGGATGAATTTGATCGAGCAGAATCATTGAAAGATAATGTAAGGGGTGTTCCAGACGATCGACTTTTGGATTCCTTTTCTAAATGGATAAATTATGCGGGGATTCGTTATATGCCTGTTTTCAGTCAAATGGGGGGATTGTTGAATGATATGAAGTATACGAATGCCCTTATTTTGAAAAAATCCGTAGAATCTTATATGAAAGAAAAAAAGAAGATTCCCCATTTACGTCGGTCCCGTCCAATACGTCGTTCATGGCGTACTCGGTCAGAATAAATCTCTTTACTTTTTTACTAAAAAAGGCTATAATAGCCCTGTTTTCAGGCAGGGGTTGCCTGGAATATAACTTAATTTAAAGGAAAATAAAAATGATAAATATTACGTTGCCAGATGGGTCAAAGATGCCCTTCGAAGCTTCGGTGAGTGCTTTGCAAGTCGCCGAAAAAATCAGTCCAAACCTAGCCAAAGCAGCCATTGCTGCCAAAGTAAACGATACTTTAACGGACCTGACAACGATTATTACAACCGATGCAACCCTTTCCATTATCACAACCAAAAACCCCGAAAGTTTGGAAGTGTTGCGTCATACTACAGCGCATATTTTAGCTCAGGCGGTGGAAGCCCTATATCCAAAAGCAAAGGCAACTATCGGTCCTGCGATTGAAAACGGTTTTTACTATGACTTTTATGGGATTATCTTAAAGGAAGATGATTTGCTTAAAATAGAAGCAAAAATGGCGGAAATTATTGCACAAGATTTACCCATTATACGTTCCGTTGTGTCGCGCGAAGAAGCAAAGGAAATCTTTACCAAACGTGGTGAAAATTTTAAAGTGGAACTCATTGATGATTTGCCTGATGATGTAAAAGAAGTTTCTCTTTATACACAGGGGGATTACGTGGAACTTTGCCGCGGACCGCATTTGCCATCTACGGGTCGTGCTAGTAAGTCTTTTAAGTTGACCAAAGTGGCAGCAGCCTATTGGCGTGGGGATTCATCCAGAGAATCCTTACAACGTGTTTATGGTACGGCTTTTTGGTCTGATAAAGAATTAAAGGCTTACTTTACTTTGTTAGAGGAAGCTGAAAAGCGTGACCATCGTAAAATTGGCAAAGCGTTGGAATTATTCTATTTTGATTCAACAGCACCTGGATGCCCTTATTGGTTGCCCAAGGGTTTAAAGATGTATAATATCTTACTCGATTATTGGCGTAAAGAGCACGAGAAAGCTGGCTATCAGGAATTCGCTGGTCCCTTAATGAATTCCCGTGTTTTGTGGGAAACCTCAGGTCACTGGGAACATTATAAAGAGGATATGTATTTACTGACTGCTCATGACATGCCAGAAACGGAAAGTTATGCTCTAAAGCCGATGAGCTGTCCAGCAACCATGTTGTTGTTTAACTTAAAAACACGTTCTTATCAAGATTTGCCAATCCGTTTTTCGGATGTGGATATGATTCACCGTAATGAAGCGAGTGGTGCCTTGAACGGTATGTTCCGTGTGCGTGAATTCCACCAAGATGATGCACATATCTTTATTACTGAAGATCAAATTGAAGAAGAATATGAGCGTCTGTTCGCTTTAGCCGATCAATTTTATAAATTGTTTGGCTTGAAGTACGAAATGAAATTGTCCACTCGTCCGGATGATTTTATCGGTGACATTGAAACATGGAATCGTGCTGAAGCTGCGTTACGCCGGATTTTGGATAAACACTGCGGTAAGGGCAATTATACTTTAAAGGAAAAAGACGGTGCTTTCTATGGTCCAAAGGTGGATATCGCCATGAAAGATGCACTGGGTCGCGAATGGCAAACGGGTACCTTCCAATTGGACTTCCAGTTGGCTGGTCGTTTTGGATGTAAATACATTGATAAGGATGGTAATGCTAAAACGCCTGTTGTAATTCACCGTGTGCTTTATGGATCTTTGGAACGCTTTATGGGTGTTTTAACTGAACACTTTTCTGGGGCTTTCCCTGTGTGGATTTGTCCGGTGCAAGTGCGTTTATTGCCTGTGTCCGATAAGCATCGTGAATATGCAAATAAAATTTTGGAAAAATTGCAAAGTGTTGGTATTCGTGCGGAAATGGAACGTCAATCCAATACGATTGGTTATCAAATTCGTGAAGCACACAATGCCAAAATTCCGTATGCTCTTATTATTGGGGACAAAGAGATTGAATCCAATACTGTGTCTGTACGTGATAGAACAGGTACCCAGAAAAACGCCATTTCTTTGGATGAGTTTGTCAAGACGGTTCAACAAGTCAATGATACTCAATCTTTAGAACTTTGGAAATAGGATTTGACTTTCCTAAACTCCCCTCAATTTAAGGGGAGTTTTTTGATATTTGACATTTTGTTTTTTTATATTACAATTGGAACGGAGGTATTTGATGGGATTGAACGATAAATTAAAAGGGCTTTCGAAATCAGGTAAAGCGTGGTTTTTGTCAGCAGCAGTATCTATGGCTGGTATTTTGGGTGCCCATGCCCAAACAACAACCACCTATACGCACTCACCAGATGGTCGCACAACAATGACTCAATCCAGTTACGATAAATATGAATTGCGTGCAGGTGTGTTGATGCCAAAAACGGGTGAAACACAACAGGCTTATGAGCAACGTCGTATCCGATTGGAAAAACAGGAAAATGTGCTACGTTTAAAGTTGGCTGAAAATATTCGGCGTCAATTGGCTGATGCTCAAAAGAAGAAACTAAGCTCTACACGTATAGATATGTTAGAAGATAGGTTGGAAGAGCATGAAAAAAAAAGCGCGATATATTTCTTATTTTACTCCAGAAGGACAACAAAAATTAAAGGTGTATAATGATAACCAAAAAAAAGTTGCTTCAGCTGGAATTAGCCGTGGTAAGGGTTATGATTTTTAAAAATAGATCTTGACTTTTAACTATAGAAAGTATATTATTAGGCCCATGTTTAACAAAATGAATAACTTATTTGCCCTGAACTTGTTGTTGTGTGGTACACACCAACGAAGGGGCTGACGTTATTTAAAATAGAAACGTAAAGACCACCCCTTCAAGGGTGGTTTTTTGATGGGAAGAAAATGGAAAAGATATGGATTTGTGATTCGACCTTACGTGATGGGGAACAATCCCCCGATGCAGGTATGACTTATGATCAAAAAATAAAACTAGGTCAAGCTTTAATGGATTTGGGTGTGGATGTTTTGGATGTGGGATTAGCGCGAACATCTGAAATGGATGCAAAAGTTATTTATCGACTATCGCAAATAGCTCAGAATCAAAATACAATCATCAGTGCTTTGGCACGCTGTTGTAAAGAAGATATTGATATGACAGCAAAAGTATTACAACCAGCGATTCAATGCAAAAAAGGTCGTTTACATGTCTTTGTTGCGACCAGCCAAAATCATATCGAAGCGAAATTAAGAAAAACAAAACCACAAATTTTACAGATGGTTCATGATAGTGTTTTATATGCCAAAAATTTTACATCAGATATTCAATTTTCAGCAGAAGATGCGACACGTTCGGATATGAATTTTTTAATTCAATGTATTCAAACGGCAATTAACGCAGGTGCAAAAACGATCAATCTTGCTGATACAGTAGGACAGATGGTAGATACTCAAATGCAAGAATTTTTTGAAGCAATTCTTTCCAAATTAAAATATGATAAAAATGTTGTTTTTTCGGCTCATTGTCACGATGATAAAGGTTTTGCAACATCCAATTCTTTGTTTGCAATTAAGGGGGGAGCTCGGCAAGTGGAGTGTTGTATGAACGGATTGGGAGAACGTGCTGGTAATGCTGCTTTGGAAGAAATTGTTATGGCTATTTTAACGACGCCCGAAAGGTATCCTTATATTACTCAGATTGATCCGAAAAAGATTATGAGCGTTTCTCAGATGGTATCTGATTATTCAGGTTTTGTTGTAGCTCCTAATAAAGCGATTATTGGTAAGAATGCATTTTTACACGCATCAGGTATTCATCAAGATGGTATCTTAAAAGCACGTCAAAAAGGAATTAAGGTGATGTACAGTTCTATTGATCCTGAAATTTTAGGACGAAAAGATGAATTTATGATCACACGCCACAGTGGTCATAAAGCAATTGGTTATATGTTAGAAAAACAAAAAATAGATATAATACCTCAAGAAGCTAAAATAATTTTGGAACAAATAAAAAATCAATCAGATCATCCCAAACATTTTTCCAATAAAGAGTTGATAGACTTATATCAAAAGCATATTCAGAAAAAGAAAAATTCTTGACTTATATCTTTGTTTCTGCTAAGATAGGAACGTTATCATTTTTGGAGCGTTGGCAGAGTGGTAATGCAGCGGATTGCTAATCCGTCATCCTGTTAAAGGGATGCAGAGGTTCGAGTCCTCTACGCTCCGCCATAGAGTACAGAGAGCCTTTTTAGGCTCTTTTTTCTTTTAAAATCAAGCGCTTGTGCTGGTTCGAACTCAAAATTCAAAAAAACACATCAAAAACCATCCAGTTCGAACCAATAGATTTTAAATTCTTTATTTATCAATCACTTACAAGAGTTCAAATCCTCTACCCTTCCCAAACTTTATCCAAGCAAAAATGTTTTCTGTTGCACTAAAAACCACAATCCTGTATGATATAAAAAAAGATGAAGGGTTATACAATGAAGAATAAAAAATCTGTGAACATTAAAAAGAAACTTATACTGTTAGTGTTAGGAGTTATTATTGTTTTTTGCGCGTTAGCTACCTACAAACACTACCATGAAGCCACGATAGAAAAACGAGTTATTACCACTTATGGTAAGTGTATGGAAGAGTGGAAAGCCTTTTACGATAGGAAATTTATTGAAAGGGGCGGAAGACGGGAAGCCTATGAAGATCCACAGGGAGATTATGAGCGGGCTTACTGTTATTGCTTAGCGAATACTTATGTAAAAGATAGGGGCTTTAATCCCGATAAGGAAGACTATAAGGCGTATAGGAGTTATACCTATACAACAGAGAAAGACGACACAGAAAAGTCTATAAACACTTGTGTGAAAGAAATGCTTAAAATAGGCGAATAAATTGTCTTAGAATTGATCGGTTAAATTTAAGAGTTACAATGACGCAGGAGCAAAAAAATACTAAAAAATTAGTAATAGAATACAAGAAATTACTTGATGAAATCATTATTCATGGTAAATCAATTGGAATGGCATATAATAATGATATTAATAAGATTTATTCTATTTTCCTTAAACGACAGATTTCATTAGCAGAATCTATCAAAATTCTCCTTAGAAAGAAAAAGTATTATGATGCATGTATTTTAACTGCATCTTTGGCTGAAAATTTTATTTTAGTAAAGTATCTAATTCTATATGATAAAATCCAAGATTATGTGGATTATCATTGTGTTGAGACTTTCCCAATAATTAAACGATATCCTGAAATAAAAGAAGAAGTATTGAAAGAAATTGAACAACATAATCTAAAAAGGTTTTTAAAGTCGTCTAAAACAGATGGAAAAGTAGCTTTATTAGAGTGTAGTAATTACCATGCACCATGGAAAAATGTTCAGGCTATGGTGGATCAGATTGTAAAAAAAGGAGATAGAGAAATCACATCTTTAAAATTTAATTATGACATGCTATGTTCATATAAACATTCTGGACCGTATACCTTGCTTTCACGGACATTTGATGTGCCTCCTGAAAACGATGCAATGATTGTTTTGGGAACGACATGTATGGTTCTTTTACATCAATTTGCCGCAGTTGCACAAGATTCTAAAAGTCTCTTTTTCAAAAATCAGGTAAAATTAAAAGAAAAATTTGAAAACTTATCCGAGATGGTTAAACAAATAAGTCAAATAAAGAAATGATAATGGTTTTAGGGTTTATTTTGTTTCTAATTGAAAAATAGATTGCTTTTTACATTTACTTTTTGTAGAATTCAAGCATGACAAAAGCTTACATTACTACTTTATCTTATTTATTATCTGAGGCAAGGAAACTTATTGGAATCGAAATTGATTCTGAGGTCCTATTCGATATACTGTTTGAAATGAATCGATATTATGATTCTGATTTTGTAATTAAGCTGCATGCTAAAGGCTATAAGCTTAATCAGAATCAAAGAAACATGTTAAGAAGATTTTATTACTATGGTGTTTCAAGTTGGTTAAAAGAATTGAACATTTCAAGTTTTTCGACCTACAAAGCTAATAAAAAAGATCAAATTAATGTTTTAAAATCCTTTATCAATAGATGTAAAAAATATGGTCAAAAAGAGATTTGTAGTTCTCTTCTTGAGAGATATAAATGTATTCAAAAGCATTCTTTTCCAGAAAACTCAAAATATTGGTTACAATGGTTTGATAAAAAAAGAAAAAGTAAATTCCTATGGTCGTTGTTTGTTTATGAATATTCTCAAGATGATTTTATAAAAGATAATTTTAAAATAGATTCCATCTTGAAAACAGTGGCAGATATATATGACAGATTAGAAAATTATAGATATTTTGTCTTTAAACTAGATGGAAAGCTTTTAGATGAAAATTTTCAAGATGTTACCTGGAAGATCCTCTATAAGTTGGGTTTATTTTGTGAAAACTTTATTCAATATGATAAAGAATTTTTTCCATTTAAAAGACAAAAACGGATGAGAGAGTTATCTCAATTTCTTGA
>Ga0310690_10007335_pt1 | contig 14230 bp, 20 predicted proteins | sample AusTroGonzalo_MG_2_FD_207661 | JGI IMG/M metagenome (GOLD analysis project Ga0310690, IMG submission 207661) | Bovine rumen microbial communities from tropical cattle in Woodstock, Queensland, Australia - Gonzalo_04 (v2) (version 2) | ecosystem: Host-associated > Mammals > Digestive system >...
CCTATTTGATGGGATGGGAACCGGAAATGAATTTTTCTATAAGGGTGGGGGATGAACGCGAACTCATTGAAATATACAGAAGTTTAAGCCCTCAAAAGATGGATCATCTTCTTCGGTATGCAAGGTTGATCAAAGAAGAAATGAATAGTAGAGGAGAGTAATATGAAAAAGATTATTTTTGTTCTTCTAATTTGTTTTGTCTTAACCGGATGCGGAAACAATACTGATCTTAGAAATAATCTCAAACAGGGCGAGGAATATACTGTACGGGATTTACTTCTGTCTTCCTTCGATGCGGATTTGTGCGGTGCGCTTGATTTGGATGAAACGGTTTATCAAGTAGTTATTACAAGACCGGTAGATATATATGTAAACGATGCTTGCTTGTGCCTTGATGCTTTTGAAAGCGGTGAAAAAGATGTAAAAAACAAGATTACTGTGCTATATATAACCTATATGGGTTCGCATAACATGCCAGCATGGTGTCGAGTCGTATATCGAGATAAAGTCGGTGATCATTTTGACGCTCGTCCGTTCGATGAATGAGATATAATATAAAAATGAAACGCTTCCGCGGCAACGAAAGCGTTTCTGCAAGGAGGTGATACCCGTCCTTTTCCATTTGGATAGTGGTATTATACACCTTGCTATAAAAATCCACAAGATAGGAGGTGTATTTTTTATGCCCAAAATTAAGAAGCTCCCTTCCGGGAACTACAACGCGAGGGTTTATGATAAGATCCTCGGGAAAACTACTTCTATCACCGCTCCAACGCGGGAAGAAGTCAAGCGGCTTGCAGCCAGGTACGAGCTGGAAGTCAAAAAGCATGCTGCCGGGGACTATACGATCGCCGAAGCTATTGATAGTTATATCAAAAGCAAGTCTAACGTACTCTCTCCGGCCACACTGTGTACCTACGAAGGCAACCAGCGGAACGCCTACAACGCGATCAATGCCATGTCTGCCGCTGCCATCACCTCGGCGCAGCTGCAAAAGTACGTCAATGATTTTGCCGCGCTGCATTCTCCGAAAACAACAAGGGATGTCTACGGCCTTCTATCTGCCTCAATTCGGCAACTCTACCCTGATAAGGCATTCTCCGTTACCCTGCCTCAGAAAAAGCCGACAGAGCGTCATATCCCAACGGACAACGATATTAGGGAAATGATCGCCTGCGCGAACCATAACCTTAAGATCGCGATCCTGCTGGCGGCAACAGGGACACTTAGGCGCGGCGAGGTCTGCGCGCTTACCTATGGGGATATCAAGGACGATACGGTCCATGTCCACCGGAATATGGTCAAGAAACCGGGCGGCGGGTTTGTGATCAAGGATACTCCGAAAACGTCAAGCTCTGACCGGTATATTCCGCTTCCTGCGGAAGTGATCGCCCAGCTTGGCAGCGGTGATCCGGAAGATCGCATTTGTACGGCAAGCCCGAATACCATAACGAATGAATTCTCGAAACTCCGGGACAAACTTCATCTGTCCTGCCGGTTCCATGATCTCCGGCACTACGCTGCGTCTATTATGCATGCCATCGGCGTGCCTGATGCGTATATTATGAAACGTGGCGGCTGGTCGTCGGATGCGGTTCTGAAATCTGTGTATCGAAATGCCCTCGATGATAAGGAAAAAGAATTTGTGAATATGGCGAACGAATATATTAGTAAGGCTATTTTGTAGCCCCGTGTAAGTTTTCTTTTTAAGATCTGCCTGAAAGCCCCGTACTTCGGGGCTTTCCTTATGTCAATTTCATGTAAGTTTTGTGTAAGTTTTGGTAAAATATGGTGGTTTTTTGGCGTATTATAGTGGATTTTTGGTGCAGAAAATTGCACCGCGAAAAGTAGCCGGGACCCGCATAAAATAAGGGATTACGGCGTTTCTACCGTAATCCCTATTCCGTCGGAGTGACAAGATTCGAACTAAACGCTTAGACCGCATAGCGTCTTATAATATGGGCTCCTTTGCAAACCTGTGTAAGTTTTGTGTAAGTTTTCGTAGCAGGATCGGTTCTCGATGGCATACCGTCGATCTGTGTTTCTTTGGTTCCCCGAGCCCCTCCCCTGCGGCCATAATACCATGGATCCGAAAATCCGGCAACACTAAAAGTAGACAAAAAGTAATTACTATTATGCAGCACTATTTTTTCAGGCGTCCCTGTTTAAGAAGATTCAAAAGCTGCGTGTTCTGCAGGGCAGTTCCTCTGTAATCTGCCACACCGTTCCGAATGGCGATATCTTTCCTATGCGAAAATGAAGTATCTTTCTCCCCTACAGACGCAAGCGCCGTTACGATGCTTGTGGTGTTTCCCGAATAAAGCGGGTAATATGCTTCGCTGTCCTTTATGTTTCGTGCTGCACCTGCCGTCACGGCTACAATATGCCCCTTCGTACGAGTACAGAGGATGTCTCCGGTGTATAATGTCATCCCGCTTTTATATACGGTAGCTTTTTCAAATAACCCGGTTTTCGAAAGAACGCTCACGGCATTCGCTGTTGTGAAGTTTCCCGGATCCTTTCCTGTCGCCTCTTTAACGCAGGCCCTTACAAGCGAAGAGCAGTCGCATTCTGTATATTTTTTTGTGGCAACTCCGTTTTCTATCACGCCCAGCCTCTGGTTCTGGTCATATCCGAGATGCGGGTTATTGCAGGCCGTGATCATATTTGCCGCTATCTTTAAGGCGTGTTCGGCCTCTTTGGGTCTTATTACGGTCCATCCCTTCTTATGAATATAGAAATTTTGCATGGAAACTTCGCCTTTGTAGTCCTGTCCGGATCCCTGCTTCTGATCTCCGGCCTTCCCGCCGAGAAGCTTCCCGCGTTCGTCAATTCTTGCTGATCCAATAATCACACCCATTTCTGCCTCCTAATCTGTGTAAACTTCCGGCAGCCCTGCAAGGCTGGTAAGCATCGAAAGAAGTCCGGCCAAAAGCGAAGCGCTTACTACCATCTTCCAGTTTACGGCGTCCATAACCGCTGCTGTTCCGATGGATGCGATGGCTGTCTGCGCTATGGTCTTAAGTGCCCGGATTCCGGCGCACTCCCACCAGTCGCTACTTTTAATCTGTTTCATGCTGTTTTCCTCCTTTATAGAAAATCGTTATCTTTAACGCATTTAATCCAGCACTCGTCTATGATCTCAATGCTCATAATTGCCTTATCGTTCTTAAAACCGGGATGCGTATCGCAATAGTTTTGATAGTCCTTTATGTCGTCAAGTATATTATTGAAGTATTCTTCGGAATGTCGCTCTTTCCTCCGGATCTCGTCTGCGAAGCGCAGGATCCTGCGTCTGGCTGCCAGCGCATCCTTTTTCTCGGCTTCCTCGTCCTGAACCTTATCCTTAAGAATAAGTGTGTTTATTTTTTCTTCGTGTTCGTCAAGCTTTTTTAATACGTCGGCATTGATCCCGCGGCCGATCTGCTTTAAGAGCCATGTCCACGGTTTATGTTTTGTCGATAGTTTTTCAACTGCGGATGCAAGTGCCGCCGCTGCCACACCGGTGATCCATACTATGTCCTCCGGTCTTAACTTGCTCATAATGGATGAAACCATTTTGCTTTATACCTCCTATTATTTGGCAAAAACGGCCACCTGTGATACAGATAGCCGCTCCTGCCTCCGTGTGAAAGTTATCAATAACCGCCGTCGCCGTGGCGGAATTGACCGATTTACTCCGGAAAAGGAAGATCTCCGAATTTACTGCTCATCTGATTCCATGATTTTCGGGCTTCTTCCTGAATATTATCTATGTCTTTTAACCACTCGTCGTCTCCAATAATATCTTTGTATATCCTGTCTGCCTCTGCGATCTCGTCTTTCCCTGTCTCAGTATCGCCTAATTCAGCGAGCCGCGTTGCCAGGATCCTGATCGTTCTGGCTTGTACTTCTGTCACATTCTCTAAGTCCGCTATGATTTGCAAATGGCTGCTCATTTCCCGCCGTTACCTTCCTTCGTTTCGCTTTTTGTAGTTCTGTCTGATATATATCGTTCAATCTCATACGCAGCCTTCCCGTATCTGTATGGGCGAGCATGCCATTTATGCTGGCCACTCTTCTTTCAAAGCCTTCTTTTGTAAGCTTCTTGTTCGCGTAGTCTCTGCTGATCTTCTTAACTTCCTTCTTTATCCTGCGGACCGTGCTTTTCCTGAGTTTGGCGTGCGTGTTCCAGATCCGTATGCCTACGAACTCAACGCCCATCCGTACTGGGCGTATGGCTGTTTTGTCGTTCAACTCGAGTGATAACCGGTTTCGCAGGAATGCTTCTATATCTATTTTCCATGCGTGAAGCGTCTGTTTATCTGGTGCCAAAATCACGATATCGTCCATATATCTAATGTAATAATGGATCCGAAGTTTATGCTTGCAGTACTGATCAAGCTCGTTTAGGTAAATATTCGCAAATAACTGCGAAGTAAGATTACCTATCGGCATACCGACGTCATATAGCCACTCTTCGGGCGGCACGTCCTGTGGTCGTTTTCCGGGCGGCAATCCGAATGGTTCCGCCGTGCAATCAACCACACTTCGAATGAAGCCTAAAAGTGCCTCATCTTTGATGCGCTCCGAAAGAATGTCAAGTAAAATATTGTGATCGACCCGGTAGAAATATTTGCTTATATCAAGTTTTAAGTAATAATACCCGTGCCCGGGCTTTCTCTGAACCTGCCTAAGCCAGTATTGAAGGCGCCTTGCCGCCATGTGGCTGCCCTTCTTTTTCCTGCAGGCGTAACTGTCTTCTATGAATTTTTTATCGTAAAATGGATTCAAATATTGATATAAGCTCCACTGCACGATCCTGTCTGGGTACGGCAGGGCCATAACGAGTCTCTTTTTCGGGACGTATACCCATATTTTCTTATACGGTCCCAGCTCGTAGGATCCATCTTTCATGCCTTCCATGATCGTAAAGAGCCAGTCTTCAAGTTTTTCTGAAAAGGTAAGTATTTCCGATCTGTATCGTTTGCCTTTCCTCGCGTTGCTGTGCGCTGTAAGAAGCCAGTCAAAACTGCATATCGTCTCCCATGCGTCGTCAATGACTGTTATCCCCTTAGAAATTTCGTCCATAATATCTAAACAATGCCCCGTGTGACGTTGCCGCCTCCGGGGCGGTCTGAATTTTATCTGCCTACTGTCCTCGGCAGATCGGAAACGGATTCCTTTTAATCTATACGCCGTGCTATATCCCTTAAGATATAACCCACTCCCGGTATAGCCCCACCGGTCTGATAGATGAAAAGCGGAACGCCCGCCGATGTTCGTGTTGGAATTCGAACGGTCATTGTTAAGGTTCGAATAGAAAACCCCGTTGTTAGTCCCGTTGTTCCAGTTGCCACCGCGATTCAGGCACCGTGATAACCCGTCCCCGTGAAATAAAACTTACTGTCTCAGGTGCTGTATATATTTCCCGAGCAGCTTGCCTATTTCCGTATTAAGCCTCGCCCATGTCTCGTATTGATGCTTCGATAAAGGCGGAGGGTACTTCGCGCCGCTGGCTTCCTTGTCTGCTGCCATCCTGACTACGTTTCTAAGCCAGTCAAGCTCAACGTCCAGCTCTTGCGCTGTCGTCTTGCGGTAGTATTTCTTTTCAATCTCAACGGAAAGATGATACATGCGGATCATCGACGCTCTGATCTCGTCTGCAAGATCTCGGTCTTTTCTCGGGAATGACTTCGTAAGTGGTCTTCCGTAATTGATCATCTCCCGGATCTTCTCTTTAAGCCGGAACGGTTCGTATGATCCTTCTTTCGTATTTTCGCTTTCCATTATTGCTTCCTTCAGATACTCCCTGCGCTTTGGATAATCCGCTGCGCAGGGTTGTTGTTTGGTTTGTATGCCTCGCTATCGCTCGGCATTCAGTAAAACAGGCTGCCGTGTTACGGTGTGCCAATAAAAGCGGAACGCCCGCCGAAGTCCGTGATGGAATACGAACGGCCATCGTGAAGGTTCGAACAGAAAACCCCGTAGTTAGACCCGTTGTTCCAGCTGCCACCGCGAAGCAGGCACCGCTCTGCCTGACTATTATCTGCGTAGAAATAGTCACCGCCGTAAGTGGTGTCGATGCCGGTTCCCGTCAGGTTGGGATCCGGAAGCATAGCAAGCGCCTGAAGAAGGAGCTGTGCTGCTGTTCCGATGCTGGACTGCGCCGTAACGTCCTTAAATGCTACACCGTGTGATCCTGTGGCATGCGAGATCGTAGTATCGTAGGTCCATGTTGAACCGGTCCAGTCAAGTTTTACGGATCCGGTAGTCGTTCCGTTGCCGTCCGGCGTAATCAGAGTGCCGTCGGATGCTTTAATAGCCTTCCATGCTGAGCTGGATGCAGAAAGATCTGCGTTGTCTGCTGCAGCGTTGTTGTTTTCGAGGATCTGAACCTCGCCGTTAACAAGTCTAAGACCGGAACACCACTCGAATACGTTGCCGTTCATATCCCAGATGCCGGCCTGCGTGCCATCGTGACTCCACGTTACCGGTCCTGTTCCCGTAGCAACTCTCTGAATTCTGTTAGAGCTGTCTCTGGGCATTGACGGAACTGCCTTGTAAAGTGTCTCCGAAGAGTCTTTGCCGTAGTTATTGTTTCCTTTGGGTTCTGTGCCGTTTTTGTGGCACCAAAGAGCGATAGCTGCCCACTCAGCGCATGTAATCTCGTGATGCCCAGCGCCTTTGTTCCTTGCGTAAGAAACGAAAGTATCAAGCCCTGCACTTGCCGAAGGGTCTACGAACGGAAGGCTGTACGCCCTGCTGTTCTGATGTTTCGTCTGGTACTTTCCTACGTAAAAACCATCGATCTCTGTTCCGTTTACCTTGAATGCGGGATGCACGGAAGTGTCCGCTGTTGAAAGAACGTCGCAAAGCCTGAATTTAGGAATATATACCATAATACTCGGCATTTCCTTATCGTCGTAAACTACCTTGTTTGCGGGACACGCGCACATAAGCATAAGTTCTGATGCTTCAAAAGCTCCCATTTTGTATTCCTCCTTTTAGTTGATATAAATACCGTCGATGCTAAACAGGTAAAGCGTTACTTTATCCATATCAAGATCAACGGGTGTTCTCGTTACCTGCTCCTGCTCCTGCTCTTCGCCGTCAATTTCAACGGTCACAGTTTCGATCGTCTCTTCGTACTCTCTTGCAGGAATTTCAACCTGCGCAGCATAGTAGCGTCCGCTGCCAATGCTCAGGCACCCGTCTGCGTCGACCATAATGTCCTTCATAACGGGATCATCTTTCTGGTACTTCGCAAGGTTCATGGTAAGTTCTCCGTCTGCGAAGCTGATCTTTGTGTCGGTTACTTCGTAGTCAATCTTAGTACCGACGTTTTTTTCTACTACGTTCATTGCTTATTCCTCCTTGTTGTAATTTAATGAACCATACCGCCTGTGACGCGAACTACTACCTTAACGGTTGTAGCTGATCCGTCATGGATCAACTTGAACCCGTTCAGGGCTCTGTCTGCCACACGGATATTGCCGAGCAAGCCGCCGCTGTATTCAAGCACTTCGATATCAACTCCGTAATCCGTGTGCTCGCGGAGCTGTTGGAGCGCTATGGTTGTAGGCGTGTTATTGAACGGCCACGGCTGCCCTGAGTTCATGGAAAGTGTTGCTGTCCTCACTTCGCTGATCGTGTCGTAGTCGTCCTGATAAGTCTTCCAGCGTAAAATGGAGTCTGCAAGGCTTTCATCTGATATGCCTTGCTCCGCGTTATTGAAATGCGACTGATCCATCGGTGTTCCCTGCTGAATAACCTGTCCGTGCTGATCTACTACGTGATCCTTCCAAAAAGTCCGGTTGTACATTTATGGTGCCTCCTTTCCTTAAGATTCAATAAGCGGAAATTCAAAGCGCAATAATGCCGAATTGATATCCTGTCTCGTAAGGGATATCTGCTGTTCACCGGCAAGCGCGCCGTTGTTGTCGTAAACCCTCACCCGCGTGATCGTGTTGGCCACACCTAAAGCCGGCGCATTTACATAGACTGCTACGGCGTTTCCTTCGATCTGCTTATCGTTGATCTCTCCGGTATACCAGCTCGAATTGTTGATCTGATACTGGAATTTTTCTACGCTCAGGAGTAATTCCTTCCGCCTATTATTTAGAAAGTTTGCTGTGAAAAATGCCATTGCGTTTGTCCTCCTTAATCTTCTCCGCAGTTCAAAATACCGCAATAAATAGGATTGATACTATAACCATCTGCCGCACCGCTTAATATTTCCTCGGAATGAACAGAATAGCCTACTGTTTGAATGTCTGGCAGCGTGCCGCATAGATCCGGCGTGTATGCATACGGATCCACTTCCGGAACAATCGCAAGCGTATTGCTTTCCGTATAGCCTAAAGTCGAAGGCGTAGGGTATGTTCCGCAAAGTATAGTTCCGCATAGATCCGGCGTGTATGCATACGGATCCACTTCCGGAACAATCGCAAGCGTATTGCTTTCCGTATAGCCTAAAGTCGAAGGCGTAGGGTATGTTCCGCAAAGTATAGTTCCGCATCTTGGCGGATCAACAAGCCAGCATTGAATGCTTTTACCGATCTTGATCCCGTTTTTGATCATGAAGGATACGGAGTCCAGGTGGGCGCTCTCCCTCTTGATCGCCTTAATACGCTGCTCTAAAATGTCGAGATCGTAGTCGTGCGCCGGGTTATCCGGCGAAGTGTGGCTTATGTCGATGAATACACGGAAGGTTCCGGCATCGCCGGCGTAATCGAACCACTCTCTCACCTCGGAAGCGCCGCCCCAGATGGATGATATAAGCTCTTCAACCGCTGCCACGGTTCCTGCCTTCTTAAACCATGAGAAGGTATTTTTTATAAGGCTTCGTTTATTCTCTGTGGGCAGGTTTTCATCGTAATACTGCGTATCGAATTGAACGGCCAGCGCATCGAGCACGTCATCCGGCTGGTTATCGATATTTCCGAATATGTTTACCTGATCAGCATATTCAACAAGTTTTTTGACCTCGGCTCCAATGGCGTATGATAACGCCAGTACTTCTGGTTTCTCCCTGAAATACTCCGGGACGATCTGGGATATTTCACTATTCTTAAGATCAATCATCCTCAACCCCACCGTAAGTTACGGTCACGGTTCCTGTCTTGGCGATCGTGCTTTCGTTCAAAACCGTATAAGTCGGGCTTGTTACCGTTACTCTCTTTGCCCCAGCTTCCATTACTTTCTGAATAAGGTACGAGGGATTGATATCGCGTCCGATCTTTGCTGTCTGCCACTCGTTATAAGCTGAAACGGCAGCGGCTACCTGATTCTGTATCGTCGTTACTGCCGATCTGCTGCTTGCCGGTATGTAATAAGTTATATTGACGTTGTATGTCGATGCTGTCGGCGCTGAAACGCTCACAAGATCCGATACGGGGCGTATCTGGTTGTCCTGCAGATAGTCTTCTACTCTTTGGATCATGGCTGCATTCGGCGTGCTACCGTCCGCCATAATAAAGCAAACGTCAACCTCGCTCGGATCCGGCGTGCTTACTATTACGTCTCCGATCTCTGGCGAAACGCTCTTAGTGAAGAAGACGTAAGCTCCTTCCGGTCCGGCTACAGAGAACCCGTGCGGTGCTTCGTATGCTCTTTCTTTTAGGGCATCGTCCGTTTCTTTGTTTGCGCCGCCCGTTGTATCTGTCGTATTCGTAACGGTAACTATATAGGGAAGCGTGTTAACGACAACATTGAATTCGCCCGGTGAAAATCCATTCCCGATAGTTCCTGCTTCAGTGCAGGTCGCCGTCACGGACACACTCGTTTGTCCTGCAGGTATCTCTACGTATTCATCCGTAGCGAAATATACCTCGTTTCCGTTCGTCACTCTGCATCCAGCGGGAATAGGCACAGGAGATGCTATCGCTGATGCGATCGAAAACTGCAGGATGGTTGTGGCCGGCGTTGCCTGCTGCCTCGATACGCTGGCAATAGAAACGAGATTATCAAGAAAGTTTCCGTATGCGTATTTATAAAAATTCATCTTCCCTGCCGTATCTATATACTGCAGGGCTTGGTATATTTCTAAAGCTGCGGAATATATAAGGAGCCTATACGGATTCGCCTTTGCAAGCTCATATTCCTTACTTGTGATCTCCTTGTATCTTTCCTGAAAGTTGTTTATCATGCGGGATATAACGTCTTCGAGTTTCGTGTTCTCGATGAAGCTTATTTCCGGTATGTTATCCATGAAGCCCATGTTTATTCCTCCGATTCATCCTCTTCGTCTTCCTCGTCCTCGTCCTCATCGTCGTCGTTGTCGTCTCCTTCGCCCCAGAGATCGTACTCGTCTTCATCATCGTCCTCGTCGTCATCGTCTTCAATGTTATAAGTGTCTGCGAGCCAGTCGTCCTCTTCGATGTCTGCGAGGTCGTCTTCGTAATCGTCGTTCTTAACGATGTGAATATGCGGCCTGATCTGTCCGCTGTCTGGATCCGTTTCGAAATCTACGGATTCAACCTCGACGCGAGGTTCGTACGCTTCTACTTTTTCGATGATCTCAACCGAAAGAGTGTTCATGGCTATTGCCATGGGCTGACCGTCTATCTCTTCGAAGTCGATCCCGAGATCTCTGTCAAGCGGTTGTTCCCCTGCCCTGATAGAAAGCAGCGTGTTCAGGCACAGGGTTATGTCTTCAAGTTCTTCGTCTGTGAAGCCTGTCGCTTCGACCGCAACACCCTTTAATACCATGTCTGCCTCCTATCTGTATTCCTCTATCTGCAGCGTTACTTTCGCAAAAACAAGCTTGCCGTTCATGATGATCTTGTCCCATGCTTCGCTCGCCTCAACGATACGGACTTTATTTTTCCCGATCTGCTTTCCGCCGATAACGAATTTCCGGGGAATACCTTTATTCACCGTCTTTTCAATTTCCTCGATAACCTTCCTCGGATTTACTCCGTACGCAGCATCTAAAATGATAACCATGCTCTGCTTGGAAAGATCCGGCCCGATGAATTCCGGTATAGGCTTTTTCTTAATGACATTGTGAACCGCCCACCTGCCGCTTACTGTTCTTTCGAAGTTCTGAAAGGTGCGGACCGTGCTGTCGTCAACGATGAAGGTTATAAGTTTTCCTAAATTTCCTACTTTCATAAGCCCAGATAATCCTCAATCCGTTTAAGTCGATATAGTATCTCGTATAGGGACACGGTGCCGACTTCGCTCTCGTCAGCCGGTGCCCTGCTGCCTCCGTAAAAACTACCGAGGATGAAACCTTTGCTGCTGCCGTTATCCATAACAGCAACAAGCACTCTGTCTCCGGGTGACGGCATGGAATAAACGCCGTCCGAAACAACAATAGAAAGCGGCATTGAAGTATTCCCATCGTCGTACTGAACCTTCACCTTGCCGCTTGCTGCATCTACGTTTGTTACCTTGCCTATCCGAAACATACCTTATGCCCCTTACTTGATCGGGTTCGCTATAACGTTCTTAACTTCCCCGACTATCTCCTGATTAGAGTTTGTGATCTTCTTTTGTACCCGATGCAGGGTAAGCTGCATCGTATATCCGCTATCTCCTACGCTGTGGGCTATCTTATCGATAAAGTATTTACCGTTGATCTTTCCCAGTCCCTTGATGCGGATGTTCTGGCTTGCTGAATAACTCTTCTGCGTTCCCCTGATCGTAAGTGTCGCGGTTGCTGCTTTCCTGTTCTCGTTATTGACTTTTGCGATCGCCTGCATCTCCGCGTCTGCGTAGGTGTTCGCTTGAACATTCATATAATAAAGGCGCCCGGGTGATCCAATACCGACTTCGATAGGATCGTCTGCGTCAGGGTTTGTGTATGTCAATACGCATCCGGTATAAGCCCCTTCAATAGTAGTGTTGTAACTCCAGTTGATGATGTCTTTTTCCCGGAAGGTTTTTACGCATTTCTTTGCCTCGTATTTGTTTATGTCGTAAATAATGATCTTGTAGTTATATACCTTAAGAGCAAGACCGTACTTATCGCATAATGAACTTAAGAAGGCGCTGTCTGTCTGGTTATTTTGCTCCAGCTCATCCACAGCTATGCTATCGGCGTTGTAATAGATCTTCACTCCGGCGCGCCCTGCTATCTCTGCAGCTATGTCTTTTACTGTGGATGCCGCCCATGTTCTTGTTCTCGGAAGGGACTTAAAATCGTTATTGATAGGCACACTCACCCCACCAAGGACACACTCCATCGGCCGCCCTGAAAAAGAAATATCGTCAAGTACGAACTTTCCGCAATTAAACTTTTTCTTGGTCTTTTTAAGCTTAAGCTTCCAGTTCCGAAGGACAAACTTAACTCCCATGAGGGTACCCTTCTTAGGCATATATTTGCCCATCCACTCTTTATTGATATTTGCAAGGGTAATACTTAAGCTGTCTGACTGGCCGCTTGCTACGTCGGTGTAAGTAAGCGATTCCGCCATATTCTGGATCTTTTTGGCGATCTTCGCGTTCCTCTTTTTCTTCTTGCTGGCTTTCTTTACTGCTTTCGCCGCTGCTGCGGACGGAATAGTAAGCTTTACTACTTCACCGCCAGGTGTCTTAGCAAACAGATAGTATCCTTTTGCTGAATTCGGTTTCCCCCACGCCTTCGCAACGTCTTCGATAAGCTGTTTGTTTGCTGCGTAGATCTCCGTGTAGTATTTGCCGTCTTTATAGAATTTCTTAGATATCTTCCATAGCGTATCGCCGTTCTTAACCTTGTACGTTTTTACGCTTCCGGAAGATGCTTTCTTTGCTTTCGCATCTGCGTCCCTTGCGGCTTGCGTCCCGTATGTTACTTTCAGCCACAGCTGGTGCGGGTATTTAGCTGCCATCAATCATCCCTCCATTCAGGAAGATCGTCGTTGTCCTCGTCTTCCGGCGGATCGTCAATAGTGACTTCAATATCCGCCGGGAAAACGAAGTGGGAAAGGAGGGATACGTTATGCTCCATAAGGAAAGAGGTATATCTTTCATCGCCATATACTTCCTTCGCTATCTTGTCCCATGTATCGCCTGATATCGTAGTATATGTGCCTGCCATACTTCCTCCTTAGAAAGATAACCTCTTTTGTTCTTTCTGGTATTTCTGCATATATGCCGCCCACTCTGAATAAGAAGACCGGACGGCGTCCTCAACTTCGGACTTGTTAGCAGAACCGTATACATTTATCGTCGGGCTGTAAACCGGTGCTGCCATCTCATAAGTATTGCGGCTTCCGCTGCTTCCGGACGGCGTCGTATCGAAGTTAAGCCCTTCAAGCGTGCGGTCCATGCCCAACATCCGTGCATTTAGATCTATCGTTTCCGGAAGCCTGTCAATATTCCCGATCTGTGTACTCAGGTTCATGCTGTCTGGGAGCGCTCCTGAAACAGCTGCGCCCATAAGCTCTCCGGTTTTCTGCCAGAGATCAAACGCTCTTTGTGATCCATTAAGTGGTATGATCGCTTCAGGTCCTTTTTCCGCTACCCACGCAAGGTGTTTTTGGCTCGTAATTACGCCGTCTGCATGCCCTATGCCTCGCTGCATAGCCTGTGCCGCAGCCGTATTAGTAGGCGTTGCTACTTTCGACGCTGTGGCTGCTGCCTTTGCTGCTCCGCCAGCGCTTGCCGGTGCGTTTGCTCTGATCTGTGTTCCAACTGATGCAAGGTTTCCGAGATCAATATTCGGAAGATTTACGTTCGCATCGAAACTGATGTCAAGCGGCACGGTCACACTCATCTGCCCGAAAGCAGACTGTACTATACTGTTTGTCTGCGTAGCGATTTGGCCGGCAGCGGTGCTTATGGCTGCCGTGTTACTGCTCATCCCTTTAGCTATGCTTTCCGGTATCTTCTCTCCAGCCGCTCCTGCATTCTCAAGAAACTGCATGTAAGACTCGTTTTCTGAAAGCATAGACCCGACCTGGCTCCATATATTCGCGTCACCGCCGGAAATGGCAGTCAGCATGTCGTATTCATTTATACCGTCAACGATAGCCTGTGGGATTGCTTTCCCTGCTTCCTTGTACTGTTCCGCTGCCTGCTGCATCGCTTCGTAATCCGGTTTCATGTCTTCAAGCAACTTGCCGATCGCATCGCCGGTGTCGCTACTTACAAGGTTTTGTGTTCCTTGCCGGATCTCGTTTCCGAGCTCTTCCCACATAAGCCCTTCCCGGTCCTTCCATGAATAGAAATAATCTTCGGAAAAATACTTGTCCATCGCGTTTTTGTAAACATCGTGGATCTGGGAAAGCGCTGGGTTGATCTCTTTGCTGTACTGCTGCGT
>Ga0310690_10007336_pt1 | contig 14227 bp, 11 predicted proteins | sample AusTroGonzalo_MG_2_FD_207661 | JGI IMG/M metagenome (GOLD analysis project Ga0310690, IMG submission 207661) | Bovine rumen microbial communities from tropical cattle in Woodstock, Queensland, Australia - Gonzalo_04 (v2) (version 2) | ecosystem: Host-associated > Mammals > Digestive system >...
GCTGATTTCTCAATCACTTCCTGCGGAAGAACAGCAGGACCTGCGCAAAAATTATGCTTCATGACGATATAATTTTGTTATAGTTTTTGATTCGTGCCGCAAAGGTAGTCCCTTAATTCGGACTAAAAAAATATTTTCGATGAAAAAAGTGATGATTTTTTCAACAATATACAAATATTTTGCAACCTCAAAACCACATATCTTTTACACTTTGCAAAGGAACAGCCCAATTTGATTTCATATTGATACTTTATTTATCAAACCTCACCGAAACTCTGACAAAAAGACAACATTTCAGGCAAAAAAAATGGAGGCCGAAACCTCCATTCCATAATCCTGATCGCTGGCAGAATTTCTTATTTGAATATCAGCTGAGCAAACTGATACAGGCTGCGGCGCCAGGTGTGCCACTCGTGAGCTGTACCCTCGGAAATGTAACCTACAGCCTTTACGCCCATGCCGTTAAGAGCCTCGGCAGCCTCCATAACCCTGGGGTTCTCCTTGCTTCCTGAGCTCATAAACACCAGCTTGGCGGTATTCTTGAAACCATTTGCACCGTTTACATCATCGGGGCTGATGGTGCCGCCGCTGAACATACCTATGTAACCGAACTTGGTGGGGTTAGCCAATGTGATACGGCGTGTCTGGCCGCCACCCATCGAAAGACCGGCCATACCGCGGTGAGCGGCATCGGTATATACGCGGAACTCCTTCTCTATGAACGGGATGATGTCATTCATCAGAACAACTGAGAAAGCGTCATTGCTGGCACCGCGACTGCCCTGCTGTCCCTGCTGCTGAGGCTGGGGCTCCGGAGCGTACTGGCCTTTAAGATGTATGTTCTGACCCTGGCCGTAATCCATCACGATGATGAACGGAACAGCCTTCTTCTCGGCAATCAGGTTATCCATGATCTGGCCTGTGTGGCCCTGGACTGACCAGCCGTATTCGTTCTCGGCATTACCGTGCTGCAGATAAAGAACCGGATATTTCTTGTTGGGGTTCTTGTCATACTCATTGGGCAGATAAACATAGCAGTGACGCATGCTCTCTGTGGCCTTTGACCAGTAGTATTTCTCTACGATAGAGCCCTGCGGCACGTCCTTGACCTGCCAGAAGTCCATATCATCCGACGGGATTTCGATACCGCTTCCCCATCGGCCTGCGCCAAAGTAAGAAATGGTACCGGGATCAGGCATAGCAGTGCCGTCCACGATCAACTGATAGTAGTGGAAACCTACATCCTGAGGGGCCGATGTACCGGTCCAAACGCCGTTCTCATCCTTGGTCATCTCATAACGGCGACCCAGATCCAACTGCACGGATGTAGCACCCGGAGCACGCAACTGCACGCGGACAGCACCCTGTGAGTTCACCATAGGATACTGACGGCCAGGCTGGTTTGTGATTACTGAGGGCTTAAAATCCTCGACTGCGTCCGCAAATGACGGAACCGTTGCGTTTCTCTGCTGTTGCTGAGCTGAGGCAGACAATGCTGCCAGCATCATTACTGAAAGAACAATCCTTTTCATTTTTAAGTACTTGGTTAGTAATTACGTTGAATGCGAACATACAAACAATAATCCGTAATTACAAACTCTGCAAGTACTTTTTTATCAATCAGTAACCCAGCTTTGCGGTTTCTTCTCTATCCTGAGCAGATAATACTCGCGGTAAGGATCCTGGAGCAGTGATGCGTATTTTTTTGTAAGGTTCTTGATATCCTCAAGCTTGGATTCTATTCTCTTGATATCCTGATGGCCGATGGCATCATATATTGCATTGCCGATTGATACAAGAGCCGCATTGTTACCGCCTCTTGGCGACCAGCATCTGGCGCAGAGTGTCCTGTTATAGAAACGGTATGTAGTACCGTCAAGACCGGAAGCTACCCACATCACCCCATTACCTGATTTCAGGACATCCAGTTTCTGTTGCATCCACTGCTTGTCAGGCAGATTGCTGGCCGAATAAATCGCAGCATCAATAAGATTCTTGATCTGATATGCCAGATCCTCATCAATCTCCATCACATGGGGATCCTGCTGGTTCTGCACTTTGAGTTCAAGCCTGCACTTCTGTGACTGCCTGTTGTAAATGCACTGAATCTCATAACTCTCCTCAAAAGAAGGCTCCACCTTTGTAGCCCAGCATTTTATGTCATAAGTACTGGGGTTATTCCTGACAGCCTTCAGCTGATCATTAAACCCTTCAGGATCCTCAAATATGTTTCCGCCACCCATCGCAACAACCTTAATGGAAACATCGCAAGGCTGCAGATACTCATCGGTACCCTGTGCCATAATCGGCATAGCCAGTGTCATTATCAGGCCGGACACTACCAGCTTAAAACTCTTTCTGTTCATATTATTCAATTTTATCAAGTCCTATAACATAATTCATTATCTCTATCGGAGCCTTAAACGTGGTGTATCCCTCCTTTGACACCACAAGCGTGTTACCCGGTCTGGTAATCTTCAGACTAAAAGTACGGTCTTCTATTACGGTACTGGATACAGTATTTCCATTATCATCAACCTCGGCCACCACTGCGCCTGTAGATGCATATCCTGCTGTAAATTTACCGTCTTTCTGCCAACAGGTGACCGACCCCTTGATTACATCACCCGGCTTCAATGAAACGGGAACAGGTTTAAGCCTAATCTCATAAGTCCCTCGGTCAATAGGCAAGGTCTGTGTTTCATATCCTTCGGCCCCAAAAGTCAGATAATTCTCCGGATTTTTAACGTCAATAAGCATGAAGAAACCATTTTCCTTTTCAGCGCTACCTGTTGTAACAGCACGCCCCACAATGTCCCTTTCACAAATGTTTACGCTCCTATATCTTATAGGATTACCGTCAATATCCAGTACATGCCCGTTAATCCTTCCTCCCGCTTTCGGTGCCGATTCTATCGGCTTATGCAAATCTTCAATCATCTTGGTGTACAACGAATCCAGCTGCTCACTGCTCATTTTGCTCAATTCACTGACCATTTCAAGTGTGGAATTAATCCTGGCCTGCAGATCCGCGCTGTCCTTCTCTGCATCACCCGTCTGTTGGGCACTCACCGAAAGCCCAAACATCAAAAAGGCCGATGTCATCAATAAAAAAAATGTATTCTTTCTCATAAGCATTTTATCCGGCTTTCTATTCTCTAAACTGATTTATACCCCAAATGCGTCTCCTGTTAAAGGAGTTTTTTCATAATAATGCTTAAATAACCTACTGAATATCACGGAGCGGTATGGGGATACCGAATGTCTCTTGATAGCGGTCGGCAGTGATTTCTATCGGAAACAGATCTTCCCGTTCCTTCATCTTGATTTCAAAGAAGGTCGTGTCAATAGGAATATTCACGGTTTCATAACCTACGTAGGATACCCGTATCATGTCATCAGGGTTGACCAGACGGAAAGAGAAATAGCCCCAAAAATCAGTAACGGAATGAGCTACAACAAGGTCCGATGAATCACGCTCCGTTACGTTTACCATCATCATAGGGCCTAAACTGTCACAAACAATACCGGAGATTGTGTCACCCGCATTGGGCTTACTCTGAGCAAACACAGAAACTGCAGCTGCCTGCAGCAAAAGAGCCATAAGAACCAAACGCTTTTTCATAATTCATTGATATTTGCAACAAATGTAAGTACAGCCAAACCCTCAAACCAACAAAACCCCGTTGCAAAACTGTTGCATATATGTTCGGCGACAAAAAAAAGAAAAGCGGCTCATGCAGAGCCGCTTTTACTATTTAGGACAAACGGGGCGAACTGGTTTTCCGCTACAACGGGATGTGGAAGTAGACGCGACTCCCGACACGGTACCCCATCTGGTCGTAGCAAAGCTGTAACAATATGCAGACTCTGGAGATTCCATATCTAGTGAGCTTGACCAATATGACACTCCCAAGCCTAAACTATTTAGGTCATTGTCCAAACGATATCCGGCAGCAGGCCAGAAAATGGCGTGTCCCTCAAATCCAGATATGTTGCTTGAAATTTCAAATCCGTTCACTCCATCTATTGTTATCTCTTTCCAAGTACACTTTGTTTTTAATTCATCTATTTCATTCTTTGTCGGCATACGCCAATTGCCACCCCACTTTACATTTGCGACATCATCATCCAATTCCAATTTGGTTCGACTATCAGTATATCCCATATAACCTTCATCACTACTGTAACAATATTTCGTCAGTCTATATTCATATCTGTTACAGTGGATGTACGTTGACCAGGAATATTCATTTTTAGTACTGGTTTCCCCCCAAGCATAATAGTCTCCGTAGTCTTCTTTATTAGAAGCACCAACATTGCAAGTTGCCCACCTGACACTTAATCCAAGATCAACATATTCATGGCCGTTGTACCTCCCTGTCGCAGAATAATCAACTTGAGGGGTGTTATTACCATTCTGGTTGGTATTACCCTGAGATGACAATTCATTATCCAAAATCTCAAATGAGCAATTCACTCTAAAGGCATCGCCTCCTATTTCAGCCATAACATCATATGCATTGCCTTTTTCTACTTCTTTTATATGATTTTTGATTACCTGCATAGCAGTATTCGCCAAGTCCTGTTCACTCTCAGATAGTGTGGACCCATTATTTATCTTTTCACGAAGAGTCTTATAGGCTTTTATCATGCGATCACAATCTACATCTGTGTCTTTTGCCTTGAAACTGATATTGTTTCCCCCCGTCACATACCACGTGTTTGCATCTCCAGGGCAACTTCCGCCGTATCGGATAGTCATATCCGACCAGTTCTTGGACAAGCCTGATTTTAATGTGACATTGAAAAGCATATTCATCACATCATACTTTACAACACAGTTTGTTACATATCCAGCAACGTCTTCCCTTTTCAAATCATAAAGAGCCGCCTTGGTATAACCTTCAATAAATGGTTTCCCGGGCAGTAACAGTCCATGTTTGTACTCAAACTCTGCAGTCCAGGAGGTATTCGCATTCGTATTGCCACTGGAATGAGCGGAAGCAGCAGCACCAGTCAACAGAACTTTACCTCCTTTTATCTTCCAAGTGAAAACGTATTCATATGCACTTAACAGATCATCATTATTGTCGTAACTCAATTCTGTTCCGTTGCCAGTATAATCAGAGTCAAAATCTATTTCAAGCTCACGTCTGAGCGGGCCGCTGTAACCCTCGAAAGAATATGAGCCGACCACATCTTTCTTGGAAATGGAGCCATCATCCACAACTTCATCAACATCATCACTGCTGTCAGAACATCCGTTTAATAACATTCCGATGAAAGACAATGCCATTATAGAGGCATATCTTGAAACCAATCTAAAAACCTTTTTATATTCCATATCATTATATTTAAATCGAGAAAGCATAGGCAATGAACATAAGCACAAGAGTGCTAACAGGCAAAGGCAAAAATACAGAATTTTTGATAATTAGAAAGAAAAAGCAATAAAACAAGTGGGCCAAGAAATCTCGGCCCACTTGAATATCACGATTTCAACGGATTATTTATCCACCGAAGTTATCGTACATGATCGATGCAGGATCAACACCCAGGTTGTCCAGCATACCGGTAACGGCCTTTGACATGGGGCCAGGACCGCACATGTAGTACTCGATATCCTCAGGAGCCTCGTGATCCTTAAGATATGTCTCGTACATTACGTTATGCACAAATCCCGGAGTGTACTTCACGCCGGCTGCATCGGCTGCGGGATCCGGACGGTCCAGAGCCAGATGGAAGTGGAAGTTCTTGAACTCCTTCTCCAAACCCAGGAAGTCCTGCAGATAGAAGACCTCGTTAAGGGCACGTGCACCGTAGAAATAATGCATCTCACGGTCAGTGGTCTTAAGAGTCTTGGTCATATGCATGATCTGTGCACGCAGAGGAGCCATACCGGCACCGCCACCAACCCAAATCATCTCCTTCTTGGAGTCGAATATCGGGTGGAACTCACCGTAAGGACCTGACATAAGAACCTTGTCACCGGGCTTGAGGCTGAAGATGTAAGATGAAGCTATACCTGCGGGAACATCCTGGAAACCAACCTCTGGTTTGGGCTTGAACGGAGGTGTAGCGATACGTACAGTCAGCATGATGCGGTCACCCTCGGCCGGATAGTTGGCCATAGAGTAAGCACGGATGGTAGGCTCGGTATTGGATGCCTTAAGAGTAAACAGACCGAACTTTTCCCATGCGGGCAGATACTCGGCACCGATAAGATCCTTATCGATATCCTTGTCATAATCCATAGAATATGTAGGAATCTTAATCTGTGCATAGCTTCCGGGCAGGAAATCCATATGCTCTCCGGGAGGAAGCTGAACGATGAACTCCTTGATGAAGGTAGCCACGTTCTTGTTGGAGATAACCTCGCACTCCCACTCTTTTACACCCAGTACGCTCTCGGGAACCTTGATGGCAAGATCGCCCTTGACCTTGCACTGGCAACCCAGACGCCAGTTATCCTTGATCTGCTTGCGTGTGAAGTGACCCTTCTCAGAGTCCAGAATCTCACCGCCGCCCTCAACGACCTGGCATTTGCACTGTCCGCAAGAACCCTTACCACCGCAGGCTGAAGGCAGATAAACACCGTTCTCAGCCAGGGTGCTCAAGAGGCTTGCGCCTGAATTCACCTCAAGTTCCTTGTCACCGTTGATGGTTACCTTGACTTTGCCTGAGGCAACAAGGTAGCTCTTGGCCACCAGCAGGATAACCACCAGCAGCAGAATAACGGCCAGGAAAACTACAATACTTGAAATATAGATGTTGTTCATAATATTACCTCCTTTAAATAGCCAGACCTGAGAAACACATGAAAGCCATAGCCATCAGGCCCACGGTAATGAATGTAATGCCCACACCCTTCAGAGGCTTGGGGATATCGCAGTATTCCATCTTCTCGCGGATGGCAGCCAGGCAGACGATAGCCAAAGCCCAACCTATACCGGAACCCAACGCGTATGCAATTGAGTCACCGAATGAGGTTATGGCCTGAGTGTTGTCCGGATCCATTCCGATACGCTGCTGCATGAACAGTGATGCACCCATGATGGCGCAGTTCACGGCGATAAGCGGCAGGAATATACCCAGTGAGTTGTAGAGTGACGGCGAGAATTTCTCAACCACCATCTCAACCAGCTGGACTATACCGGCAATAACAGCGATGAAAAGGATGAAACTGAGGAACTCCAGGCCCATTGGCTCAAGAACCTTGGTCTGAAGCAGATAGTTTACAGGGAGTGTAATGAGCTCAACAAAGATAACAGCTACACCAAGTCCCAAAGACGTCTTTACGTTCTTGGATACGGCCAGGAATGAGCACATACCCAGGAAGAAAGCGAATATCATGTTGTCGACAAATATCGACCTTACGAATAAACTGAAGAAATGTTCCATAGTTCTTTACGCTTTGAGATTAGTTTTCCTGTAAATCCTTGTTCTTGGCACGATGGTACCATATGATGCAGCCGGCCAGGATAAGAGCCATAGGCGGCATGATCATAAGACCGTTGTTCAGGTAACCGGCCTCATAGAAGCACTGCGGTACAACCTGGAAACCGAACAATGTTCCGCTACCGAAGAGTTCACGTACAAATGCAACCACTACCAGGATGGCAGCATAACCCAGACCGTTACCTATACCGTCCAGGAAAGATGCCCAGGGACCGTTCTGCATGGCAAAAGCCTCCAGACGACCCATAAGGATACAGTTGGTAATGATAAGACCCACATATACTGAAAGCTGAACGCTTACATCGTATGCAAAGGCCTTGAGAATCTCGCTTACTATAGTAACCAGAGCAGCTACCACCACCAGCTGGATGATGATACGGATACGGTTAGGAATAGTATTGCGCAGGAGTGAAATGATCACGTTTGACATAGCCACGATGACGGTCACTGAAAGGCCCATCACGATGGCAGGTTTGAGCTGAGCCGTTACGGCCAGAGCCGAACAGATACCCAGAATCTGAACCAATACAGGGTTGTTGACCCACAACGGCTGTTTGAGAGCCTCACTATTCTTGTTTGCCATAATCCTAATCAGTCGTTAGATTCAACATTATGCTCCTCACAGCACTCCTCGGAACCTTCCTCGCAGCCGCCCTCTTTGCAGCACTGCTTGGTCAGGAAAGGAATGTATGCCGAAAGCACCTTATTAATCATGGCGTTCACGCCGGTCGATGTGATGGTCGCACCGGTAACACCATCAATCTCATACTGTGAGCTCTTGTCAGCCTTACCGTACTTGACAACCTTGAGGGCAACCTCATCATTGTCAACTACAGACTTGCCGGGGAAACGCTCCTGGAACTTGAGGCTTGCAATCTCACCACCCAGACCCGGAGTCTCGGAAGCGTGTGAGAAATAGACGCCATAGACTGTAGTGCGGTCATCATTCAGGGCAATGTAACCCCAGATGGTTCCCCACAGGCCAAGTCCGTTCATCGGGATGACGAATTTCTTCTGTCCGTCTATATCTGCCACGAAAACGTGGAGATTACCCTTGTCAAACTCACCCTTGTAAGATGTATTGAACTCACCTTCATACTCAGCAAGCTTACCGTCAGCCTGCATAAGGGCATCGGCGGTAATCACCTTATCATATGTAGCGGCAACATCGGCCTGATCCCTCAGGTTGAGGGCAGACAGGATCTGCTGCTTGGTATCGTTGATTACGTTTGCTGTCTGACGCTCCTTGAGAGTCTGTGATACAAACACCAGCAGGAATGCCACGATTACAACCATTACGGCTGCATAAACAATGGTATAAACGTTGCTGTTGGTATTGAGACCCTTCTTGGCGGGAGCAGCACCCTCCTCTACAATCTCTTCGAACTCACTCTGAGGTGCCTGACACATGGGGCACTTCTCAGGAGCCTTGTCACCTTCGTGGACATAGCCACAAACCTTACATCTGAATTTCTTCGTAGCCATAATCCTTATTTGTTTATTCTGTTGAGACGTTTGTTCACGTTACGCTGTACTACGCAATAGTCAATGAGCGGAGCGAAGCAGTTCATGAGCAGTATGGCCAGCATCATACCTTCGGGATAACCGGGGTTCATAACGCGGATGGTGATTGCCATAATACCGATGAGAAGGCCATAAATCCACTTACCAACCTCCGTACGGGCCGATGTTACAGGATCAGTTGCCATGAATACGGCACCGAAGCAGAAACCGCCCAGGCAGATGTGCTCGTACCAAGGCATCTGAGCCATAGCGTTGTCGGGACCCCATGTGTTGTAAACCAGAGCCATCAGGATACCGCCTACAAATACTGAGAGCATTGTCTTCCAGCTTGCTATTCCGGTATAGAGAAGCAGCAGAGCGCCAAGAGCGATTGCAATCACGCTGGTCTCACCTACTGAACCGGGAATGAAGCCCCAGACCATATCCATCGAGAATGCAGGAGCGGCAGCCGTGGTAGAAGCTGTACCCAGAGCGGTAGCGGCTGTCATACCGTCGATATCGGCACCCAGACCGCAGATTGCGTGGTCAACCACCCAAACGGTCTCACCGGTAATTACTGAAGGATATGCAAAGAATATGAATGCGCGTGTGATAAGGGCAACGTTCAGGAAGTTCATACCTGTACCGCCGAATATCTCCTTGGCAAAGATTACCGAGAATGCAACGGCTACTGCAAGAATCCACAGCGGTGTGGTTGCGGGGATGATCAGGGGAATGATGAAACCTGATACCAGGTAACCCTCCTGAATCTCCTCGTGCTTCCACTGAGCTACGGTGAACTCAATTGCAAGACCTACTACGTATGATACTATAAGTCTGGGCAGAACGGCCAGGAAGCCGAACCAGAACTTGTTCCAGAAAGAAGCCTGCTCAAGCAGACCGGCCAGAGCGAAATGCTGATAGCCTACATTGTACATACCGAACAGCAGAGCCGGGCACAGGGCGATGACGACCATGATCATCATACGCTTGCTGTCAAACGAGTCGTGAATGTTCACGCCGTTCTTAGCAGTGGTATTCGGAACATAAAGGAAGGTCTCGAAACCTTCAAAAACCGAACGGAAAGCGTGCAGTTTGCCGCCCTCCTCAAAATTCGGTCTGATCTTGTCTATGTAATTTCTTAAACTCATAACTCTAGGGTTTTAGGCCATTTCGGCACGTAAGTTGTCAAGGCCCTCACGTACTATACGCTGGAGCTCAAGTTTTGAAGAATCTACAAACTCGCAAAGGGCAAAATCCTCAGGAGCCACCTCATAAATGCCGTATGCCTCCATCTTGTCGATATTGCCAGTGATGATAGCCTTGATAAGGAACTCAGGATAGATATCCATCGGGAATACCTTATCGTACTCGTTTGACATGATCATGTGACGCTCACCGCCCTTGATACGTGCATCGATGCTGTAACGCTTCTTGCATGAGAGCCAGCTGAAGAATGTACGGCTCACGCTGTACTGCTTGAAACGGGGAGCTATCCAGCCCATGAACTCGTTTACGTCATCACCCTCAGGAATAACGGTGATCATGTTGGCAAAAGCGCCCAGGAAATCATCCTTTGATGCCTTTACACCGGTCAGAACGTTACCGTTGATGATACGGATGTGCTCAGTCTTGTTGAGGCGACCGTCCAGAATGGAATCTATCCTGGCACCTGCAATTACCTTGAGGTATGAAGGATTGACAACCTCCTCACCTGCTACGGCGATTATGCGTGTCATGTCCACAACGCCCTTGTTGAAAAGACGGCCTATGAATATGACTGCCTCAGGATCGATAGTCCAAACGATCTCACCCTTGTTGACGGGCTTGATGTGGTTGATCTGTACACCTACGTTGCCTGCCGGGTGTGCGCCCTTGAATGCGTACAGGTCTACGTTCTTGGCGTCGGTAAGAGCCTCGCTGGTCTGACTGGCACTGATGCTCAGTGTTGTGGGAGCAATCTTTGCGATTGCACTCAGACCGGTGCGGAAATCCACCTCATTACCCTGAAGTACAAACTCGAAATCCGGAGCCAGAGGCTTGGAATCGAAAGCCGATACGAAAATACCTCTCGGTGCATCGGCGGGATTAGCGATAACGTCATAGGGACGCTGACGGAAGAAAGAGAAAAGGCCCGACTCCAACAGGGCGGCCTTAACATCCTCACCTGAGAGCGACTGAACGCTCTTGGTTCCGAACTCGACATACTTTTGCTTTGCATCGGGCTTGACCACAATGCTCAAGACCTTACGGCGTGCGCCACGGTTCACAGCCAGAACCTCACCGCTGACAGGCGAAACGAATTTCACCTCAGGGTGGTTCTTGTCAATGAACAGAGCTTCACCGGCCTTGACGGTCTGCTGTTCCTTGACGACCGGCTTGGGAGTGACTCCGGTAAAATCGGCGGGACAGAGAGCGTACTCACTTGCCATACCAACCTCAGTCAACTCCTTTGCGGGAGCGCCCAGCAACTTGATGTCCAGACCTTTTCGTAAACGAATGATTTCTGCCATTTTGTTGTTAGTTGAATATATAGTTTAATATTATTCAGAACGCGGGCGCAAAATTACTAATAAAAGAGTTAACTGCTAACTTAATAAAACCAAAAAAGCAAACCAGTTTTCAACATCGGACAAACTGCCCCATTTCATCGGTGTTTTTTGGTCTATACCACTCTGATATCGCGCTCAGAGTGGCATCTGGGCCGAAAAATTCATCCTGAAAAGCTTTTTATATTGTGCTGTAAAGTTTACTTTTGCAGATAGTGAAAACGGGAAAGATACTACATGCAGTTATTATCGTGCTGGCATTTTTGTTTACCGGCACCCACATCTTGCTGAACAACAAAAAAATACAGCAGGATGCGGCCTTGCATGTGGTCGGAATTGCCGAGTCTGTACTGGGCACTGAGGTAAAAGCCGGACGTGTTCAGTTTGTCTACCCGTTCGGCATATCGATTGACAACCTGACCGTCTATGACCTCAACGGCGATACCCTGGCTCACATCGGCTCCATAACAGGCAGGATCGAACCCACCCAGCTGTTGAGGCACAAGATCAACATTACCAGCCTCCGCATCCAGAGTCCTGACATCAGGCTCAGCGTCGACAGCTTAGGCGGCAGGCCCAATTACGCTTTCCTGACGGATCTGTTCAAGTCAGACAATGAAAGCAAAATGGCGTTCAGAGCCAACTCCGTCCTGATCAGGAACGGAGCGTTGAGTTATGACCTCAAGTATGTTCCGGCCACTGACAGCATTTTCAACGCCAGCCATATAGCCGTAAAAAGCCTCAACGCAAACGTTTCCCTGAAGTCCATCAGTTCTGACTCCGTATCGGTTGTAATCAGGAAATTCGCTTTTGCCGAACAATCCGGTTTCAGGCTTGTCAGGACAAAGGGAGCGGTTAGGATAGGCAAAAACTATTCCGACTTATCCGGACTGAGCTTTTCACTGCCCGGAAGTGACGTCAAAATCGAGAGACTTGTATCTACAGCCGGATTGGACACCATACCCGGCCCTATCCCGGGAACCAGCGTCCGCATCAATGCCTCAGTCACCGGAAGCGACCTCAAGGCCTTCGTTCCGCAGACTGCCCACATGACAGCCCCGATCAGCCTGACCCTTCTGGCCAGAGCAGACAACAGGCTCATTGACATCAGCAAAATCAATGTTTCCACCCCGGAAAAGGAACTTGAACTGGCCGCTCAAGGTATGATCCTGCTTGACGACAACATGAAACTGTCCGGAGTGAGGAGCACCAAGATTGAGGGATCGTTCAACGACTCTCTCCCCAAGTGGTTAAGCAGTCAGTTGATCGGTTTCGGGCTAACAATCCCTGAAGAGTGCAATTCCCTTGGTTCCGGAACTTTAAACGCCACGATTGAGAGTTCATCGGGCAAACTGGAATCAGACATCTCGTTCATCTGTGATGCCGGCACGGCAAAATGCACGGTATCAGGAGTTGACGGCAAATACAACGCCACTCTGTCCGGTTATGACGTTCCGCTCTATCTGTTTACCGGCAACCGCGACCTGGGCAACTGCAGTTTGTACGCCGAGATGAACCTTGACAAGGAACCGGACGGTTATTACGGTTCTCTGAACGGCAACATAGGCAGTATCGTTTACAAGAGGTACAGATACCGTAACATAGCTTTCAAGGGATCGTTTACTCCCGACAACTATCTGGCTGACATAAAATTCGCCGATAGAAACGGCTCATTGACAGTTGACGCCTTCCTGGGAACGGCTCCATACCAATATCTCAGCATGAACATCAATGCTGACAATCTGAACCTTCACGCCTATCATCTGGCAAGCAGGGACAGTCTCACTCTGACGGCATCGGCCACAGCCAACATAGCCGGTAAGGATATCACCGATATTGACAATATCATAGGCAGAATTACGGTCGACAGCCTCTATTACTCTGATACTCAGAACAAATGGTCCATGAACAATCTGACAGCGAATATGGGCATCCTGAACGGCGTGTACCGTATGACATCCGTTTACAGTGACTTCATGAACATATCCATGATAGGTGAATACAGGTTCTCCACCTTAGGGCGGTCCGTTTCAAAAGCCTGCTCTGATGTATTGCCCACGGTAGGCAAACTGGTTACGTCAAAAACAGGCAGATATATAAGCAGCAAGCCCAACTTCTTTGTCGTAGAGGGACGTATAGACAATACGGATTTCATGCAGCCCATATTCAATATCCCCGTATCGCTTGACAATCCGGCAGACATACATCTCACTTTCAACGATATCAGCAATTACTACTCAGGAACCGTCAACGTTCCGGGAATAAGAATCGCCGATGAACACGTATCTGACGCTTCAGTATCATTCAACCTGGCCGATGGTTCGGGAAGTACCGAGGTTTCAGGCAAATACGGCAACAAGAAGATAGGACTGACCAGCTTGTCGGCATCATTGACCGCCTTCTCTGACATGATACAGGGAACCTACTCCTGGAACAACCTGGACGGTGATTTAAGCGGAACCGTCAACTCCCTCACACAGTTCAACGGCTATGACAGGAGACGCGGCATGAACACCACATCCACTATCAGCCCCACCACCGTCATAGTCAACGGCGTACCATGGGATATAGCTGAAACTGAAATCAGCACCAGAACGCACAAAGTGTATATATCGGGACTCAACTTAAGCAACAACCGCCAGTTCCTCCAGGCCGACGGAGTCATATCTCCGGACTCCAGCGACGTGCTGAAAGTGTCGATGTACAGGATAGAT
>Ga0310690_10007338_pt1 | contig 14225 bp, 18 predicted proteins | sample AusTroGonzalo_MG_2_FD_207661 | JGI IMG/M metagenome (GOLD analysis project Ga0310690, IMG submission 207661) | Bovine rumen microbial communities from tropical cattle in Woodstock, Queensland, Australia - Gonzalo_04 (v2) (version 2) | ecosystem: Host-associated > Mammals > Digestive system >...
TTTCTAGTATCCAGAATATTTTGCCGACCGACTTCCCCAACCCGCATAAATACTGCATTCAGAACAAGTGTTCGATGAAAAAACCAGTAAAAATCACTGGTTCACACGTTTTACTGTTTGTCAAGTGAAAGTTTGAAGAATGTTTGGAACAAACGTTCTTATTGCAACAGATCATAAAAAAGTATATACTATTGTCACAAGGGGGTATTATTATGTCAAAACAGAAAAATCAAACTTCATTATATGAAAAAGAACTTGCTAGGTATAATAAGTTAGCTAAGAAAGCTGATAGGCGTATGAGAGAACTTGAAAGGTTCTCAAGATATAAAGAATTTAAGCCGGTGTTAAACTATGCTTATCGTATAGCTAAAAGAGATATTGAATCATGGACACCACCTGAAGGTAAAGAAAGATCTCCTAGATGGCAACGTAACGCACCAGCAGATACCAGGACATTACAAGCCAAGATCAGAGATATTGAAAAGTTCTTATCGAAAAAAACAAGCACTATAACAGGTGTTAAAGAAGTTTATATTAAGAGAACTAACACTATAAATAAAAAATATGGCACAAATTTCACATGGCAACAGTTTGCAGACTACTATGAATCGGGTTTTGCTGAAAAGTCAAATGACAAGTTTGGTAGTAAGACGGTGTTGAAATCTATCGGAATAATTCAGAAGGAAAAAGATAAGGCAATTAAGATCATTAAAGAAGGTGCTGAAAATAACATTCAAGTAAGCGGTAAAAAAGTCAAAGATACTGTTAATACACTATTAAAAGAAAATGGTGTAGAACTAATGGAACTGTTACAATAAATAATAAGTGGGGCATACAATGACTAGAAAAGAATTATACAACATCCGGTACAGATGGATGCACACTCATGTTGAGTATTCCATGTGTTATTGGAGTGATTTTGATTATTCTATTCTTAACAACATAATGTATTCTAAGAGATCTGGCAGAGGTAGAAATGATACCTGGTCAGATGTCATCATAATGGCTGATACTGAAACATCAAAAAAGCACAGAAAAGAAGGTGATAACCATGTGGTAGCATGGACAGTATCAATCCGCGCTTTTGATATGAACATTGTCACATTATATGGTCAGAGACCTGATCATCTCACAGATACTTTTCAGAAGCTAAGAGATAATATCCAAGGTGACAGGTTCATAATATTTTTCCATAATTATCCTTATGACTACATGTTCACAAGGAAGTTTTTATTTCAGAAATTTGGTCATCCCAATAAACAGCTTAATATCAAGCCACATTATCCATTATTTATGAACTTTGACAATGGAATACAGATAAGAGATTCACTTATTCTTGCACAACGAAGCCTTGAAAAATGGGCACAAGATATGAATGTAGAACATCAAAAATCAACAGGCTTATGGAATTATGATAAGATAAGAACGCAAACAGATGTTCTACCATCAAATGAACTTGAGTACATCGAACATGATACACTTGCAGGTGTTGAGTGTATAGATGCAACACTTAAAGCACTTAATAAAAGTATTTGGTCATTACCTTATACTGCAACAGGTATTCCCAGAGAAGAAGTTCGTAAGCGTGGTAAGAAGAACGGAGCAAAAGAACTTTTTGATAGAATATCAATAACATATGAACAATATAAGAAGCTTGAAAAGGTATTTCATGGTGGTTATACACACGCCAACAGGCACATTATTGATAAACTTATAGAAGGTCTGATACAGTGTTATGATTTTGCTTCATCATATCCTTTTGTAATGCTGTCAGAGAAATATCCTATGGAGAAGTTCACGCCAGTATCTAACTGTAAACTTTCAGAGATACTGGAAGATAAGGATGATACAGCTTATATGTTTAAGCTTATTCTATATAAACCTAGGCTTAAGGATGACTTCATACCAATGCCATGCTTACAGTCAAGCAAGTCTGTAAAGAGTATCAATGCAATACTTGACAACGGAAGGATATTAACGGCAGATTATATCGAGATCTATACCAATGAGACGGATGCTTCCGTCATAGCTTCACAATATGTCTGGAAAGGTGATATCTGTGTAGAAGTAGAAGCTTCTGCAAAAGACTATCTTCCTAGATGGTTCACCGATTATATATTTGAACTATTTGAACAGAAGTGTAAGCTCAAAGGAGGTGACCCTGTATTGTACGCACTAGCTAAAGCTAAACTTAATTCACTCTATGGACTCGCTGTACAGAAGAGTATTAAGGAACTGATAGAAGAAGATTATGCAACAGGTGAATTCAATATAGATACTTCTGTTGACGAACATGAATTGTATGATAAATACCTAAGTAACAAGGGTAATATCCTTCTATTTAGTTGGGGATGTTGGGTAACTTCATACGCGTTCAGGAATCTCTTCATGTTAGGTGAATGTATTGATAACAACGGTGACCCTATATCACACTGGTACTACTCCGATACAGATTCGTGTTATTCTGATTCTTGGGATATCGAGAAGGTGAAAGTATATAATGAGAACGCTAAGAAGAAACTACAAGACAATGGTTATGGATGCGTCAAGATAGGCGATAAAGAGTATTGGCTTGGCATAGCAGAACATAAAGAACTTGAAGATGATTATTCTGAGTTCAAGACAGTAGGTGCTAAGAGATATGTGGGAAGATGTCTTGAAGATAATAAGCTTCATCTTACAGTTGCCGGAGTACCAAAGAAACCCGGTGCTGAATGTCTTAATGATGACATCAATAACTTCACTGAAGGTTTTATCTTTTCCGGTAAAAAGACAGGTAAACTCACACATAAATATTTTTATGTGGATGAAATATATACAGATGAAAAAGGTAACCTTACAGGAGATAGCATTGACTTGTCACCTTGTGACTATCTGTTATCTTCTGTAGATGTAAATGATGACTGGTTCTCTAACTTTGATGAAGAGATAGAGTTCCAGGTATATGACACAGGAAGGATATGATTATGAAGAGATTTAATGATGGATATTATCACTTTGAAGATGACCTTTTAGATTATCCGGACGCATGGTGCTATGCGGTATGGTCAAGGAGAGGACCCGGTAAGACTTATAGTGCGTTATGGTATGCCTATGATAACCACATACCTATCATATATATGAAGAGAACGGATGATGACGTTGATATCATAACAATGAGATCAGAGTTCGCTTCAGATTTTGACCCTTCACCATATGCACCTATCAACAGAGATAAAGGAACAAACATTAAAGCTGTGAAACTGCATAAGGGGTTTGGTGTGTTTTATAACTATGATGAAGAAGGTGAACAGGTCGGGAGTGCTGTATGTTATATCATTAGTTTTAATCAAATAAAGAAGTATAAGGGCTTTGATTTCAGTGCGGTAAGATGGCTCCTGTTCGATGAATACATCCCACAACAAGGAGAGTTTAGTAGGCGTAACGAAGGAGAAAAACTTCTTGAGTTATATATGACAGTAGCAAGAGACCGTCAGAAAAGAGGTCTTGAACCATTAAGGCTTGTACTTTTTGCAAATGCAGAGAATATAAGTACACCTGTTACTAATGAACTTGAGATAGTTGATAATATGGCAGATCTTAACGCATCCGGTCAGACACATATGTATATAGAAGATAGACAGATGTTACTTCATCATATAACCTTAAGTGAATATCCGCTTACAGAGAAGGAGAAGTCAGGTATCTATAAGGGCATGGAAGGAACAGCATGGCATGATAAAGCGTTCGGGGGTGAGTTCGTGCATAACGACTTCTCAAATGTCACAAAAAGAACACTTAAGAGAAGTAAAGGCTTCATACATCTTCATTATAAGACACATGATTATTATATCTATCTTAATCAGGATAACGGAATGTATTACATGACAAGTAAGCCTATAAGATGTATGTTTGATTTTAACCTTAACAGGGAGACTGAGCAGAAGAAGTTCTGGATAGATTATGGGATAGATCTTAGATATTCCTGTATTGAAGAGCGAATGAAGTTTGAGAGATACACCATGTATGACCTTATCATGAACTTTAAAAAATTTTTTGAAGTTTAGTGTTGACAAGTATATACAATTAGTATATACTGACATTATCATATAACACTTTTAAGAAAGAAGGGAAAACAATATGACAAGAGAAGAAGCAATAAAAATATTCAATACTGTATTGTTTTTTGGTAAGTGCGATTGTCCAAAGGAAGAAATAGAGGAATGTTTAAAAATGGCTGTCGAAGCACTAGAGCAAGAGCCAAGATGGATTCCTGTTAGTGAGAATTTACCAAATGATAGGGATTGGTATTTAGGAATATTTAAAGAGCCTGATACAGGTTGGATAAATCCTCTACCTTTTATCTGTGATTATGTTGGAAGAGAAACAAAAGCAACAACAAAAGAATATTGGATATTAAGAGGATTTACTGACATTGATGTTCCTTGTGACTACTATCTGAATCTTGAGTGTGTGGCGTGGATGACTTTACCACAACCATATAAAGCAGAAAGTGAATACCATTACTAGATCTGTAACGCTTGATCGTGGTAAACGGAAAGTCATGATAGACTTTAGTGAATTTAAGGAGATAAAAATATCATGAAACAGAGAAAATTTAAAGGATTATACTTAAAACTTAATCAGGTCAATGACAAAGATGTTATTGACAGATTGGATGAACAGGATAATAAGCAAGGATATATCAAAGGACTTATCAGAGATGATATATCACTTGACGGATTAAGAGACGCTTTTAAATCAGGTTTAACACATGTAGAGGAGAGGAGAGATAAATCAAGATGAATATTGTGATAATTCGTGATGTTCCTGTAAGTAAAAAATATGATGTAATAGATGCAGGTGGAAGTATAATCAGAGAATATGATGGTCTGATGGATGTAAGTTTTAGAAATGTTTATGTTAAGATTGATAATGAGTTAACTACTATACCTAATTTAGAGATCAGGATCAGAGATACAAATAGATATTTCTATGTCACACTTTTAGAGGTCGGAAATATACATTTTCATTAATAGGTAATAAATTGATATACAGGAGAGAAAAGATGAACAATGTAATAATAATCAATCTTGACAAGCAATCTGATAATGATACTTACAACATAACATTCAGGAATGACCCGACACTTGATGAACTTACAACATGTCTTATTGTATTGGATGAGCTTATTGAACACAATTTTACGAAAGATCAGTTCATCCGGTCATACAGTAAGATGTATCACAGAATAGTTGATATGGAAGAGGTGAAAAGATGAAAATAAAAGACCTTTTGAAGTGTAATAAAAGGCCTTGTTATGGATGTCCTTTTTCACCCTGTCCATTTTCAGAAAACACAAAAGTGTGTTTTAGGTATAGATCTATAAAGTATTTCTATCATAAACTAAGGAGATTATTATGAGAGCGATAATGTTTATATTATGGTTTATATTAACGGCTATCATAGCATATTTAGCAATAGATAGCGCTGACAAAGATGATTAAGGGAGATGAGTATGAGTAAAGCATATATCAACGGAACAGAAGTAACAATATATTCATTTGACGGAAGGTTTGTAAGAGCATATGTACCTGAATACGGTAAGACTCTTACATATCCGGCTGAGCTAGTAACAGTCAGTGGGGCAGACTGTTCTGATACTAATAATGATTAAAGAAAGAAGGGTAAACAGTATGAAAGTAAACAAAGAAACTACAACAAAGATTACAGTAACAAGAGCACATCAGTTTGATGATGGTGCTATCACCTTTGACATGATAATCAACGAGGTATCAATCTACGGATGTCGTTTGGTAGATGGTAAGAACGGTAAATTTGTTTCGTTCCCCAGTAGGAAGGGTAAAGACGGTAATTATTATTCACATGCTTTCTATAAGCTTACAAATGATGATACAGCAAATATTGTTGCACAGATTGAAGAGCTGTGATATAATTAGATAACCATATAAGATAGGTATGCCCCACATATCTATCTCCTATACCTAACTGAAAATTACATTGACAGTTTCCCTCAAAGGAAACCATTTATGGAAGAAGGATGTTGTTATACAATATCCTTTTTTCATGTTATAATATGTAAAACAAATGTTCGTAAATAAGAAAGGAGTAAGTATTATGGATTTAAACGCAATAACAACATTAATTTCATCAGTAGGATTCCCGATTGCTTGCTGTATTTATCTTATATACACGAGCAATAAGACTTCTGAAAAACATACTGAAGAGGTAGAAAAGCTTAGACAGACTGTTGAAAACAACACAAAAGTTATGTTGAAGCTTTGTAGTAAATTGGGGGTAGATTATGGAGATTAAAGCAAAAGGTATTGACATTTCAAAATGGAATACAGTAATTGATTTTAATGCTGTAAAGGCATCCGGTATTGATTTTGTGATCATCAAGGCAGGTGGTTCAGATAAAGGGTTTTATACCGATAAATGCTTTGAAAAATATTATCAGGGTGCTAAGGATGCCGGACTTAAAGTGGGTGCTTACTATTATGTAGGTAATATGTTCTTTGGTGGTAAGTCCGGAGAACTTGATGCACTCAGATTCAGGGAGATAATAAAAGGTAAGACTTTTGAATACCCTATCTGTCTTGATGTTGAACACATGGACAGGAAGTTTCAGAGTGAGATCACTGAAGCTTCAATTAGATTTTGTGACATGCTAGAGGACTTCTCTTATTATGTGTCAATTTATGGTTCAGATATATCAACATTCAAGGAACTTCTTAACATCAACAGACTTGGTGCATATGATAAGTGGGTTGCAAGGTATTCTGAGAATCCACCTTCATATATCAAGGACTACGGTATCTGGCAATATTCCTCTAAAGGTAATGTACCTGGAATAAAGGGTAATGTAGATCTTGATTATTCATTTAAGGACTATCCTTCTATAATGGAGAAATTTGGTCTGAATAGGGGGTAAGCTATGCAGGTAACAGTATATAGTAACTTCAGGAAAGAATATAATTCAACAAAACAACCTTCAGGTGGCAAGACTATTGATGTCAGGCTAAAAGACCCCACAAGTGAGCTTGCACCAGTTTTCAGGGTGCATGGGTATGACCTTTCACATAATTATCTTAAATGGGGTAATAACTATTATTATATACGTGATAAAATATTGAATACAAACGAAGAAGCTGAATATCATTGTGAAAAAGATGTGTTTGCCACATATAAAAGTGATATCGGTGTAAGTAACCAGTATGTGACAAGATCAGCTTCAGAATATGACCCCGATGTTGTTGACGGTATGTATGCGACAACAAATTCACCTTCAGGTGTAAGAAAATTATTGACATCGTTATCAAGTTATATATCATCAGAAGGTACCTATGTAATAGGAATTAAGACAAGTGCTTCACCTTCAGGTGTAAAGTATTATGCTATGGACAGAACTAATTATGCACTTCTTACCGCATTCATGTTTTCTGATCAGTATTTTACAGCGGATGATATATCTTTCGACTTACAGAAGATGATCATGAACCCGATGGACTATATAAGTAGTTGTTACTGGTATCCTTTTAGTCTTTCTCCCGGTGCACTTACTAGGGATATCATGTTTGGTTACTGGACATGCAACACGGCAGAAGGACATGTAATACCTGAAGATTACAGGGTTTTTGAAATGTCACATACGATATCAGCATCTGATATACCCAAACATCCACAGCACACAAGGGGCAATTATTTAAATCGTGCACCATATACAAGAATGTATGTTGATGTTTTTGGTTTTGGCAGAACACCTATAGATGCAAATTATCTTGCGTCCGGTGATTCAATCACTGTAAATGTCGCTGTAGATTTATATACCGGACAAGGCGAACTTACAGTTGAATGTGGAGATTTCAGGGCACTCAGAATGTCCTCAATGCTTGGTGTTCCTATTCAGTTATCACAGTCAACACAGGATCTCATAAAACCTTTGTATAATGCCGTTACAGGTATAGCCATGTTGACAAAAGGACATTTCTTAGGAGCAACAGGGCAGATAATAAATGCTATTGAATCTTGTATGCCACAGATACAGACAAGTGGTTCAATGGGTTCAAAAATGGCTTTTAATGAAAGTCCTGAAATAGATTTTGAATTCTATAAGCTATGTGATGAAGATAATACAACTATTGGTAGACCTCTTTGTAAACCACGAAGGATTAACACTCTTAGAGGTTATATTGTATGTGAAAATGTAGATCTTCTTACATCAGCAAATTTGGAAGAGAAAAAAGAGATCATCTCAGTTATGGAAAGTGGGTTCTTTTATGAGTAAGATTGAACTTCATGTAACAGGAAATGGTTTAGCAAGGTGTTCAAATTATAACCCGCCTAACTTACTTCCTGTCACATTATATGCCAATGCCAACGAGGGTGAATATCTTCGTGATATATATGCTATGAGTGAGTATGCAGGTTCTGTTGCTATGTCAACAGAATCTACACAGACTTTCATCTATAATGATGAATGGGGGCATCTTGACATATATGTTGAGTTCTCAGGTGAAACACCACCTGAACCTCCTGGACCACAACCCGGTGGTCTTAATTGGCTGATACCTGTACTTGCTAAAAAGGCAAGAGACAGAAGGAGATATTGACAAAAAGAAACACATGTTCTATCATAAACTTAAGACAGGATATAGGATAGGTAGATCAGGGGGAGAACCCTTCTATCCGTTGCTTTGATCGGGCAGCTATCCTGTCTTTTCAAAAGAAAGGAGATAGTATTATGGGTCTTAATATCATGGATATCGTAGCACTTGCTAAACAGGGGTACAAGCCTTCTGATGTCAAGGAACTTATTGAGTTGGCATCCTCTAAAGAAGATGAACCCGAAACAGAAGAAAACATTCAGACTGAGAAACCGGAAGAGCATGAAGCCGGAAAGGAACAGCCGGAAGAAGCACCGAAGAAGGTAACTGAAGATTCTGAAGAAGCTAGTGTTATTGATTATAAAAAGAAGGTGGAAGAACTTGAAGCTAAGATATCTAAACTTCAGGCTGATAATGTCCACAAAGACACATCAGATAGGGTTGATAAGTCTGATGAAGATATTGTAAATGAAGTAACCAAAATGTTTATGTAAAGAAAGGAGTTGATGTTATGGCTAGAGCACTAACACCACAGGATTGTCATGCAATAGTTAATCTTATTGCTAAAGAGATATCCGGTCAGGACGGTCAGATCACTACAGTTGATAGTTCAAACTTTGTCAGCGTGGGTGAAACTATCCTCGCATACGAAAAAGAGAATGTTTATAATGCACTTAGTACCGTTTTAGGTAAAACACTGGTTGCAGTACGTCCTTATAAAGCACCTTTATGGCTTATCAATGCAGAGAATACAGGTGTTTATACACACAGAATGAGAAAGATATCTTTCTATGATAAGGGTGCACTTCCTTCAGGTGATTTCAATACACAGCTTTTCACAAACCTTGCTGATGGTTTTGATAATGATGAGAACCCTTCATCCGGTACACCTCAGTCAACCAAGTCACAGTGGGAACAGCACAATCAGGTACCTCTTGAGATCAATTTTGGAGGTTCGTCTGTTATGGAATTCTGTATCACATGGTATGAAGATCAGACAAAGAACGCTTTCCGTTCAGAAGATGATTTTGCTAAATTCTGGGCAGGTGCTATGACAGAATATGCTAACCAGATCGAGCAGAGAAAAGAAGCATTCAACAGAATGACACTTCTTAACTATATGGCGGGTGTATATTCACTTACAAGTGCAGGTACAGAAGCTGTGAACCTTACTAAAGCTTATAATGATTATTATGGAACCGCCTATACTTCTGCACAGCTTAGAACCACTTATCTTAAAGAGTTCCTTGCGTTCTTCGTGTTCACATTCAAGCTTTATTCAAAGAAGATGGAGAACAGAAGTGCTAAGTATCACATCTCACCTGATAAACAGGATAGTGCAGGTAATTATCTTTCAATACTTCGTCACACACCTAGGGATAGACAGCGTGTAATGCTTTATGAACCATTGTTCATGCAGGCAGAAGCACAGGTACTTCCCGAGATCTTTAATGATCAGTATCTTGATATTGATAGACAGTATGAAGGTGTAACCTTCTGGCAGGATGAACTTGTACCTTCAGAGATCGATGTCACACCTGCACTTCCTAATTACACATCAGGGACACAGGGTAAAGGTAATAATGTAGTACTTAAGTATGTTGTAGGCATGCTTTATGATGTTGATGCAGTGATGACAGATTATCAGCTTGAAACAGCTAATACCACACCACTTGAAGCACGTAAGAGATACAGAAACACATGGCTTTCAATTGCTAAGAATGCTATCAACGACTTCACAGAGAATGGTATCTTGTTCTATATGGCTGACCCTGTAGAACCTTCATCAAGAGTTGCTGTATCTCCTAAGATGAGTACAGAAGAAGTTACATCAGAGATCAAGAAGAGTTCCAAGAAGTAAGTAAACTAATAAGGGGCATGGTCAAGGCTATGCCCCATTATTAAGAAAGGGGGTACAATGTACACACCATTTAACTACGATAAGATTAATATGATGTCAGGAATGTACAGCCCTTCACCTGTGAAGAATAAGAACAACAAGTCTTTTGATTATTTTGTGAGATGTTTATTCCAACGAGCAACAACCGTCTTTGAATGGGAACTTCCTGAAGAATGGGAAGGTACTGTCAAGGACTTCTTTTTATATTGCTTGTTTAGGTTCGGTTATGTTGCTATATCTGACTTTGATAAGTATGGTATAGGATTTCAACCTTGTGGACTTAAGGGAAGAGATTTTTATTATCAGCCAACGAACGTACTTATAAATAATCCCGCACTTGATAAGACTTTGGACCTTAAACTTCATGAAGAAGCTGAACTACTTAAGCTCAGCCCTGATTTCAGAGGCATCTGGGATGTACTTGAATTTTACGCCGAAAAACTTTCTACACTTGATAATGCTATACAGATGAGTCTTATCAATAACAAGTTTGCTTTCTTCCTGGGTGCAAGGAATAAATCAGCCGGACAAGCACTTAAGAAAATGCTTGACCTTGTAAATAAGGGTGAACCTGCTGTCATATGGGACATGAAGCTTCTTAATGACCCGACTGATAAGGAAATGCCTTTTCAGGAATGGAAAAGAGATAACCTTAAGAACACATATCTTACCACAGATCAGCTTGCTGACTTCCATACTATAATGTCAGACTTCGATGCTGAAATAGGTATTCCGACTGTACCTTATCAGAAGAAAGAAAGAATGGTAGTTGATGAAGCCAAGTCTAAAGAAGCTGATGGTAAAGCAAGGTCAATAACGTGGTATGAGTGTATTGAAAGTAGTCTTGTTGACATCAAAAAGCTTTATCCGGATATTAAGCTAAGTTGTAAGATGAGATATGAAACAGAAGGTGAAGAAGGGGGTGATGTAAATGTCGAGCACCAAGATAACACTGATAACCTTTAATCAGTACATGAATGATATTGGTGATGACCTCTTTAAGTACTTAAGACTACCTGAAGGTATTGATAAGGATACACTTACCGGAAACATACTTATGCGTGGTGGTGAATTTGAAGTTGTTTATTCTGACCCCGATTTCATCCAGAAGTCAATATCAATATGGTCATCTAAGTGGTATAGGACTTTTGAGAAGTGGATAACAGCACTTAATATTGACTATAATCCACTTGAGAACTATGACAGAATGGAAGAGTGGACAGATAACAGGAATAAATCTGATACTTCAGATATTGACACAAGTCAGAGTAGAAATGCTGATACTACTCATAATGATGAAAGTTCAGATACTCAAAAGGATAACACACTATCTGAAAATAAGGTGTCGGCTTTTGATTCAGATTCCTATCAACCACATGATAAAAGTGAAACCGATTATGATTCCCTTAGAAACAGTACATCAAGTGGTGGTACAACCGAAAATTCATCTTTAAACGGAAACACGAAAAGTAAAGGTACTGAAGATGAAGCTTCAAGGCATATAGGTCGTGTACACGGAAACGTGGGCGTAACAACTTCACAACAAATGTTAACATCTGAGCTACAATTAGCGGAATGGAATCTTTACGAACATATCACTGATATCTTCTTATCAGAGTATGTAATACCAATTTACTCATAAAGGGGGTGTTATAATGAATAATCTCTTTTGTAACGGCTATCCATACACTGACTTCCATGAACTTAACCTTTCTTGGGTAGTTAAAAAGATAGTCGAACTTAATACCAGACTTACAGAGTTTGTAAGTTTGAACACAATCAAATATGCTGACCCTATCCAGTGGAATATCACTTCACAGTATGGTACTAATACTGTGGTAATTGATCCTGTATCGGGTGTTGCATATATATCTGTTAAACCTGTTCCTATGGGTGTATCATTATCTGATACAGATTACTGGACAGAGATCTTCGACCTCGGACAAATCATGGGCAACATCAATAAGAATCTTACTGTACATAATGATGGATATTCAACAACTTCAACATTCGACCTTGTGACAGGTGACTGGGTTCTTTGGAATGGTGTATTGTATGAAGCTATGCATGATATTGATATCGGTGACGCATATGTACCGGATGCCAACATCAAACAGAGATCAGTTGAAGAACTTATTGTATCTTATGTAGACGGTCTTAAGATTATGATTGACCATGTAGAAGATCTGGTCGCTTCAGAGGTTACAGCTAGAGCTGATGCTGATGATGTTCTCAGGGCACTTATAGAAGCTGAAGCAGATGCAAGAGCCGATGCTGATGATGCTCTTAGAGTTGAATTATCTGACCTTATTACTTCTAAGGTAGGTATTGAAGCACAGGCGCGTGAAGATGCTGATGATGCACTTAGGGTTGAATTGTCCGACCTTATAACATCAAAGGTTAATATTGAGGCACAGATAAGAGCAGAGGAAGATACAAGAATATATACTGAATTAAATGAACTTATACCATCTATATATGATATATCTAAACATGGCGCAATTGCAGATGGTGTTACTGATAATACAGCAATTATACAGGCAGGTATTGATAGTGGAATGGCTGTATATATACCAAAGGGTGTATGGGCTACAAATCAGCTAGAGCTAAAATACGGTACTAAAATTTTTGGACGTTCAGATGGCTATGCTGGGAATAACGGGTCAACATTAAAGGCATTGCACAACACGGGTTCAGTAATTCATGTAAACACGGGCATACATAAAGTCATTATTAAAGACATTGGTATTGATGGCTCTGGTGTTAATATTACGTGCCCTAACGGTATCGAGATAAACCATGACGTTAGTGATTATTTAATCGAGCGTGTATATGTTAAACGTGCTAGAATTGGTATATATTTAGGCTCAACGGGTTGGGCAACGGTTAGAGATTGCTTTGTTGAAAATTGTTATTCCGATGGCTTCAAAATGGAAAACAATATGGATAGTAGACCGTTGCAGATTAACTTTATTAATTGTCTTGCAGAAAAAAATGATGGTAATGGTTATAGATTTATAAATAATCAAGATAGTGTTGCGCCTGCTGGTACTATGATAAATTGCGCAACTTTCGCCAATAGTGGAAGAGGTGTTATATATTATGGAGGCTTTTCTGCTATCAGAATGAATAACTGTTTTTTCGGATCGGATGGCAATACAGAGTTAGAGCTTAATGGTAATAATGGTGAGTTCCCTGCTACTATAGTAAATTGCCAGTTTGAGCTTGCAGGCCTTGAAACTACAGGAGTAGACAAGGCAACAGCGGCAAGTCATGTAGGGTATGGCTTAGTATTAACTGCTGGATCCTCTGCTAATATTGATAATGTACTTATAACATCAAATAGTGGAGCAGGTGTTGTACTTTCCGACTCAAGAAGCTCAATATCAAATAGTTTTATAGGCAATAATACCCAGTTTTTAGGTGGTACAGAATTATTGACAGATCAGCCATCTAGATTGCTTATGAGTAATAACACAATCAAATCAAATAAAGCATACGGGTTATACTTCTCAAATGCTACAGATGTAGCTTGCATTGTTGGCAATCTGTACGCAAATTATACAAATAGTGCTAATTACATAGCAGCAGGTAATACGACAGTACATGTAATCAATAATGTAGACAAGAACGGTCAAATGCTTACATAAATGGTGTGTTTGGATAAGTGTTAATAAATGAGAGGAGCTATATTTGTAGCTCCTCTTTTTGTTTGCTCT
>Ga0310690_10007342_pt1 | contig 14220 bp, 13 predicted proteins | sample AusTroGonzalo_MG_2_FD_207661 | JGI IMG/M metagenome (GOLD analysis project Ga0310690, IMG submission 207661) | Bovine rumen microbial communities from tropical cattle in Woodstock, Queensland, Australia - Gonzalo_04 (v2) (version 2) | ecosystem: Host-associated > Mammals > Digestive system >...
ATGTTCAATGACCTGACGGGTTCGCACGTAACCATTGTGGATCAGATCATTCTGCCGGTAGGTATATCGTTCTATATCTTCCAGGTTATCTCCTATACGGCGGATGTCTACTGCAAGCGTATCCAACCGGTGAAGAACATTCTGGATTTCGGATTCTACGTATCGTTCTTCCCGCAGTTAGTGGCAGGTCCTATCGTACGCGCCGAAGAGTTCGTGCCGCAGATATACAAGCCTTTCCGGCTAAGCCGGCGGATGTTCGGTATCGCCATTTTCTGGATTCTGAACGGTCTAGCGAAGAAGATCATTCTGTCCGACTATCTGGCCGTCAATTTCATTGACCGCGTATTCGACAATCCGCTTCTGTTCTCCGGTTTTGAGAACCTATTCGCGCTGTTTGCCTATTCGCTGCAGGTATATGCGGACTTCTCCGGCTATACGGATATCGCGATCGGTGTGGCGCTGCTGATGGGTTTCTACCTGCCGATGAACTTCGACAGTCCGTACAAATCCCAGAACCCGCAGGAGTTCTGGCGGAGATGGCATATGTCGCTGGGCCGCTGGCTGAAGACGTATCTGTATATCCCGTTAGGCGGCAACCGGAAAATCAGTATCGGGACCTATATCCTGCTGACGGTCATCGCGTTGGTATCGGCCGGTTTGACCGGATGGTGGATATGGATCATGATTCCGTTCGCGATACTGATTGCCGCGATGATCATCGTGCCGAGGGTGATGACGGACAACAACCGTCTCAAGCTGTTCTTCTCCAACCTCAACTCCTTCATTACCCAGGTGTTAGGCGGTCTATGGCATGGCGCGAGCTGGAACTTCATCATATGGGGCGGTATCAACGGTATCGGAATGATTGTCAACAAGATATGGCGTGAGATGGGCTGGCATATCCGGTTCGGACTGATAACGATGCTGACCGGTGGTTTGATATACGCGGACTTCCGCACCAATCTACCGGGATGGCATCTGTTCGCTTTGTGGTCCTCCATCATCTGGCTGGGAACGGCTATCCGGTACATCTATTTCTTATGCCGCGGCACAGACAACCGGTTCACGAAGGCCGCCGGCATCACCTGGGCAATCCTGCAGACCTTCACGTTCATCACCTTCACGCGTCTGTTCTTCCGATCCAGCAGCAATCTCGACCCTGCCACCGCGAATGAGGTAGCGTGGGAGACTGCCAAGAACATGGTCAATCAGATAGGCGGCGCCTGGAACAGCGCGATGATTCCTGATTTTCTATGGGAATACCGATGGGTAGTAGCAATGTTCGTTGCCGGCATGATCATCCACTGGCTGCCGACGAACTGGAAACGGCGGTACCGCCTGTGGTTCACCCGGATGCCGTTATGGCTGATGGTCATAGCGGTGTGCGTGGCGCTGATCGTCATTTACCAGTTTGTGACTGCGGACATGCAACCGTTTATATATTTCCAGTTCTAGGCAAAAGACAATAGACGAAATGATTGTTGGTATTACAGGAGGAATAGGAAGCGGGAAATCCACTATCTTGCAGGAGTTGGCAAAGCAAGGCTATGCCATTTACGACTGCGACAAAGAGGCGAAACGGATTATTGCGGAGGAGAAGGACATACAAGAAGCAATTACCGTGCTGCTAGGGCAAGAAGCATTTATCCAAGGACCAAGGGACAAAGGACCAAGGACAATTTACAATACCGCTTATGTGGCACAACGTGTGTTTGCCGAACCGGAACTGCTCAAAGAGCTGAACGGGATTGTCCATCCCGCTGTGAAACGGGACATTATGAAGCGTTCCGCATTCAGCCGTCAGCCTTCAGACCATCTGTTCATTGAGAGCGCCATTCTGTATGAAGCGGGGTTTGACAGTTTGTGCGACAAGATTGTGGTGATTGATGCGCCGGAAGATGTGCGTATTGAACGTGTTATCGGGCGCGATTATCACGGCGACGCTTCCGCCGAGCATATAAATAAAGTACGTGCACGTATACGAAACCAGCAGTCAGCCTTCAGGCCTCAGCCGTCAGCTATCAGCAATCAGCTATACATCTGCAACGACGGCAAGACATCCATTCGCGATTTGGTGTCAATAATTACACACCGGATGTAGAAAAATTGACGGAATATGCATAAAAAGGGTGCTTCGGCACTCTTTTTGCATATATGCATTTGCATATATCGATTTTTTTTTGTAATTTTGCGCTCGCTTATGAAGATAGCTATTATAGGATATGGAAAGATGGGGCATATGATTGAGTCAATCGCCCTGGAACGCGGACACGAGATCGTTGCCATCGTGGACAAAGACCGAATGGACGAATGGTCGAAAGTTCCCCAAGCAGACGTAGCGATAGAGTTCACTACTCCCCAGACCGCAGAAACGAACATCCGTGCGTGCTGGGCACAAGGCGTGCCGGTGGTATGCGGCAGTACGGGATGGGATGTGAGGAAGTTGATAGTTGATAGTTTAAAGTTGAAAGAGGACGGCTCCACCATCATCTTCGAGGATGAGAAAGGCAGACCGATGCTGGTATGGAAAAGCAATTTCTCCATCGGCGTGAACCTCTTTTTTGAGCTGAACAAATTTCTTGCCCAGGCTATCAGCAAGCAGCAAGCTGCCATCCGCTACACTCCTTCCATCACGGAAACCCATCATATCCATAAATTAGACAAGCCCAGCGGCACGGCGAAGACACTGGCGGAGCAGATAGAAGAATGCCTTCACCCCATCTCTGACGGGAAGGGAGCAAACAGCGTATCTATCGAATCGATACGGGAAGGCGAAGTGCCGGGCACGCACGAGGTGAAATGGGACAGCGAAGAAGACACGATTGTCATCACGCATATCGCCAAAGGCCGCAGAGGTTTCGCCTTAGGCGCTGTGATTGCCGCTGAAAAAATCAATAACGAAGTATGAAAAATTTTAATGAAATAAAAGATGCCTGCATCGCTTCCCTGAAACAGCGTATTGCTGCCACAAAGCGAGGCGGATGGATCAGAGCCGGCATATGGGGCACCCTCTATACTGTATTTGTATTCTGGGTGGCATGGGACGACTGGACCAGTTTAGGATGGCTTCTCATACTGCCGCTGATCATCGACGCATTCACCACCAAATATATCAACTACAGCTGGTGGCGGAAATACAAAGAGACGAAACCATGGTTGTACCGTATCCTGTCCTGGGTAGATGCGATTGTATTTGCCTTAGTGGCCGTCTATTTTATCAACCTGTACATCTTCCAGAACTACCAGATTCCCAGTTCGAGTCTGGAGAAGACCCTACTGGTCGGTGATTTTCTGTACGTGGACAAGATGGCGTACGGTCCCCGTGTACCGATGACCCCGCTGTCCATGCCGCTGATGCAACACACCATGCCTGCATGGTTAGGCGGCGGACAGAGTTATTTCAGCAAGCCTCACTGGGGCTACAAGCGTCTGAAGGGATGGACTCATCCGAAGAAGGGGGATATCGTGGTATTCAACTTCCCTGCCGGCGACACGGTGCTTGCCAAATGCGAGAGTCCTGATTACTACAAGTTACGCTATATGCTGAAGATGTCCGGCGGAAGGACTATTCATCTGGAAACCCGAGAGGGGCTGATCAGTATCTCGCCAAAGGATCTCCAGCATGTGAAGGTTCGTCCGGTAGACCGTCGTGAGAACTACGTGAAACGCTGTGTGGGTGAGTTCGGCGACAGTCTGTACATCAAAGACAACATCATCTACACAAGAGGCAAAGCGGACACCGCCTGGACGGCGGAACCGGAACGAGAAGGCATCCAGTTCAACTATCTCGTCTATACGGACGGCACGCCGCTAACCTCCAAATACCTGGACAAGATAGGCATCAGCATGGACGACCGGAGACGTGAATCGAACGGTGCATACCACTTCCCCTTAACGAAGGAGATGAAGGAGCAACTGGAGAAAAACTCCCATGTGCAGACCGTCCAGATAGAAAACGAGCTATTCGGGGGCGATGTATATCCGTTAGGGCATAACGACTGGACCCGTGACAACTACGGACCGATCTACATTCCGCAGAAAGGCGACAGGATTATGATTACCGAAGAGAACTACCCGATATACAAGCGTATCGCCGATGCCTATGAGTTCAAACCGATGCGTATCGGCGAGGAGTACGAATTCGAGATGGACTACTACTGGATGATGGGTGACAACCGCCATAACAGCGAGGACAGCCGTTATTGGGGATTTGTGCCGGAAGACCATGTGGTAGGACGACCGGTATTCATCTGGCTGAGTATCGACAAAGACAAACCGTGGTTCAAAGGACATATCCGCTGGAACCGTATCGGTAAAAAAGTGACGAACTGCTGATGACACTGCCTATAGCATATCTGGCTCCGACGGACTGGTACAGAGCGTATCTGATCTGTCCCGAGCAAGTGGAGATCGAGGGACTGGAGAGTTTTGAGAAACAGACTTGCCGGAACAGATGCATTATCGGAAGTACAAATGCAGAAAGTACAAAGTACAAAGAAATCACGCTGACGGTGCCGGTGAAGAAAGTGGAACACAAGCAGTACACACGCGACATGGAGATCAGTTACCAGACACGCTGGCAGCACCAACACTGGATCAGTCTGGTCTCCGCCTACAAGCACACGCCGTTCTTCGACTACTACGCAGAGTTTTTCAAACCTTGGTATGAGAAAGAGACGAAGTTCCTATGGGACTTAAACACCGGACTGCACGAAGTGATTTGTTCGTTGCTTGCAAACCAAAGACCGGCTACGCCTGACAGCACACAGACCGCTGCGCTGACAGCGTACAGACCAAACAGATACAAACCGACCAGTGATTGGAGAAATGAGGAATTAAATCGTTACTTCGGTGACGGAAAGAGTGTACTGGACCTGCTGTTCGAATACGGTCCGAGTACGATTGAGAGAATAAAGACGAACTTTTGAAGATGAAAGATATCGATTGGAGTAATTTGGGTTTTCACTATACCGAGCCGGACTATATCGTCCGGGCCGGCTATCATAACGGACAATGGGAGGAGCCCTATGCGACGAAGGACAAGTTCCTTCATCTGCACGTATCCGCCACATGTCTGCAATACGGGCAAGAAGCGTTTGAGGGATTGAAAGCATTCAGAGGAGTGGACGGAAAGATCCGTATCTTCCGCTGGCGTGAGAATGCCAAACGGATGGCGAAAAGCGCAGAAGGACTGTATATGCAGCCCGTACCGGAAGAACTGTTCGGCAAAGCGATACGACTGGCATTGGCGAATAACATGGATCTGTTACCTCCTTACGGAACAGGTGCCACTCTGTATTTCCGGCCACTGCTGATAGGCACCACACCGCGTCTGGGTGTCGGTCCGGGAAGAGATTTCGAGTTCATCGTCATCCCTTCACCGATCGGGCCGTACTATCCGGGCAAGTTCCACTGCACGACCTTCATCGTGAACCGTCATGTGGACAGAGCCGCCCCCTTGGGTACCGGACAATTCAAAGTAGGAGGAAACTATGCGGCCTCCTTCCGCGCTACCGAAGCGGCACATGAGATGGGTTACGACTGCCTATTCCTGGATGCCAAATACCATCGGTATATTGACGAATGCAGCGCTGCGAATTTTATCGGCATCAAAAGGTCGAAGGAAGAAAGTCAAAAGACAAAAGATGTCATTGAGTACCTGACGCCACGCAGCAGTGCCATTCTGCCGAGCATTACGAATGACAGTCTGATGACCTTGGCGAAGGAACGAGGGATGAAAGTGACGAGGCGGCATATCCGGTTGGAAGAGCTGGCAGAGATGAGTGAAGCCGCAGCCTGCGGTACCGCCTGCGTCATATCGCCGATAGACAAAGTGCTGGATCCGGAAAACGACCACGTGTATTCATTCGGCCACGAACCGGGACCGGTACTGACCGAACTCTACCACGCCCTGAAGGATATCCAGTACGGGCGGGCCGAAGACAAGCATGGATGGACTGAGATTGTTGAGATTTGAGATTTGACATTTGATATTTGAAAAATTTATAGTTTTATGTTTAAGAATCAACCTAAAGGATTGTTCGCGTTGGCATTGGCCAACACAGGCGAGCGTTTTGGCTACTACACGATGTTAGCCATCTTCACGTTGTTTATGCAAGCGAAATTCGGCTGGTCGGAAGGTGCAGCCGGACAGGTATACGCCATTTTCCTTGCAATTGTGTATTTCTCCCCGCTATTAGGCGGTTTCATCGCTGACAAGATCGGTTACGGCAAATGCGTCATTATCGGTATGACCACGATGTTCCTCGGGTATCTGACCCTGGCCATTCCCACGGCACCGGATACGTTAGGCAAAGTGGTGATGTTCGGTGGTCTGGGTCTTGTTTCCCTGGGTACCGGTCTATTCAAAGGCAACCTGCAAGTATTAGTCGGCAACCTGTACGACGACCCGAAGTATGCAGACCGCCGCGACTCCGCATTCTCGCTATTCTATATGGCGATTAACATCGGTGCCATGTTTGCACCTGCCATGGCGAACTGGATTACGGACATGCATTTATCCAAGTACGGATTCAGTTACACCGCCGACGCCGTAGCCACCTACGGAGACCGTGCACAAGAGTACCTGGACGCCCTGTATGGCGGTTACGGTCTCTGCTTCGGTGTAGCCTGCGGTTCCTTGATTTTGTCCGCCATCATTTATTTTGCCTGCCGCAAATGGTTCCAGCATGCAGATGTTACCGCCAAGCAGCTGAAAGAGACGAACAGCACCCAGGCGGTCGAGCTGACCCCGAAACAGACCAAAGACCGTATCGTAGCGCTGCTGCTCGTTTTCGGTGTGGTAATCTTCTTCTGGATGGCCTTCCACCAAAACGGTTCGGCCTTGACGTTCTTCGCCAAGAAATACACCAACCTGGAAGTACACGGTTCGATGCGCTTTGGTTTCAACATCTTTGCGTTAGCGTTAGTAGCCCTCTCGGTATATACAGGATTCACGGCTATGCAGGCCAAAGAAGAGAAGAACCGCTGGCGCAGCGCCATTGTCACCCTTCTGTTATGGGTAGGCGCATACTGGTTATACAGACGGATGGAGAACCCTATTTCCGTTCAGCCGTCTGACTTCCAGCAGTTCAACCCGTTCTTTGTTGTGGCATTGACACCGTTCAGCATGGCATTCTTCAGCATTCTTTCTTCACGAGGCAAAGACATGAGTGCACCGGCCCGTATCGGTCTGGGTATGCTGGTTGCGTCCTTCGGTTATGTGATTATGACTATTGCTTCCCGTTCGTTGACCTCCCCGATGGATATGGGTGCCGAAGAGACGCAGAGTATCATGTCACCGGCATGGCTGATGTCCACCTATTTCACATTAACTATTGCCGAACTGTTCCTGTCTCCTATGGGCATATCGTTCGTCTCCAAAGTAGCGCCGCCGAAATACAAAGGCCTGATGATGGGTGGTTGGTTTGCCGCTACCGCAATCGGTAACTACCTCAGTTCGATTCCGTCCATGCTGTGGAACAGAGTGCCGTTAGTTTATAACTGGACGATTCTGATTGCATTGTGCTTGATCAGTGCATTCATCATGTTCGCCATGTTAAAGAAATTGAATAAGATGACTGCATAATACGGCACTATGAACGAACTAATCAAATATTTTGAGAGTCTGGAAGCGCGTCTCGTGAACTACGAAACGCGCGTCGCAGGCTACGAAGCACGCATCGCCGGATTAGAAGCGCGTACGGCAGCCTTAGAGGCAAAGGTAAAGGAATTACAGAACCGTCCGTTACCGGAGCCTCAGGTGATTGAGAAAATCGTGGAGAAGATAGTTGAAGTAGAGGCGCCTGTCGCTGCCAAGGAGCCGGAAGTCGCTGCAGCACCTGAACCGGTTATAGAACCGGAGATTCCTATCGAAGAGCCGGTATCAGCACCTATGCCGGAACCGGAGCCCATTCCGGAGCCCCAAACAGAAGTGGCGACAGAACCGGAATCTGCACCTGCAGCAGAAAAACCTATTGTAGAAGAACCTGTTGCAGACCCGTCCAAGGCGGTGCTGTACGGCAAGCCGGTGGATGACATCCGTCAGGCCATCTCGTTAGGAGACCGGTTCCTATACCAGCGTGAGTTATTCGGGCAGAATGCGGAACTGATGCAAAAGACCTTGACGGATCTGAATGCACTCCATTCATTCGACGAGGCTATCAGTTACATCATGACGCATTTCCACTGGGATGCGGAAAGCAACACGTACCAGCAGTTCTTAGTAACCCTTCATCGTCGTTTTGGATAAATGCTATACATCGTTCCGACACCGGTAGGCAATCTGCAGGACATGACATTCCGCGCCATCGAGGTGCTGAAGTCCGTGGACCTGATTTTAGCGGAAGATACGCGAACCAGCGGTATCCTGCTGCAGCATTTTGACATCCACACTCCGCTCAAGAGTCATCATAAATTCAACGAGCACGAGACGAGTGCGGATATCGTAGAGCGTCTGAAAGCCGGTGCGAATATCGCGTTGATCTCGGATGCCGGTACGCCGGCGATCAGTGATCCGGGGTTCTTTCTGGTACGTGCAGCCGCGGAAGCGGATATCGAGGTTCAATGCCTGCCCGGCGCCACTGCATTCGTACCGGCATTAGTGGACTCAGGTCTTCCCAACAATCATTTCTATTTCGAAGGGTTCCTGCCGCAGAAGAAAGGTCGTCAGACACGCTTGCAGTATCTGGCAACGCTGGATCAGACCTTTGTCATCTACGAGTCGCCGTTCCGGTTAGTCAAGACTCTGGAACAATTAGCCGGTGTATGCGGAAACGACCGTTGTGCGAGTGTGACACGCGAGATCAGTAAGGTACACGAAGAAACGGTGCGTGGCACGTTAGCGGAGTTAGTGGCGCATTTCACTCAAAAAGCGCCCAAAGGGGAGATTGTTTTGACAGTTGAAGGTCAAAAGACAAAAGCCGAAAGAGATGAGTGACATGAAATCTCTGGCGAAGGACACCGCCATCTACGGGTTGAGTTCGATCATCGGAAAGTTCCTCAACTATCTGCTTGTTCCGCTATACACGTACAAGTTAGCGAATCAGGCGGATTACGGTATCGTGACCAATCTCTATGCCTGGACGGCACTGCTCTTAGTGCTGCTCACCTACGGCATGGAGACCGGTTTCTTCCGTTTTGCCAACAGAGAAGACTACGATGCCAAGAGTGTTTATCGTACGGCCTATTTCACCCTGTTCTCCACGAGTGCCGTCTTTGCCCTTCTCGTGGTTGTACTCCAACAGCCTATTGCCCATGTATTAGGTTATTCCGACCATTCGGAGTTCATTGCGATGATGGCAGTGACGGTAGCCGTTGACGCTTTTGCGTGTATTCCGTTTGCCTATTTGAGGCAGCAGAAACGTCCATGGATTTTTGCCGGGCTCAAACTGCTGTTTGTACTGCTGAACATCGCCTTCACCGTATTTTTCATCATCATCTTAGGTAAGACGGATGTATTCTATGTGTTCCTGAGCAACATCCTGGCGACCGGTATCCAGACGCTATGTCTGTTACCGTTCACGCTGCCCAGAGGAGGTCATTACTCTTGGCCGGTACTGCGCAACATGCTGCGGTACTCGTTACCGCTTCTGGTGCTGGGTGTAGCCGGCATCATGAACCAAACACTGGACCGTATACTATATCCGTTCCTGGATCCGCACATACTGAGCAGTGACCCCAATGCCACCATCCAAGACGAGCTGGGTGTGTACGGCGCCTGTTTCAAGGTGGCGATGGTGATGATGATGTTCACGCAGGCCTTCCGTTATGCCTACGAACCGTTTGTGTTCGCCAAGCATAAAGACCGCAACTCTGTAGAAGCCTATGCAGACGGCATGAAATACTATGTCATCTTCTCCTATCTGATTTTACTAGGGGTTATCTTCTACCTGGATATCTTCAAATTCATTATCTCCAAGTCCTATTGGGACGGATTGCTCATCGTACCGGTAGTGCTTTGGACCTACGTATTCCAAGGTATCTATTTCAACCTCAGTTTCTGGTACAAACTGACGGATGAGACCAAGTGGGGAGCTTATTTCTCGCTCATCGGCTTAGCCATCACACTGGTTATTCAGGTAGTCGGTGTACCGCTCATCGGATACTGGGCAAGTTGCGGAAGCAGTCTCGTTTGCTATTTCGTCATCATGCTGCTGTCCTATTTCATCGGTCAGAAGAAAGCACCTATTCCCTATGACCTCAAACGAATCGGTCTATATACGCTGCTTACAGTAGCCCTGTTAGCCGTTTACTATGCATGCCGCTATACCATGGGACTGCATATGTGGCAAATGATGGCGATAGGAACGGTACTGCTATTCGTATATATGATTATATTGTTTAAATTAGATTTTCCAATAAAAAATTATCTTTATGTTCTCAGGAATCGTAGAAACCATGGCCCAGCTTGTAAAGGTTGAGACCGAGCAGACCAATAAACATTTCACACTTCGCAACCCGTTCGGCGAACCGTTAAGCATCGACCAGTCGATAGCCCATAACGGTGTATGCCTGACCGTCGTGAAGACGGAAGGAGACTTATATATAGTCACCGCCATGCAAGAGACCCTGCGTCTGACCAATCTTGACCTGCTGAAGGAAGGCGACTGGGTGAATGTAGAGCGTTCCATGCTCATGGGTGGACGTCTGGACGGACATATCGTACAAGGTCACGTGGACCAGAAAGCGACCTGTATTGAGGCCAAAGAAACCGACGGCAGCTGGTACTACCGTTTCGCATATGACAGCTCCCGTGACATGATTGAACGTGGTTATTTCTGCGTAGACAAGGGTTCCGTAACCATCAACGGCGTCAGTCTGACGGTCTGCGAACCGGATGTGCATGGAGACAAGGGATACGTGTCCGTTTGCATCATTCCTTACACCTACGAGAACACCAACTTCAAATATATCCAACCCGGCACAGTGGTCAATATTGAATTTGACATTCTCGGCAAATACCTGTCGCGCTATGCTACGATATTAAATCAAAAATCATAAATCAAAAACAGAATATGAACACAAACAGTTTATCATTTCAATTAGGCACCTCCGTGGCACAATATCTGATGCAATACGGAGAGAAAGAACTCAATTATGAAGAGTTCAAGGCAGGTATCGACTTCGTTATGAACATATCTGCCAAAGCGAAAGAAGAAGGCGAGAAATTCCTTGCTGAAAACGCGAAGCGTGAAGGCGTGAAAGTTACCGCCAGCGGTTTGCAGTACGAAGTACTGGAGGCTACCATCGGTCAGAAACCGAAAGCCACCGACAGCGTGAAAGTACATTACGAAGGAACCCTCATTGACGGTACAGTCTTCGACAGCAGTTACAAACGCGGCGAACCTATCTCGTTCCCGCTTAACGGCGTTATCAAAGGCTGGACCGAAGGTCTGCAACTGATGAGCGTGGGATCCAAGTACAAACTGTTCATCCCCTACCAGCTCGCTTACGGCGAACACGGAGCCGGTGCATCCATCCCACCGTACGCAGCGCTTATCTTCACCGTAGAACTCTTAGGAATAGAGTAATCTTCGTCATAAAGTTATAACCATTCTATCAAATCAATAACAACAATGAAAAAGTTAAGTATTCTTTTATTGGCCGTAATGGCTTTCGTAGCCTGCGGCAACACCACCTACAGCGTAGATGAAGTCAGAGCACAGGAAATCAAGCTGAACAATCAGAACGACTCCATCAATTTCCTGGTCGGTTACGTAACCGGTATTCAAGCCAAAATGCATTTCTTTGCCGCCGACAGCACCTTGTCATCCACCGAGAAATTTGTTCAAGCATTAGAAGATGCCTATATGGGACAAGAAGCAGAGCCGGAATCATATGACATTGATGTCAAGGCAGCCAACGAGGCTATCTACATCGGTTCTTCGATACGCGAACAGGAACGCGAGGGCGGATTCTTAGGCATTGACGTACTGGAGACCAATTTTGACCTGGTTAAACAAGGTTTCGTACATGGTTTGGATTTTGATACGCTGTCCATGCATCCGGATAGCGCCAATTTCTATCTGAACCAAGTTATATACCCGCTCATGATGGCTCAACAGCAGAAAATGATCGAGAAAGCGAAAGCAGAAGGTCAGGAATTCCTGGCTGAGAATGCCAAACGCGAAGGTGTAAAGACAACCGCCAGCGGTCTGCAGTACGAAGTACTGGAACTCGGAGACGGTCCCAAGCCGACGGCTGAAAGCACCGTCAAGGTACATTACGAAGGCACCTTCATTGACGGCAAGGTATTTGACAGCAGCTACCAACACGGCGAAGCCATCGAATTCCCGTTGAACGGTGTTATCAAGGGTTGGACCGAAGGTCTGCAACTGATGCCGGCAGGTTCGAAGTACAAACTGTATATCCCGTACGATCTGGCTTACGGAGAGCACGGTTCCCGCTCCATTCCTCCCTACACTGCCCTGATTTTCACAGTTGAGTTACTGGAAGTGAAGTAATTAGGTAGTTCTATCAACTCTATCATGGGAGTTATCGCCAAGCAATCGATTCGTGGTACGATAGTTACCTACCTCGGCATAGCCGTAGGCGTATTCACCACGTTCGTCGTGTTAACCCGTTTCCTCACGCAAGAGGAAATCGGGTTGGCACGCGTGCTGGTCGATGCGGCGACACTCTTTATCGGGTTGGCGCAATTAGGCACCAACGCCAGCATCATTCGCTTCTACCCGTATTTTCATGAGAAAGAAAGCGAAGAAGACCACGGCTTTTTCTTCTGGGCATTAGTGGTACCATTCTTCGGATTTCTGCTTGTTGCCATCATCTACTGGGCTTGTGAAGCCCCATTGGCATCCTGGTTCGGAGACAAGTCGCCCAAGTTTGTGGAGTACTACTATTTTGTCCTTCCGCTGGCGTTCTTCATGCTATACCAGACCATCTTCGAGACCACATGCAACGTGCTGATGCGTATCGTCGTACCGCGGGCCGTCCGGGAATTAGGTGTCCGAATCGGATTGCTGGTATTATATCTTCTTTATGCGAAAGGCATACTCTCGTTGGACGGATTTGTGATTGGTCTGTGCCTTAATTATGCAATCGCGGCGCTGATCAATCTATTCTATTTCTTCTCACTCCGGCGAGTGAATCTACGTCCCGACTGGACTTTCTTACGCGCCAACAAAGCGCTGGTTAGACGCTATCTGGTTTACATGGGCTTTTTGAGTGCGAATGCGCTCCCCTTAGTGCTTGCCCCTATCCTGTCTTCGTTCTTCATCTCCGCCGAGATGGGACTGGACAGTACCGGTATCTTCGCCATCGCCACGTATATCGCCGTGATGGTGAGCATTCCGAATCGCTCCGTTTCGGCTATTGCTTCGCCTCAACTGGCACGTGCCATCAAAGAACAGAATCGCGAAGAGTGTAGTTTCCTTATCCGCCAAGTGACGCGTAACATGCTGCTCGTCGGAGGATTCATCCTGTCTGCGATCTGGGTGAACGTGGATCTTATCTTCCATGTCCTGCCCAACGGCTCCGATTACCTCTCCGCGAAATACGTCGTCCTTATTCTGGGTGTCAGCCAATTGATTTTGGGGACATTCTCTATTTGTCTCAACACATTGAACTACTCGCGCTACTACGCATTCAGCCTTCTATTCTCCATCGTGCTGACGGGTAGTTCGATTGCGCTGAATTACTATCTGGTGCCAAGTCACGGAATGATAGGTGCCGCCACCAGCAATCTGTTATCCTACGGCATCTATTATCTACTGATTATATGCACGATTGTACCGCTGTGCCGATTGCGGATTATCGACAGACAATGGTGGTACATCGTGGCATTGATTCTTGCCATCTTTGCGTTAAACTGGTGCTGGCAGACCTATCTGCCTCATTTCAACATATGGGTTGACAGTATGATCCGCTCCGTTATCCTGTTAGGCGGCGGTGCCCTCATTGCATACAAGGCGAAACTGTCACCTGAACTCAACGGCCAGATTCGTCACATAACCGCTAAAATCACATATAAAAAATAATGCGTTATTTCATAACGTTCTCATATAACGGCACAGGTTTCCACGGTTCGCAAACGCAACCGAACGGAAACACAGTACAATCGGAGATGGAAGCGGCCTTCGCCACTATCCTGCGCGAACCCATATCCCTTACTTTTGCCGGCCGTACCGACGCCGGTGTACATGCGGAGAAAATGGTAGCGCATTTTGATTATGACAAGCTCCTGCCCTCCAACTTTATCGG
>Ga0310690_10007343_pt1 | contig 14220 bp, 4 predicted proteins | sample AusTroGonzalo_MG_2_FD_207661 | JGI IMG/M metagenome (GOLD analysis project Ga0310690, IMG submission 207661) | Bovine rumen microbial communities from tropical cattle in Woodstock, Queensland, Australia - Gonzalo_04 (v2) (version 2) | ecosystem: Host-associated > Mammals > Digestive system >...
AACAGATCCGACTAACATCTTCTTCCACATCATTGATGCCAACGATTCTCCCTGTATCACACCAGTGATGATGAAGACGATAGGTAATGATGATAAGGACAAAACCCGTAACATGGCTTATCGCTACGTGCTAAGTTTTAGTCAACCAACAACGGGCCCTTTGACGATTAAGGTCAGAATAGAAGATGGTGTCAGAAATACAAAGACTGCCAATCCTACATATGGTACCGATGGTGGAGGCGATCCTGAAAACATACCGAGTACTTATGTGTCTAATTATGGAGGAAATAACCCCAATCGCCGTGAGTTCTGGATGTCCAATTTGAAACTGTTCTCTATAGAGAAGGGTGACTATGTGCTGGCTTCAACTGACGAAGAGACTGTGAATAAGGACGATGTTCCTGCAGCTTATCATGAGGACGATGATATAGTAACAACGATGTCTTCTACGGTGGCCACCGCTCGTACAGAGCTTCGTAAGCGCGTACTGACAATGCCGGATGTGACGGTGCCTACCTATGGCCCCGATCGTCCAGTAAATGGTTGGGGTGATAATGTCAGCCATACTGATCGTGTGCCAGCTGGAAGCGTCCGTGATTTACGTACGGCAGCAACGTTAACCAAACGCTCGGATTCACACTATGTTGCCTACACAAAAGTCAATTGGGATGGTTTTACCATCCGTCATGGATTCATTTATGGCGGATATATGGCTCATGGCGGTGGTTCAGGCGTTAATATGTATGAGGGTGCCAACTTGCGCAACTGTGTGATTGTTAACAATGTGTCAGCTGCCAAGGCCGTAAAGGGCGGTGGTATCTTCTGCGACGGCGCAACATCTACGATAGAAGGCTGTTTCGTACTGAACAACACTTCGACTCAAGTAACAGGTGTAACCCAAAACCAGATTTTCGCTGGCGGTATGTTCATGTATGAGGGCACCTGTTTCAACTCGCTCTTTGCTAAGAATTATTCTTATGGGACAGGTGGCGGCCTGGGATTCTGCGTCGGCAGGTTCTATAATAATACTGTGGCGTATAATACCTGTGATTTTACTGAAAACGGTGCAAAAAATGGAGGAGCTTTGGCGCTTGCCACATCCTCAAATCCTAATCTGTTTATCGCTAACACTATCATCTATGGAAATAATGGCAGGGCTATCCGTGAGCGCGGAACACAAATTTTGATTGGCCAAATAAACCCATTTATTCATTGTTATGTTCAGTCAACGATAGAACAAAAGGAAAATTATTTTACCTATAACATAGGTAACTATAGCGATAATGAAGCTTATTATGGCGTTGGTAATATCTTTATTAATGGTGTTGCTCCTTCTGCCGAAAACACACCTTTCCAGGCTGATTTGGGAGTAGGGGGAAACTACACAGGCAATGCAAAGACAAATAATGATTTCCGAATACATACAAGTAATGGCGCTTCCTGCGTTAACACCGGAACGGAGGAGTTTGCGGCTAAATTGGAGGAGGCATTAACATATAAGAAAAATGCAGGTAATTACACTGGTAACATCAGAAATTCATACCTGTATAAGAATGTAGAGAAAGTAGAATTGCCACTCAATGACGTCGCTTTTGCCGACCGTATCCAAGACTGTGCGATTGATATCGGTGCCTATGAGTATAATGGTTCGTTGGATATTCAACCAGATGTCGTTACATTTGCCGATCAGAAGTTAGCTCTGTATTATGTAACAGAAAACGGATTCCTAACGGGTAACGCATCGGCCGACTCACCAAGGAATGCTGCCTGTTATCAGAAGCTGCAGAAAGTGCTCGATGCTGCAGGGCGCTGGAAGTATAAACATGCGGTGACCAATCCTGATGAATATGCAGACTTCACTCCCGTGGTGGCACTTGCAGGCAACGTGAAGGACAACGAAGGAAATATGACCACTTTCAAGTATATGCCCGAACGTTCGACGAAGCGCGATCAGAATGTTGAGGATAATGTCATCGACTACTCGCTAATTATTCCTCATGGCGTGCAGCTATGGGGTGGCTTCTATGGCGGTACGACATCGACCCCAGGCTTCTATGAAACAGATGCTGAGGGCAACCCGGCAAAAGATGGCGAGGGACATAGCATCATGCTTCGCGACCCGTTGCGCTATCCTACCTATATCACGGGTGATGTCGAGTCATCAACTGGTGCTATGGGGCAGGCTTACCATGTCATACAATTTACCAATGACCTCTTTGACGAGAACGAGGACAAAATACCTGCCTCTGTAAGTGAAGGTGGTCTAAAGACCTATGGTCAGCTGGCAGTACTCACTGATGAGAAGGACCGTGCTGTACTTGACGGCCTGATTATTGTTAATGGCTATGCCAATGGCGCGCCCTCTGGCACCGGCGATGTAACCACCGATATGAATGGGGCGGCAGCCATCGTAACAGCCTTTGCTCATGTGCGCAACTGCATCATCTCCAACAACAAAGCTGCGGGCTATGGTGGCGGCCTGTATCTGGAACCGCATGCATTGGTCAGCGGTTGTATAATAAAGGACAACGAGGCCATGCAGGGCGGTGGTGTCTATATAGCACAGCCTGCCGATGATGTGACGGTTAACGATGATACCTTTGCTTTCCTGCTGACATCTACTGTAGTGGGTAATGATGCAACCGAGAAAGGTGGCGGCTTGGTGTTCGACAATAACCTACGTGCCAATTCATGTATTTTCTGGCATAATACCGCCGTTGACAAGAACAACGTCTCTGGTCAGCAGGTACAATCGAGCGGTGAGAGTACATCGGTGACAACCACCAACTATCCCATGGTTTACTGCGGTATCGAAGTGGTACGTTGGGAGGGTGTCAACAACCTGCTCGTATCGGCCAACGAGACGGAAGGTGTACGATGGGACCACAAGGATTATTACGAAAAGTACAATGGTGCTGCTGACAACGAGTCGTTATATTATCCCATTGAGATGTCATCGGTGCTCTCACGTGCCGGTATGACCTATAATAACTGGGAGGAATACAGAGCAAAATTCCCAACGCTGGAACTTACTGATATAGCAGGTATGAAGCGTATGGTGAACGACATGGAAGAAACCGTGGTCTATGATGGCGCGACTGCATACAAGCGTAAGAAGAAAGATAACAGCCTCATTGAGATGGGCGCCCGCGTGGTGAATGCTTCCTTCGAGGTGATGATTGACGAAAAGCACATCATGAAACGCCTTTATGTGGTACATACTGAGGACTTGAATTCAGATATTGCCCGTCAATTGCAGGATAACGGTTATGCAGAAGACAGCAGCGATCCTGCCCGCCAGAGCCGTGCCATCATGTACAGCCAAATGGGTTCGTGCTTTGCCAACCCTTTCCATCGTTTGGGTGACGCTCTGGAATATGTGATGAATGTTCGCAAAAGCACCCAGATGGTTGATACCAACGATGACGGTATTACAGATACTCCTGTGCGAGATGTTTATAAGGATGTACGCTTTGAGATTTTCCTAACCAAGGGTACTTTCTATCCCTACCGTAACGCTTACGGTATGCAAGCTGCCTCCAGAAGTAACACCTTCGTGATTCCTGAGATGGTGACCATTGTCGGTGGTGTTGATTGCTCAAAGCCATACGGTCAGGAAGGCTACGGCGAAACAGAGACGGGTGATGACTCGGACGAGATGTCTATAGAGGTACTAGGATTAGAAGGAGCAAGCACTGTTGAACTGGTCAGAACCAATACCCTAAGGATTCGTAAGGACCGTCAGCAGAGTGACTTGAACATGAACAACGTGGTGGAGCCGTGGGAGCTCAACAACCAGTCTATCCTCTCGGGTAACGTCATCAGCGGTACTGAGACAACCAATGCCTACCATGTCATCACCTGTTATCCTGATGCTGATAAGGTAGGACAATTACCGACGATAAAAAATGAGGAAGGTGAAGAGTTGGAAATGCCCGAGGATAATCTGTCTTCAGAGGAAAAAAAGCCAATATATCTCAATGTCTTGAGGAAGGAGAGCCGCGAATCAAAAACAAATCGAACCATCATCATTGACGGTATCACAGTTACTGCCGGACTGGCTAACGACATCGGCGATGAAGACAAAGATGTTACATACCAACAATTAACCTATTTCCGTGGTGGTGGTATCTTTGTGGATGGCAACTGGGACCATGTGTACGAAACAGGTAATTACACCCCTGACGTCACTGGTGTGGCCAATCGAGATATCCCCTTGCTGGTTACTGCGTGTCAGTTCCAAGACAATATGGCAGCAAACGGTGGTGCTATCTATACCAATGGCACGTTGAATGTCCTCGGCTGCCACTTTGCACAGAACACCTCACGAGGACCGAATACAGCAGAGGACCAACTCTACATACCTTGGAGTGCTGGGGGTGCCATCGCTACTAACTACGATTGTACCCTCGTCAATACCATCTTTGCCAATAACGAGGCTAAACGCGGTAACCTACCTATCAAAATCAGCGTATCTGATGGTGGAGTTGAACTTGCCGATATCCGTCAGGGGTTTGGTGGTGTTATCTCTGCGTCAGAAACTTCGACCGTACATGCTATGAACTGTGATTTCGTACGCAACAAGGCTGTAGCTTTCCCTGCCGTCTATAACTTCCTCTGTCAGCAGCAGAAATCTGAGAAGGTTGGCGGTGATTACATATGGGAGCGTGGTAACTGGCATCATTGGGTGGTGAACAGCATCTTCTGGGGTAACGAGAAGAACGAAGATGTCAGCAGTGGCGGAGCAAAGGACAGCTATGTGGGCTTCGATGGAAGCAGACTGGGCAGTCTCTTCGAGGTGGCAGCAGGCAAGACACCGCGTAAACGCGAGGATGTAGCTAACTTTGGGATCAACGATCGCAGTGAGGAACTGCTCTTCTTCTGTGCCTACGAAAAGGATTACGGACTGCCGTCGGAATTGTTGGTTATTGCCGACGATGACCTTAAGGATGACCATAAGAAGTTTGAAGTTAATTATTGGAAGGACTTCGAAGAGGGAACCTGGATGGACAACTGGCCCGAAACATGGAAACAGGGTGAAACGAAATATACCCACAACCAGTACCTCGACAAAGATAACAATGCCATCAGCGGCCCGAACTTCATACAGCCATCCACCAAGGCTGGTGCCGATGGCTATATGCAGAATGCCGACTGGCTCGTAAGCCGTTTGAACCGTATCATCGATAACGGATGGAGCTATCTGCCGCAGCACGTCACTAACTCTAAGGTTACCATTGAGGAAACTGGCGAGGAGGTTGATGCATTCAACACCACGTTTGAACATCGTGAAGGGGAGATATGGGAAGACGGGCGCTATGTCTCTACCGATGAAGCCGAGATAATGAACAACGAGAGCCTGACTGGTACTGGTATCTATAACTTTTTCTCCCTCACGATGGACAGACTGTATAATAAGATAGGTATGGGAGATTTGGTGCCGTTGGGAGAACATGCCTATATGAAGTATGACCAGTATGGTGAGGCATCAGGAATGGGCAGCACCATGCGACGTATCTCTACCTATCCGAAGCAAGGTGAGCAGGAGGTGTTCATCGACATTGGTGTCTACGAGTACCAGTATGTGCAGCTATTTATACCGGGCAATGCCTACGACGTCATCTGGGTACGTCCTGATAACCCCACCGACGGTACCATTGCTGACGGTACTACCTGGGAGCGCGCTACCAATAACGTGCAGCAAGCCATCGATATGCTGATGTCAAGCCATAACGATCATGATAAGGTGCTGAAGATGCGTGCAGGCGACTATTCACCTGTATATCTGACACATGGAAAATTGTCATTCTACATTGAACACGACGAGAATCCCAATACCGTATTGTATCCTACAGCTACAGGCGTTACCGATTATTTTGGTGTGAAGAGTATCACTATCCGTGGCGGATATCCCAACGATTTGACAGTGATACCCAATCATCCTGTCAATAAAGATGAAGAAGGAAAGTATGTCTTGTCAGATCCGAGCGACTATGACTTCGATGGTGAGAGCGTGCGTAACCCAGAACTCTATCCTACCCAATTTATTATGTCGGGAACCACAGGCTATGAGAATAAAGAGGAAGTGAAGGACAACCTCTTCATCATCCAGAATATGGAAATGCAGGAGGCGAACCGAAACTTCATCAGTGCCACTGACCTCAGCAAGCGAGGCTATGCCGTGCCGGTGTCATTCGAAGGCTTGACCTTCTCAAACCCATATTCCATAAAGCAGGGTGAGGAAGGTGATAACCTACAGGGTGCTGCTATTCTCTATAACCAGCAGCATAAGGCTGACCATCCTGGTGAGTATCTTGACCCGCCGAAGAAAAAGACAAAGATTGGATCAGGTGCGTCAGATTGGGAATATACCCTTGACGGCCGACCGAAGTTGCTTATCAAGGACTGTATTTTCCTCGACAACAGCACCAGAAATGCCGACGGTACTCCTATTGATGAAGAACATCGTGCCCCGACAGTCAACATCATGGGTGGCGGCGGTAATGCCGTGGTGGCAAACTCGTTGTTCCACAGCAATGGCGGCATACCGCTACAGGGATATAACACAAAAGTCATTAATACCACCTTTGCCCTTAACAACGGACAGGTGACACTGATGAACAATTCCGAGGTGGGCAGTAATGGCGTGACCAGTAGTGTGTTGCATAACTCCATCATCTGGCACGACCAGCTGAAAGGCGATAAGCCCTACAACTTTGAGAGTGCCAACATGCTCGGAAAGAACAATGCTATATGGTCAGCAGGATTGTCGAATACCGCCGATGCCAATGGCAACCATGACCTGGCCGACAACAATTACGACATCCTGAACGGTCCAAACTTCACTCATCCGGAACCCGATGACCCGTGGCAGCGTGACATGCATCCGCGACCCAGTGACCGTATCATGAGTAAAGGCGACATTCCTTCTTATAAGACGAATGTGCCATATTACGATGATATTTCTTCTATCGTTGAGCGATCCATGAAGGTTGGTGGCACGACCAAGACTGCCATCGTGCAGACCGTCACACGTAACATACAGCCTAAGTATGGCGAGGAAGGTGCTCCAACCAATGAAAACTGGAAAGACAACGAGACGGAATTAGCACATGTGCCTCGATTCCTCGGCAAGGGACTGGAACGTGGACCATACGAGACGGTGGCTGCCATACAGCGCGTGCTCTTTGTCGATCCTATCAAGGGGGCTAACAGTAGCAACGACGGTGCATCATGGGAGCGTGCCTTCGGTGGCGGTCAGTTGCAGAACGCCATTGATGCCGCAGGTGTCTATAGCGCTACTAATGGTGGCCAGCGAGCCTACGTTTTTGTCAAGGGCGCAGAATCGGCTATTGAACCGTCTGTGCGGGCACGTAATGGTGTCACGATGTATGGTAGTGTGGCAAACAGTCTGGATGAACCGCCTCATAAAGAAGTGGTTGATGGTGACTTCACATTTAAAGAGGTCGATATCTTTAATTATATCAACCGTGTGCGCGCAGCACGCAGTGGTATTGCCAGTACCACCATCACATCAAAGTTGCGTGGTCTGGTGGCTAATGGTGAGAGTATGTCCAGCGGATTCGTGCTCGACGGTTTTGGCATCACCAACGGTACCGATCATCTTACGGCAACACCAGTCATTCTGAACGATGATAAAACGCTCATGCGCAACTGTATCCTCTACCACAACCATGTGGGAGATGGCAAGCCCGTGGTGAACATCAACAAGGGACTGCTCTACAATTCACTGCTCTATGGCAATGACGCTTCTACAGTGGTCAATGTAGTCGGTGACGCCACCGGTGGTGTGCTCAACTGTACTGTAGTGGCAGAAAATGAAGGTCAGACGGCAATTAACTCTGCAGAGGCAGATAAGGTAGTGAATACGGTAACCTACAATAAAGCCAGCAATGCTGTGAGTGGTGTGGGAACCTTTGTGAACAGCAACACCAAGCCTGGTATGTTTGCACCCTATCTGAAGCAAGATGGCAACGCCTACAGCTATTCATTCGGTAATGATGAGCCGCTGTGGTATCAACTGCATGAAAACAGCGAGTGTATCAATAGTGGTACAAACGACTGGAGTACCTATTTCAGTACCTATAGCACACTATGGGAAGGACTGACCGGCAACGGCAGTGTAGACAATCCTAGCGTGCCTGGCTCTGGTTCGCATACTACCCAAAAATTCATTGACTTTACACAAGATCGTGACATCCTGGGCAATCCACGTCTGTTATTCACCACCGTTGACCGTGGTGCCTTCGAGACTTGGCGTATAGACGATAATGCCACTGAGGCTACTGAGGTCACAAACGAAACAGAGACGACCGATGCTGATAGTGACGGACGTGTTGATTGTCCTATCAAGAACTATGGTGGACATTGCTTCCCACATGTAGGTAGCGTTGTCTATATCGGCGAGAATGCATCCATGCTTGTAAGGCCAGGTAACTTTACATCGGAACTGAGTGCCTTGGTACCGGGATATCTGCTACTGAAGAAGGGCGCATCGTTCTACGGACAAGGTAACTTCATCCGTGTGCCATACGTCGCCACAGAACATGGCTTCGCTGCCGACCAGCAGTATGCATTATTCTCACTGCCATACGACTGGGAGAAGGCCAACATCGTTTCATTGACCACAGATATTGATGCTGACGCACTTACTCAGAACAACAAGAGTAATGTGATTGTCCGTCAACAAAGCTACGACGGTGGCCAACGTGCACAATGGGGCAGCAATTTCCACGTTACTGACTCACCCTACTGGAAGACCGCCGATAAAGGAACCGCCAATGAAGGATACCTACTGACACTGAATTCTTCCAATACCCTCACGTTGCGATTCACTTCTTGGGGCATCAACGAAAGCGGTGCATCGGTAGACATCTATACAGAAAACGGTGTCGACAAGGTAGTAGAACTTACGCAGCATAACTCCAATGCATTGGCAGGCAATTATCCGCAGTTTACCAACATGGAGGACATGGGATGGAACTTAAAAGGACAGCCGTGGTTGGTACACAGCTTCAAGACATACGCCACAAATGCTTCCGGAGATTATGATGGTACATCACAGGATTACGGCATGAATGTACCACACCTGCTGTATAAGAACATCAATGCACAGACAGGTGACAACGACACGGATGGTATAGATTCCAGACTGTTGAAACAAGGGCAGTTTATCAGTGGCCGTTCATGGACCAACGGTACCACACTGGAATTGGGTAGTGCTTTCTTCACGCAGACTGCCATCATGGATGACACTGAAGAGCTGACCTTTAAGCGACCTGTTTACCATGGCACGAAAGACAATCAGTTCTTGGCGAGGATCAGCATCACCAGAAAAGAGGAAAACGCTGACGATAACACTATTATGATGAGTCGGGCTTGCGACGATGTCGTGGAGATCTGTCCCAATCAGGATGCCGAAGCCGACATCAGCTATCACCCTGGTGTCGATGGCCTGAAGTGGTATGCGCTCAACGAGGCGCTGGCACATATCTATGTGCCCAGCACTTCTGGTATGAAATTATCAATTATGTCTAAAGCACCGGTAGAAGTAGAAATACCTTTAGGCATCACCATACCCGAAGCAGGTGAATACACTATAGCACTGCCCGAGCCACAGGCGTATAGCGACTACGAGGCAGTATGGCTCATCGACAACCAAACAGGTACCACCACTAACCTTCTGAAGCAGAGTTATGTGCTGAGCGCTATGTCTACAGGAGATATCACTACACGACTGAAGTTGATGTTTGGAGGGAAAAAATCTATTACGGGTAAAGATGCCTTCCATGGACCGTCAATCATCAAGCTCAGAGCACGCTATGGCAAACTGCCATTCAATGGTCTGTCGTCAGAGAACAATGTCCGGGTCTATAACACCAAGGGGCTGATGGTCTTCAACGGCACCATCGTTGAGTTAAGCGAACGCCATCTCCCTGACGGTGTGTATATTGTCAGAATAGATTAAGAGTGATGGTATCTTGTTACTCCGACTTTGACTTCCGGGCTTCATTCATGCGGCGCTCTGTGTAGCGAAGAATGAGCTCGGCATTCTGACGTTCCAAATCGTTCTCTATGAAAGTACGGTGCCTCGTCTCTTCTTCCAATAATAACAGACTGTCGGTGGGGATGCTGACAAGATCGCTCTTGGTGAGCATGCGCTGGTAAGCCTGAGGCCAGCGGCTCGACCGGGTGTCGGCACCTTCCAACGTTACACCAACTGTAGCCTTATCGACAAAGACATCCAGCAGACGCTCAGATGGGACCTCTAAAAGCAGGCAGCGCATGCCACAGCCCTCGACATATTTAGTGACCCAGTGAGTGGATTTCTCGTCCAGACCATAGCGACTGCTGAGGAATCTGGTCAGTTCGTCGAAGCCACCATCATCTGGGACATATTCGATGATACCATCAGTCCACACGGTAGTATTGAAGTTGGGAATTTTGGAAGGTTCGTTATAATAGGTAGTGAGATGGCCGACGGCCTGACGATTGCCACGCAGGCTCTTCAGATAGCTGACAATTTCGTACATGCCGTCCCGTATCTCTGTAGGCATATTACCGCTGCCACTGAAACTCTCGTCTGAGTCGGTATATGTGACACTGAAGTCGCTGGTGGAAGCATCGAGGAGCATCATCTCCCACTTGTAAAAGCCCTTAGACTGATAGAGTTTTGTGGCATGGATAATGCTGTCGCAACGCAGGAACACGTCTTCGCCGACTTCAAACGTGAGGCGTTCATAGTAGCAGTCCCCACGAAGGGTCAGCAACCGTTTACCATCTCGTGTGAGTCGGAGAGAGACCTCATCCTGATGACTGATCACCATACCCCCTCCCAAGTTATAACTGAAGCTTTTCAACTGGCTCTTGGGAGCCTTCTTACTCTTAGCCGATACTGGGGTGCCCATCCAGAGCACAGCCAGCAGAATAAACAAAATACGTATCATCGTGTGCAAAATTACATAATTTTTGTGGATTAACCAAATTTTTATTGTATCTTTGCACCATAATTTACATATATAAAATATGAGAAGACAACGCTGCTTACTAACCACCGTGCTTTTGATGGCGACACTGATTCCCATCGTAGCTCACTCACTGATTTATCTGAACGTTGATGTATGCCTCCATCAGGACGGCTCGGCAAGAGTGACGGAGAAACGTACCTGTATGATAGGCGATGAAGGTACCGAGGGGTTTATTACGATGCTGAATATGGGCAACATCGGCATCTATAACCTCAAGGTAAAAGACGAGCAAGGCTTGGAGTTTGTCTGCGAGGAAGGCAACTGGAACACCAACCGTAACAGGCGTGAGAAGACCTATCGTTGCGGCATCCATCAGATCAACGGAGGTGTGGAATTATGCTGGGGTATTGGAAACGCAGGAATGCGCACCTATGAGATCAGTTATACACTTACAAACCTCGTCAAGGCATATACCGACTACGACGGATTCAACCATTCTTTCTATGAGGCAGACAACACACCCGCCCAAGCCGCCTCACTGACGATAAGGCTCGAAGGCGACTCATTACATATACCTTCATCACGCGTGTGGGCCTTCGGCTTTACGGGCAAAGTAATGCTGGCCAATGGTCAGATGTCAATAGCAGCCTCTGAGCCACTGAAGGAAGGTGGCAGTATGATCGTGATGTGCCAGTTTGACAAGGGCGTCTTCACGCCTGCCGTCAATGGTGAGGGATCATTTGCCGAGGTACGCCACAAGGCTTTCGAAGGAAGCGACTATCAGGAGGAACTGTATCGTGAGAGGTACGAGGACTCTATACCCCAATCAGGCACACCCACGTCACTGATGGGCGGCTACGGATTCACTGGTGAGAATAAGGCCTCATCCTCATTGGGAGAACAAGCGTCAGACACTCTGAGTGACCTGATGGACAACAACTGGTTCTTAGGTTTCATCGCTTTCATCGTCTTTATCGTCTACATGATGTTCAAAGGTAACGGCTGGGGCGGCGGTTCGTCATCAGGCGGCTACAGTGGAGGCAGCAGGGGAAGTAGCAGCTCTAGATCAGCGAGTGACAGAAGCAGCGGCTGGGGCGGCAGTTCGTCATCACGTGGAGGCAGAGGCCACAGCGGAGGTGGCGGAAGCGGATTCAGATAAAATGATATTGTCCGCGTTTGCGGGTGATGGGGCCGTAGTTGATGGCGTGGACGGGACAATAGTGGTAACAGGCGAGGCAACAGGTGCATTGACCGTTGTGGAGCCACTTGGGCGGAGTTCCCTCGATATTGTCAACAGGACAGACCTTCACACACTTGCCACACTTGATGCAGACATCGGCATCGACCATGAATTTCTTGTCCGTAATCATCCGCTTGTTGAAATAACCACCAATGACATAGGAATAAAGCCTTGGGGTGGCACCCTTCTCCAAAGACTCGATGCCCTTCCGACGATCCTTAATGGTAGTAATGATTTCAGACAATTGCAGTCTGGCATTAGCTATCTTCCGGGCTGCCTTCTCCTCAGTATCCGTGTACATGAAAGGCAGGCAGACATACGATTCTGGCATGATGACAGAGTAGAGCGTTTCAGCTCGTAACCCTTTCTGCGCCAGATCCTTGTTCAAGATAGTCATACACTCACCCATATTGTCACCACAGGTGGTGAGTGCCCAGCAGAAGGCATCCTCATACCCACATAGCATTAACCTGCTGATGAACTCTCTCACGATCCTCGGAGGCTGCCAGCCGTGAGTGGGAAAACAGAAGCCGATACGCTCCCCTGCCCTCACCTGAAACTCATAACGTCCCTCTCTGATGAGGTCGGGGATATACCACAATTCCTCACCAATGGCCTGAGCTATCTGATTGGCCACCCATCGCGTATTGCCTGTTCCTGAGAAATAGAAGATCATACCGTATTCAATAACAACCAGGACATGTGTCAGTATTCATCCAAGATCTGTTTCCACTGTTTCATCCGACGCTCCTTCTTGCTGGTGCGCCACTTCTTGGGAAGGAGTCGTCCTACCAGTGCCAAGAGATTACCACCGCTACTAGGATCGGCAGCAGCCAACTGAGCCTCGATCTTATTCATGCGCAACTGTTTCTTCAGCGCCTCTGGCAGTACGTCGTGGGGCCCGTGTCCAAAGACCACAACCTCACGGATGTTCAGCAGTTTGGAGATGAGGTACACCGTGTCGCGCACCTCCTTCAGGTTCAACATCCTCGGCTCGTAATTCACATGCGAGAAAGCCAGTGTGCGGCAACTGTCTGACACACTAAAATAGCCCAAGGAGTCCGTCGTTGTGTTACCATCGGAAGTCACTACATTAGCACCTGCGACTGGAATGAGTGTCTCCACATCGACCACTACAAGCCGCCGCTGAGCAGAAGCCTGTGTCACAACCACCACGAGGAGCAGCCAGAGCATGCGTCGCATCATTTTCATCGCCTGCAAAATTAGGTATAAGCCCCCACCCTGCCAAATGTTTTCATACTATTTAGTGATTATTCAGACAACGAAAGATACCTTTATTTACGTAAACGTTTGCGAAAAAAACATTCCAAAAGCGATGGTATATTCAAAGAAAAGTACTAACTTTGCCGAAGATTTACCTATTTATAATCATAACATTAACTTAACAAAAATCATTATGACCAAACAAATGAAACGACTGGGCACTCTGTGCCTCCTGCTGATGCTTGCGATAGTGAGCCGAGCAGATGGTTTCAAGGACTTCAGCGTCATCGTCAACAATCAGGACGGAACCCTGTTGACTGCCGATGAGCAAGCCCAAGGAACAGCGATTAACTTTGGTGTGGCCGTTGCCGACGACGGAACCGTCAGCCGTGTGGCTGCCGATGACGCCAGTGCCGTGGCCACTGTCAGTGGTAAGTTCCACAGCGAGCATGGCTGTACGGATCTGAAGGTAGTAGTGCCCAACGCTACGAACGTGAAGATTACCGTCGGACAGTGCACCTACAGTGGTTCCACTATCAGCGTGACAGACGCCAATGGCAAGGAAGTGGCCACGAAGGCCCCTAACAACCCCGGCTGTTGGAAGAACGACCAGAAGAATGTCGACGTACTCTACTACCAAGGCGAGGCCACGACACTGACCATCACGGGTATGACCTACTGCCCCTTCGTGGCAGTCAGCACCCTGACTGAGGAGGAGATTGCAGCTCTTAACGCCACCTATACCCTGACCTACTACGGTCTGGACGG